>Ga0182024_10012033_pt1 | contig 17207 bp, 17 predicted proteins | sample P32metaG_FD_120480 | JGI IMG/M metagenome (GOLD analysis project Ga0182024, IMG submission 120480) | Permafrost microbial communities from Stordalen Mire, Sweden - P3-2 metaG (Illumina Assembly) | ecosystem: Environmental > Terrestrial > Soil > Wetlands > Permafrost | place: Sweden: Stordalen...
CCGCACCCCGAGCAGCCGGCGCGGATCGTCGCGATCGATCGAGAGCTCTCCGCACGCGACTGGCTGGGCTACGAGCGCCTGCGCTCGCCCGCCGTGGAGCGCGCGACGCTCGCCGCCGTGCACTCGGAATCCCACATCGCGCTGATCGAGCGCGCGGCCGCCGCGGGGGGAGCGGCGATTGACGCCGACACGATCGTCAGCGAGGGCTCGTTCGAGGCCGCCCTGCACGCCGCCGGGGGCGCGGTGGCCCTCGTCGACCTCCTGTTGGACGGGTCCGCGCCGTGCGGCTTCAGCGCCCCCCGGCCCCCGGGACAGCACGCCGAGCGGGCGCGGGCGATGGGCTTCTGCCTGTTCAACAACGTGGCCGTCGCCGCCCAGCATGCGCTCGATGCGCACGGGGTGCAGCGGGTGATGATCGTCGATTGGGATGTCCATCACGGCAACGGGACCAATGACATCTTCCACGCCGACCCACGCGTGCTGTTCGTCTCCATCCACCAGTCGCCGCTGTATCCGGGAACCGGGCCGGCGGCCGATGTGGGGTCGGGAGAGGGCAGCGGATACACCGTCAACCTGCCGGTGCCGCCGGGGTCGGGCGATGGCGTGTACGGCGGCCTCGTGGATGGCGTCGCGGTGGCGCTGGCGCGAGCGTTCGCGCCCGAGCTGGTGCTGATCTCGGCCGGGTTCGACGCCCACCGGGAAGATCCGCTCGCCGACTGCGAGGTGACCGAGGAGGGCTTCGCCGCGATGACGCGCTCGATGCGCGACGTCTGCGCCGAGCTCGAGGCGCCGCTCGGTGGCGTGCTCGAGGGCGGCTACGCGCTGGCGGCCCTGGCCCGGTCGGTGGCGGCGACGCTCGAGGCGCTGAGTGCCGCTCCGCGGCCGGTGGCCGGTGAGCCGGCGCCGCTGGCCCCCGAGGCGCGAGCGGCGCGGGAGCGGCTGGCGCAGCGCTGGCCCGGTCTCGCGCTCAGCTGAGCAGGCGGCGCCAGGCGTCGAGGACCCGGACGGCCATCGCGTCACTGGAGAACGTCTGCGCCCGGGCACGCCCGGGGATCCGCGGATCGGCGGCGCTCAGGTGCGGAGCCAGCGCGGCGCTCCAGGTCGCGGAGTCAAACGGCGCGGACAGGGTTCCGGTTACGCCCTGCAGGACCTCGGGCGCGATCCCGACCGGGGTGGCGAGCACGGGGACGTCACAGGCCAGCGCCTCCAGCGTCGCCAGCCCGAATCCCTCGCGCTCGGAGGGCACGAGCACGGCGTTGACCGCGTTGACCCACAGCGGGACGGTTTCGGGCGCCACGTTGCCGAGGGTGAGCAGCCGGACCCCGCCGGCGCGGCGGGCGAGCTCGCGGGCACGATCGACGCGTTTCTCGGGACGGGACGGATCGCTGGGGAACAGCAGGTAGGGCCCTTCAGGGTCGAGGCCCAGGGCGCTTCGTGCCTGCGCGCGCGGCAGCGGCCGGAAGCGGTGCAGATCCACCCCGCACGGCAGCACGGCCACGCGACCGCCCGAGGCCCAGCGCGGAACCTCGCGCGCCAGCGGCTCGGACACGACTCCGACCAGGTCCATCAGCCGCAGCCCGGCCAGGGTCACGAGACGAGAGCGTGGATGGGCGAGATCAGTGCCGTGCAGGGTGACCAGCCGGGCACGCGCGCGAGCCGCCAGCGCCGGCCACTGCGAGAGCCCGAAGTGGGCATGGACGATGTCGAAGCGCTCACCGCCGTGGGCGCGGCGGAGCGAGGCGGGAGCCTTCAGGTAGGCGCCGGCACCGCCCGGGGCGAAGGTGAACACCTCGACCTCGGCCTCGCCCGTGCGCTGCAGCGCCTGCACCTGGTCGCGGACGAAGCTGCCCAGCGCGGGGCGCTCGGGGCTGGGATACATGTTGGTGACGATCAGCGCGCGCATCGCGGGTGCGGCGAGCGTACTTGCGCCGCCAGCGGGAGCGGGTTTGGGGGGCCGCGGGGGCGCCGCCGACTCTGACACCATGAAAACCATGTCTGCACTCGCCGGTCTTCCCGTGGCCGTGTTCGACTCAGGGGTCGGGGGCCTGACCGTGCTGCACGAGCTGCTGGTCTCGCTGCCCAGCGAGGACTACCTGTACCTCGGCGACACCGCGCGCCTGCCCTACGGCAACCGCTCGCCCGAGGAGCTGACGGCGTTCTCGATCGAGATCGCCGACCATCTGGTGCAGCAGGGCGCCAAGCTGCTCGTCGTGGCCTGCAACTCGGCCAGCGCGGCGGCACTCGACACGGTCCAGAGCCATCTCGACCGCAGCGGCCAGGAAATCGACGTGATCGGAGTGCTCCACTCGGCGGCCCAGATGGCCGTCGCCGCCAGCCACAGCGGGCGGATCGGGCTGCTGGCGACCCCGGCGACGGTGATCAGCGGGGCCTACGAGCGGACCGTGCGGGCGGCCGATCCCCACGTTCATCTCGAGAGCGTCGCCTGCCCCGACCTGGCGGCGGTGATCGAGGCGGGCTTTCCGTTCGACGACGAGCTGGTCGAGACGGTGCGTGGCTACTGCGCGCCGCTGCGCGCGGCGGAGGTCGACACCGTGATTCTCGGCTGCACCCATTTCCCGCTGATCGCTCCGATGCTCCAGCGGACCCTGGGACGCGGCGTGACCCTCGTCACCTCGGGGCCGGGCGTGGCGCGCAGCGTCGAGCGTGCGCTCGCCGCCCGCGACCTCCTCAACCCACGCCACGACGAGGGGAGCTACCGGTTTCGCTGCACGGGCCAGGTCTCGGCCTTTCAGGCGCTCGGCACCCGCTTCCTGCAGATGCCGCTGGGCGACGTGCAGCACGTCGATCTCGACGCGAGGGTGGCCGCGACCAGATGACCCGCACCCGCAGCTACGACCGCGCCCCCGACCAGCTGCGTCCGGTGACGATCGAGCCCGGGTTCGTGCGCCCGGCCACCGGCTCAGCGCTGATCTCGATGGGCGAGACGCGGGTGATCTGCACCGCCTCGGTGCAGGAGAGCGTCCCCCGCTGGCTGGCGGGCTCCGGGCGCGGGTGGGTGACCGCCGAGTACGGAATGCTCCCCGCCTCCACCGGCGAGCGCAAGCAACGCGATGTGAGCAAGGGACGCCCGGATGGCCGTACGGTGGAGATCCAGCGCCTGATCGGGCGCTCGCTCCGAGGGGTGATCGACTTCACGGCGCTCGGCGAGCGCACGATCTACATCGACTGCGACGTTCTCCAGGCCGATGGCGGCACGCGCTGCGCGTCGATCACCGGGGGCATGGTCGCGCTCCGGCTCGCCTGCGAGCGCCTGGTCGAGCGGGGCTCATTGCAGCGCACGCCGCTGACCGGCACGGTCGCGGCCGTGTCGTGCGGGATGGTCGACGGAGCCGCTCTGCTGGACCTCGACTACTCCGAGGACTCGACCGCCGAGGTCGACGCCAACGTCGTCATGACCGGCGACGGGGGCCTGGTGGAGGTACAGGCCACGGCCGAGCGCACCCCACTATCCCGCGCTCATCTCGATGATCTGCTCGCGCTGGCTGCGCACGGGATCGAGTCGCTGCGCACGCTCCAGGATCAGACGTCGGCAGCCTGAGCCATGGCGCTCCCGGCGTCGCTCGTACTCGCGACTCGCAACGCGCACAAGCTGAGGGAATTCGGCCGCCTGCTGGCTCCGGCGTCGATCACCGTGGAACCGCTCCCCGAGGGGATCGAGCTGCCCCCGGAGGTCGGCGAGACGTTCGAGGGCAACGCGATCCCCAAGGCCCGGACGGCCGCCGCCGCCACCGGCCGGGCCGCGCTCGCCGACGACTCCGGCATCGAGGCCGCAGCGCTGGACGGACGCCCCGGGGTCCGCTCGGCCCGCTACGCCGGCCCTGGAGCGGGCGACGAGGAGAACCTGCGCAAGCTGATGCTCGAGGCCCCGGCGGGCAGCGGCCTGCGCTACGTCTGCGCTTTGGTCTACGTCGATGCGGCGAACGGCGTGGAAAGCGTGTTCTTTGGTGACTGCCGCGGCCGGCTGGCCGCCGAGGTGCGCGGGAGCGCGGGCTTCGGCTACGACCCGGCCTTCCTGCCCGAGGACGAGTTCGATGGCCGGACGATGGCGGAGCTCAGTGACGAGGAGAAGGATCGGATCAGCCATCGCGGCCGGGCCGTGCGCGCCCTGCTGGCCTGGGACGAGGCAGGCTCGTGAGGCGTCCGCGCGGCCAAGGAGGCTGGTGATGCGCTCGAGCGCTCCCGGGGCGGACATCAAGGTGCGCACGGCGGCACTGTCAGTCCTGTCCAATTCCATCCTGATCCTGCTCAAGGTGATCGCCGGCACGGTCACCGGCTCGGTGGCGATCCTGACCGAGGCGGTCCATTCGAGCATCGACCTGGTGGCCTCGGTGGTGGCCTTCTTCTCAGTCCGCAAGGCCGACGAGCCCGCCGACGAGAGCCACCGCTACGGCCACGAGAAGATCGAGAACCTGGCCGCGGCGATCGAGGGCATCCTGATCCTGGTCGGTTCGGCGGCGATCGCCTTCGAAGCGATCCGGCACCTGGTCAGCCACGGCCGGATCCAGACCGTCGGGCTCGGCATCGCCGTGGTGGCGATTTCGATGGTCGTCAACATCGGCGTCTCGGTACGGCTGGCCCGCGCGGCGCGCCGGACCGGGTCGCCGGCGCTGGCCGGTGACGCCGCTCACCTGGGGACCGACGCCGTGACCTCGGCCACCGTCCTCGTCGGCCTCGTGCTGGTGGACGTGACCGGCGCGCAGTGGATTGACCCGGTCGTGGCGCTGGCCGTGTCCCTGGTGATCGTCAGAACCGGCGTGCGTCTGCTCTCTCAGTCCTCACGCGTGCTGGTGGACGAGTCCCTGCCGGCATCCGAGGTGGAGGCGATCCGAGACGCGATCAATGCGTTCGCGGCCCGTGACGTGGTGGGTTACCACGAGCTCCGCACACGGCGTGCCGGTGCCCGGAGGTACGTCGACCTCCACGTGCAGTTCCGTGAGGGCACGTCGCTGCAGGCGGCCCACCGGACGGCGCACGAGCTACAGGACGTGATCGGCCACCGCCTTGCCGGGGCGGATGTCCTGATCCATCTCGAGCCCGAGGATCGCGTCAGGCCGGGCGAGGTGCTGGAGACATCGCAGTCGTCGCCGCCCCGCCTGGGCCAGGCTGATCGCCGCCGTGGCCGCGACTTCCACTAAGTCAGGTTGATCGCCGCCGACGCGGCGACCGCGAAGGTCACCCCGGCGTAGCCGTAGTAGCCCTCCAGCAGCAGGATCAGGACGGCCACCAGGCAGGCCAGCACGGTGGCGGTCCAGGCAATGCGGGCGAGATCCACGCGCCTATTCTCGCGGCCGGCGGGGATGTCTGGGCTGCGGTGCGTCCGGCCGACGGGGGTGATCAGGGCCCAATGCGTCCGGCCGGCCGGGCCTGTACGGTGTTCAGGTGGCCCTGGAGCCGCGATTGATTTGCGCAATTTCCGGGAAAGTGGGCGATCTTGTCCCACAGCGGGTTGCGCCGCGGTGAGAATGGGCCGTTGCGACGGGTGACCGTGAACGTCGGTCGTCCGCGAACCGTGTTAACGTCGGAAATTCCACAACTTCGAAGGAGGAGCAAGTGACAAAGTCCGAGTTCGTAGACCAGGTCGCAGATCGCGCCGGGTTGACCAAGAAGGATGCCGGAGACGCGGTGGACGCGATGCTGGAGACGATCGAGAGCGCCCTCAAGCGCGGCAGTGACGTGACCTTCTCCGGGTTCGGTAAGTTCAGCGTGTCGCACCGCAGCGCCCGCGAGGGTCGCAACCCAGCGACCGGCGAGAAGATCCAGATCGCCGCGTCGAAGGTTCCGAAGTTCAGCGCCGGCGCAGGGCTCAAGAAGGCAGTCAAGTAGCAGCTCAGAGTTCACCCGAGCGAGAGCGCGTCCGCGAGTCGTCCCCGGAGCCTGGGGAGGCGGACGCGCCTCCAGCGGTTCTCGGCCGCGAGGGTTTCGGTGACCGGCTCGCGCGCCTGGTCGAGGAGCGCAGGTCCCAGCTGGTGCTGGGACTTGACCCCGATCCCGCCCGGTTGTGGCCGCGGGCGCTCGAGCTGGCCGCCGGTGGAGAGGGCTCACCTGCGCAGCGCGCCGCGCGGGCGGTCGCGGCGCACTGCCTCCTGGTGATCGAAGCCACGGCGGATCAGTGCGTCGCGGTCAAGCCCCAGGTGGCGTGCTTCGAGCGGCTCGGGGCGCCCGGCTGGAAGGCCCTTCAGGAGGTGGTCACCGCCGCCCAGGAGCGCGGCCTGCTGGTGATCTGCGACGCCAAGCGCGGCGACTTCGACGTCACGGCAGGGGTTTACGCCCAGGCGTACTTTGGTGAAACACCCACCCCGTTCGGACCGGTGCCCGGCCTCGGTACCGATGCCCTGACGGTCAATCCCCTCCTCGGCGGCGACTCGCTGCTGCCGTTCCTCACCGCTGCGCGCGAGCACGGGGGCGGGCTGTTCGTGCTCGTCCGTACCTCGAACCCCGGCGCCGCCGATGTCCAGGATCAGCAGCTCAGCGGCGGTGGCACGGTCAGCGGACGGCTCGCCGCGCTGGTGGCGGAGCTCGGTTCCGCGGGGATCGGCCGTGCCGGCATCTCCGACGTGGGCGCGGTCACCGGCGCGACCGTCCCGGAGCTGCTCCCCTCGTTGCGCGAGGCGATGCCCCACGCCCCGTTCCTGCTGCCGGGCGTGGGCGCGCAGGGGGGGCGGGTCCAGGATCTCGCGCCGGCGTTCGCACCCGGGCCGGCGGGCGGGCTGGTGTCGGCCTCACGCGGGATCGTGCAGGCCTACGAGCAGTCACGCGGGAAACCGGAGGAGGCGGCCCGGGCCGAGGCCTCGCGGCTGCGCGAGCTCGCCTGGGGTCTGCCCGGATAGTCGTGCCGCCGCCCGGCCGGCAGATTCGGCAGGCATCCTGCAACTCGGCTGCCAGGGCACTTGTATGATCGCGCTTGGGATGGTGGCAAAAAGCGCGCGCTTCCTTGCGCCGATCGCCCTCGCCGCCGTGGTTGCAGGGACGTATCTGATCGTCCACGCCGGCCTGGCCACCCACCATCCCGCGGCCACCCAGTCGAGCTCCCTGCTCAACGGGCGCCGCACCGGCGCAGGTGGGCCGCGCCGGCGGAGGCAGCCCAAGTTCTACTTCGTCAAATCGGGCGACACGCTCAGCCAGATCTCGGTCAGGACTCACGTCTCGATCCTCCGGCTCTCGACCCTCAACCCCCGGATGTCTCCCAACAGCCTCCAGACCGGGCAGCGGCTGAGGCTGCGGCGGTGAGTGGCGGCGCCGTTCGCCGACCGGTCGCGACAGCATCTGACCGCACGGGCGTCGCGACAGCATCGGACGGCACGGGCGTCGCGACGAGCAGCCGTCCCCGGATGCACCGCGGTCTGCGCCGGCTCGGGGCGGCGGCCCTGGGCGGGGCGGCAGCCCTCCTGGTGACCACCGGGAGCGCCCTGGCGGCCTCGCCCCCGAGGCTCAGCGTGAGGGCGGCGATCCTGATCGAGCAGAGCACGGGTCAGCGGCTCTACGGATACAAGCCCAATCGCGAGCTCCCGATCGCCAGCACCACCAAGCTCATGACCGCGCTGGTGACGCTCGAGCACGAGCGCCACCTGAGCACGATGTTCACCCAGCCCGACTACTACGCGGCAGCCGTGGACTCGCAGATCGGGCTCACCCCGGGCGAGCGCATGAGCGTCCATGACCTGCTGCTGGCGCTGATGCTGCCCAGCGCGGACGACGCCGCCGAGGATCTCGCCTACAACGTGGGGCACGGCTCGGTCGGGCGCTTCGTGGGGATGATGGACGCGAGAGCACGCGAGCTCGGGCTCAGGCACACGCATTACTCCACTCCGATCGGCCTGGACGCGCCGGGCAACTACTCCACCGCCTCGGACCTGGTCAAGCTCGCCAGCTACGACCTCACCCACTCGCGGTACTTCGCGCGGATCGTCGCCCTTCCGGACGCGGTCCTGCTCTCGGGCAACCACGTCCGCCACGTGGTCAACCGCAATGACCTGGTGGGGAGGGTTCCGTGGATCGACGGCGTCAAGACCGGCCACACCGCCGATGCCGGTTACGTTCTCGTCGCGTCCGGGCACAGAGACGGCATGACGCTGATCAGCGCCGTGCTCGGGACCTCGAGTGTGGCCGCGCGAGACGCCAACACCCTGGCTCTGCTCGATTACGGGTTCGGCAGCTTCCGTCTCTCCAAGCCGGTCCGCGCCGGCAGCGTGCTGGCCCGCCCGACGGTCCGTGACCGGCCCGGCAGGCACGCCGCGCTGATCGCCGGGGCGGCCTTCACGCGCGTGCTGCCCCGGAGCGCCCGGCTGGAAGTCCGTGTCCAGGCCCCCCGCCAGCTCACCGGGCCGCTGCCCCGCCACGCAACGCTGGGCACCGCCGTGGTGCTGGTCAACGGGCGCCCCGTCGCCCGGATCCCGCTCCTGCTCGCCCGCGCTCTGCCCGCGGTCAGCTCCTTGACGATTGCGGCCCGGTTCGTCACCAAGCCGCTGATGATGGTGGCCATCGTGGCCGTCCTGTGCTTCGTGCTCGCGCTAGGTTTGGTTACGCGGCGCCGCAGACGCATACGAGCGGCCAGCGGAGCACTGGAGGCTGCATGATCATCACCGTCACGCTCAACGTAGCGATCGACAAGACGCTCGAGGTCCCGAGCTTCACGCCCGGCCGTCGCCACCGAACGGTCGACCAGACGACGATGCCGGGCGGCAAGGGGGTCAACATCGCCCGGGCGATCAAGCAGCTCGGCCAGCCGGTGATCGCCACCGGTCTCGCCGGCGGCGCGACCGGCGCCCGGATCGTCCAAGCCCTCAACGACGAGTCGATCCTCAACGATTTCGTCCGCATTCACGACGAGTCGCGAACCAACACCGTGGTGCTCGACCCCACCACCGGCCTGCACACTGAGATCAACGAGCGGGGTCCGGCGATTGCCATCCAGGAGCTGCAGCAGTTTCGGGAGAAGCTCCTCTACCTGGCTCAGGGCGCCAGCATCTGCGTGTTCGCCGGAAGCCTGCCCCGCGGGGTCGAGCAGGACGTGTACTTCTCCCTGATCCGCGAGGTGGGACGGCTCGGCGTGACGACCATGATCGACACTGACGGGGAGCCTCTGCGGCTCGCGATCCGGGCCGAGCCCGACGTCGTCTCGCCCAACGAGCTCGAATCCGAGGAGCTCGTCGGGCACGAGTTCAACGACGTAGACGACCGCGCGCAGGCGGTCGTCGAGATGACGCGGCTGGGCGCGCGCGAGGCGATCATGACCGTGTCCGATGGCTGCTACGCGAGGTTGATGGAGAACGGCTCGCCCACCCTTCACCGGGTGCGCGTTGAGGAGCAGGAGGCTCGCTCGGTGGTCGGCTCCGGCGACGCCTTCCTGGCCGGGTACGTCGCGGCCCGATACGCGGGGCAGGAGCCGGTGGATTGCCTGCGCTTCGGGGTCGCGTGTGGCGCCGAGTCCACCCAGCACTTCGGCGCCGGGATCATCGACGCGGGCCGTGTCGATCGGCTGCTCAACGCAGTGGAAGCCGAGCGCTTCGAGATCGGCGCCGAGATCGGCTGAGCCGAGGCGCCCGCGCGGGCCGGCGGCCTGGCCCACCCGACGGCGGTGCCGGCCCGCCGGAGCCGGCACGCTTGTCCAATCGGGCCGCTCCCTGCGGCGTTTTTTCTCCGCGGCGGCGGCCGCGCCGGTCCAGAATCGCGCCCGGCCGCTGCTAGCATCGACCGTCCAATGGTTGCCGCCATATCACTTGCTCTCCCGTCCGAACCGCGATCTACGATCTTGCGATGGAAGTAGAAATCGGCCGAGGCAAGAAGGCCCGGAGGGCGTACGGGTTCGACGACATTGCGATCGTCCCCTCCCGCCGTACCCGCGACCCCGATGACATCGACATCTCGTGGACGCTGGGCCCCTACCGGTTCGAGCTGCCGCTGCTGGCGGCCGCGCTCGACGGAGTGGTGTCGCCCGACAGCGCAGGCCTGATCGGCAAGCTCGGTGGCCTCGCGGTCCTCAATCTCGAGGGCATCTTCTGCCGTTACGAGGACGCCGAGGCCCAGCTCCAGCGGATCTCCACCTTCTCGCGTGACATCGCCACCCGCGAGATGCAGGACATCTACCGCGAGCCGGTCAAGCCCGAGCTGATCGCCCGGCGGATCGCCGAGATCAAGTCCCACGGGGTCGTCGCGGCAGCGTCGCTGACGCCGCAGAAGGTTCGCAGCCACTACGAGGTGGCGCTCGAGGCGGGGCTCGACATCCTGGTGATCCAGGGCACCGTCGTATCCGCCGAGCACGTCTCGCGGGACGAGAGCCGGCCGCCGCTCAACCTCAAGGAGTTCATTCGCGAGCTGGCACCGACGCCGGTCATCGTCGGCGGGTGCGCCTCGTACCACACCGGACTTCACCTGATGCGCACCGGTGCCGCCGGCGTGCTCGTGGGGGTCGGCCCGGGCGCGATCTGCACGACCCGCGGGGTGCTCGGTATCGGCGTGCCCCAGGCCACGGCGATCGCCGACGTGGCCGCCGCCCGCTCCCAGCACATGCTCGAGACCGGCGACTACGTCAAGGTGATCGCCGACGGCGGGATGCGCAATGGCGGCGACATCGCCAAAGCGGTTGCCTGCGGCGCCGACGCAGTGATGCTCGGTTCCGCGCTGGCGCGTGCCTACGAGGCGCCGGGCCAGGGTTACAACTGGGGAATGGCCACGTTCCATCCCACGCTGCCCCGCGGCACTCGCGTCTCGACCACGCAGAACGGCACGCTCGAGGAGATCATCAAGGGCCCGGCTCGCGAGAACGACGGGACCTTCAATCTGATGGGCGGCCTGCGGACGTCGATGGCAACCTGCGGTTACCGGGACATCGCCGAGTTCAACCGCGCCGAGCTCATGGTCGCGCCGTCGCTGCAGACCGAGGGCAAGCACCTCCAGCGCGAGCAGGGCGTCGGGATGGGCGCTGGCAGCCGGGGCGCGGCGGTCGGTGTCGCCGACTAGCTCGTTCACCGCGGCCACGGATCTCGAGCTTTCACGGGGGTCGGACGGTGCCCGCGAGGCGCCGGTGGAGGATGTGCGTGCCGACGCTCCGGCGGCCACCGACGAGGTGGTGGTACTCGATTACGGCGGGCAGTACTCACAGCTGATCGCCCGCCGGGTGCGGGAATGCGGCGTCTTCTCCGAGCTGCTGCCGTACCACGCGGGAGCCGAGGAGGTGCTCCGGCGCCGGCCCAAGGGCGTGATCCTCTCCGGCGGTCCGGCATCGGTCTATGCCGAGGGAGCGCCGCCACTCGAGGCCGAGCTGCTGAAGCTGGGCGTTCCGGTGCTCGGCATCTGCTACGGCATGCAGCTGATCGCGCTCGAGCTGGGTGGACGCGTCGAGGGCGCCGAGGTAGGTGAGTTCGGCCGCTCTGCGCTGGAGGTTCACGACACCGGGCGCCTGCTCGCCGGCACCCCGCGAGAGCAGTCGTGCTGGATGTCCCATCGCGACACCGTCTTTTCACCGCCCCCCGGATTCACGGCGCTGGCGTCCTCCACCGCTTCCCCGGTGGCAGCGTTCGAGTCCGAGGAGCACGGCATCTACGGGATCCAGTTTCACCCCGAGGTCGTGCACACGCCGTACGGCAAACAGGTGCTGACGAACTTCCTCTCAGACATCTGTGGCTGCGAGGGCAACTGGAGCGCCGCCTCCGTGATCGAGGATCAGATCGAGCGGATCCGCGCCCAGGTGGGTGACGGGCGCGCGATCTGCGGCCTCTCCGGAGGCGTCGACTCGAGCGTCGCCGCGCTGCTCGTGCACCGCGCGATCGGCGACAAGCTCACCTGCGTGTTCGTGGATCACGGGCTGATGCGCAAGAACGAAGGCGAGCAGGTGATCTCCGCCTTCCGCGACCACTTCCAAGTGCCGCTGGTGGCGGTTGACGCCTCGGATCGCTTCCTCGGCCGCCTGGCCGGGGTCAGCGACCCCGAGCGCAAGCGCAAGCTGATCGGCGCCGAGTTCATCCGGGTGTTCGAGGAGGAGGCGGCCAAGCTCGAGGATGTGCGCTTCCTGGTTCAGGGCACCTTGTACTCGGACGTGATCGAATCCGGCGGCGGCACGGGCACCGCGACGATCAAGTCCCACCACAATGTCGGCGGCCTGCCCGACGACCTGGAGTTCGGACTCGTGGAGCCGCTGCGCGCCCTGTTCAAGGACGAGGTCAGAGCGGTGGGGGCCGAGCTCGGCCTGCCCGAGCGGCTGGTGTGGCGCCAGCCCTTCCCCGGCCCCGGGCTGGCGATCAGGATCGTCGGCGGGGAGGCCACGCGCGAGCGACTCGACACCCTGCGGGAGGCCGACGCCATCCTCCAGGACGAGATTCGCAAGGCGGGCCTCTACCGCGAGCTGTGGCAGTCCTTCTGCGTGCTCCCGGACATTCGCACCGTGGGCGTGCAGGGCGACGAGCGGACGTACGGAAACGTGATCGCGATTCGCGCGGTGACCAGTGACGACGCCATGACGGCTGATTGGGCCCGGCTTCCCTATGACCTGCTGGAGCAGATCGCCTCGCGGATGATCAACGAGATCCGTCCTGTGGGCCGGATTGTGCTCGACATCACGAGCAAGCCGCCGGGGACGATCGAGTGGGAGTGACGCCGAGCGCTCCGGTTAGGACCGGGAGCACGTAGGGGCCCAGGTCGGTGGGGAGGGCAGCGCGGTGAAACCAGCGCGCGGCGGCGAGCTCGCCCCGGTCCAGGTGCAGTGAGGGCAGCGTCAGCTCGGCGCGAAAGCAGTGGATCGTGTCGCGCCGGAAGCTCTGGCGTCCGTGGAGCTCGCCCGCGGCGGCCCAGTCGGCCGCCTGGATGCCGAGCTCCTCGCGCATCTCCCGGCGGGCGGCGCCGATGGGTGGCTCGCCGCGCTTGACCCCGCCACCGGGGAGATCCCAGGAACGCCGCCCGTAGGTGTGGCGCACGAGCAGGATACGGTCGTCCTGGGTGAGCAGGCATTTCACGCCGCGCTTTCGGGGGCGCGTGAAGAACCAGGTGACCTGCAGGATGCGGTACGCCCCGCGGTAACAAAGCCGTTGGACTGCAACAGGAAGCCGCATCGTTCCAGCGTAGGGGCTCTGGCGGCGGCGATTGACTATCATCGGCCGGAGCCGCGCGATCGTCGCGCGGCTTGTGCGTGCCATGAAGACCTACGTAGCCAAACCCACTGATCGAGAGCGCAACTGGCTCGTCGTCGACGCGTCCGGAAGGACGCTCGGCCGGCTGGCGACGCAGATCGCCGACGCCCTGCGAGGCAAGCGCAAGCCGACCTACACGCCGCATGTCGACACCGGAGACTTCGTGATCGTCGTCAACGCGGAGAAGATCGCGGTCACCGGCAACAAGCTCGCCGACAAGCGGTACTACCGTCACTCCGGCTATCCCGGAGGGCTCAAGTCCCGTTCGCTGGCGGAGATGCTCGAGCGGCGCCCGGAAGAGGTCATCCGCCTCGCCGTCAAGGGAATGCTGCCTCGCAACCGTCTCGCTCGCAAGCAGCTCACCAAGCTCAAGGTCTACGCCGGTCCCGAGCACCCGCACGCCGCCCAGCAGCCTCAACCGATGGAGATTTCGCAGTGACTGACGTGCAGCCACCCGAGGACGAGCAGCCCAACGAGGAGCAGGCGGAGGCTCCGGCCGAGCAGGTACCGGCGGAGACGGCGGAGGAGCCCGTAGCCGAGCAGCCCGCTGCCGAGACGCCGGCCGAGCCATTGGCCGCCGAGCCCGAGCCCGAGCCCGTGGCCGAGCAGTCCGAGCCCGTAGCCGAGCAGCCCGAGACGCCCGCGGCCGAGGCCCCTGCGCCCGAAACCGCGGCACCCGAAACTTCGGCACCCGAAACGGCGGCGCCCGAAACCCCGGCCCCGGCCCCGGCCCCCGCCCCGGCCCCGGCCCCGGCGGCGGCGGCGGGTGCCGGTGACGCTTCTGCGCGCCCGGACGAGGACGGCGAGGAGGTCGAGATCGCCCCTCGCCAGCGTCCCGAGATCCCGGGTGCCGATCTCATCCCCGACATCGTCTCCGAGAGCGATGAATTCCTGGACGCGGAGGCTCGCGCCGCCGCCGAGGCCGAGGCCGAGGAGGCCGCTCGCGCCCAGGACCAGGATTCAGTGGAGGAGACGCGGCCGATCGCCGACGCCGCGATCGACCTCGCGGCCGGTGCCCGCTACATGGCGACCGGCAAGCGCAAGACCGCGGTGGCGAGGGTGATCCTCAAGCCCGGCACCGGCACGTATTCGATCAACGGCAAGGAGCTCGACGCCTTCTTCCCGCGTGACACCCTGCGGCGCGTCATCCGGCAGCCGCTGGAGACGGTCGGGTACGAGTCGCGCATGGACGTGGTGGCGAGGATGCATGGCGGCGGCGTCGCCGCCCAGGCGGGCGCGCTGCGGCACGGCATCTCCCGGGCGCTCCTGGAGGCCGACCCCAACCTTCGCGGCGAGCTCAAGCGACGCGGCTTCTTGACGCGCGACGCTCGTGTCAAGGAGCGCAAGAAGGCTGGGCTGAAGAAGGCCCGCAAGCGCCCGCAGTTCTCCAAGCGCTAGTGGACCGCTCCGGCGAGACCCACTGACAGCGGCAGCCCGACGGATGCCGCGCCAGCTTTTCGGCACGGACGGGATCCGTGGCCGCGCCGGAGATTTCCTCACCGCCGAGCTGGCCCTCGTGCTGGCCCGCACGGCGGTGGCGCGGGCCGGAGAATCGCGCCCCCAGGTCCTGATCGTGCGGGACACCCGCGAGTCGGGCGAGATGCTCGAGTCGGCGATGGCCGCCGGGGTCACCGCGGCAGGAGGCGACGCGCTGCTGGGTGGCGTGCTGCCGACGCCGGCGGCTCCGCTGCTCGTCCGCCGGCACGGTCTGCACATGGCCGCGGTCATCTCGGCCTCCCACAACCCCTACGCGGACAATGGGATCAAGCTGTTCGCCGCCGACGGCTTCAAGCTCGATGACGACACCGAGCACGAGATCGAGGCCGCGCTCGGCGAGCCGGTGGCGATGCCGCCCCGGATCGGGAGGGTCAGCCGCCTGCACGGAGCGCTCGAGGACTACCTGCGCGAGCTGCATTCGCGCTTCTCCGAGCTCGACCTGAGCGGCCGCCGGGTGCTCCTGGACTGCGCCAACGGAGCCACCTTCCGCGCCGCCCCGGAGATCTTCCGCCGCCTCGGCGCCGAGGTGGAGGTGATCGCGGACGAGCCCGACGGCCGCAACATCAACGCCGACTGCGGATCGACCCACCTCGAGCAGGTCATCGAGCGGATCAGCGGTGGGGGACATGACGTCGCCTTCGCCTTCGACGGCGATGGTGACCGGGTGCTGGCGGTAGATGCCGGCGGCGAGGTTGTCGACGGTGACGAGCTGATCGCGCTGGCGGCGATCCACCTGGCGGAGCGGGACCGCCTGCCGGGCGGAGGCGTCGTCGTCACGGTGATGACCAATTACGGCTTTCACACCGCCATGGCGGCCGCCGGCGTGGAGGTGGCGAGCACCGCCGTCGGCGACCGCTATGTGCTGGACGAGCTGCGCCGGCGCGGTTGGGCGCTCGGGGGCGAGCAGTCCGGGCACATCATCGAGCTCGGCTTCGGGCCCTGCGGCGACGGGATCGCCAGCGCCCTGCTGACGCTGGAGGCGCTCGGCGGCCGCGATCTGCGCGACCGCGACGCCATGCAGAAGCTTCCGCAGCGGCTGGTGAACATCCGCGCCGCCGACCGTACGTCACTGGCGGGCACGATGCAGGCGTCTGCCCTGCTCGAGGCGATCGACCAGGAGAAGTCGACCCTCAGCGGCCGGGGGCGGGTGCTCGTACGCGCCTCCGGGACCGAGCCGCTGATCCGCGTGATGGTCGAGGCGCCGACCGACCAGGAGGCTGACGACATCTGTGGGCGCCTGACGGATGTCGTCAAGGCCACCTTGGGTGCTCAGCTGGTCGCATAGAGCGCGGCGATCTGACACCCTCGGCGTAGGGCCCGCGCAAGCGTCATTTCGGGCTCAGCCGGACTCGGGGTTAAAATCCCGGCTGCATCCTCCGATGGGCTCCGTAGGAGCCGGTGTGCGGCAATCGGCTTTCCAAGCGCAACCTGGGAGCGTTGGCAAATGTGTGGCATCGTCGGCTACGTCGGTCCCCGGCAGGTACGGGCGCTGCTGCTGCAAGGCCTGGAGCAGCTCGAATATCGCGGCTATGACAGCGCCGGGATCTCGGTCCTGACCGGCGACCGGATTGACGCCGTGCGCGCGGTGGGCAATCTGAGCGCGCTGCGGACGGCGATCGATGGCCACGACGCCGGCGAGGGGACCGCAGTCAGTGCGGTCGCAATCGTCGACCGTCCCGATGCGGGCACCGGAATCGGCCACACGCGCTGGGCGACCCACGGGCGGGTCACTGAGGAGAACGCCCACCCGCACTACGACACCACTGACCGGGTGCACATCGTCGTCAACGGCATCGTCGAGAACTACGTCGAGCTCAAGCAGGAGCTGACGGACGCCGGGGCGGTGTTCACCTCTGAGACCGACGCCGAGGTGATCGCGCATCTGGTTGCGCGCTGCAACCACGGCGACCTGATCGCCGCCGTGCGCGAAGGCTACGCGCGGCTGCGCGGGCATTACGCGTTTGTGGCGATGAGCGCCGACGAGCCCGGACTGCTGGTGGGGGCGCGCAAGGAATGTCCCCTGATCATCGGCCGCGGCGAGGGCGAGCAGTTCATCGGCTCGGCGATTCCCGCCTTTCTGCGCGAGACGCGTCACGTGCAATACGTCGAGGACGGAGAGATCGTTGTGCTCCGGCCCGAGGGGGTCGAGTTCCAGACCGCCGCCGGCGAGCCGGTGCAGCGCGAGGTGGTGGAGATCGACTGGGATGCCCAGACGGCCGAGAAGCAGGGCTACGAGACGTTCATGCTCAAGGAGATCAACGAGCAGGCCGACGCCGTCGCCGAGACGCTGGGCGAGCGTGTCGCCCGCGGCGACGGGGTCGATCTCGGCGATCTTGGAGCGATCGATGACGACCTGCTGCGCAGCGTCAAGCGGATCGTGATCGTGGCCTGCGGCACCGCTTACCACGCCGGATTGATCGGGCGTTACGCGATCGAGGAGTGGGCACGGATCCCGGTTGACGTCGACATCGCCTCCGAGTATCGCTACCGCAACCCCGTGGTCGGACCCGACGATCTCGTGATCGGCATCTCCCAGTCCGGAGAGACGCTGGACACGCTCTCGGCGATGCG
>Ga0182024_10012034_pt1 | contig 17206 bp, 31 predicted proteins | sample P32metaG_FD_120480 | JGI IMG/M metagenome (GOLD analysis project Ga0182024, IMG submission 120480) | Permafrost microbial communities from Stordalen Mire, Sweden - P3-2 metaG (Illumina Assembly) | ecosystem: Environmental > Terrestrial > Soil > Wetlands > Permafrost | place: Sweden: Stordalen...
AGTGCGCTATTGGATAGCGCACTTTAGTGCGCAATTGGGTCTTTTTATCCCCTTGCGTAGCAGGAGGTTCGGGCGCAGGCCTAGTGCCGTTTTTCCTGCTTTTGACGATTGCCCGAATTTCGTCCTCGGACAGACCTTCACCGGGGTCGAAAATACGAAGGCCGACAGCGGGGTTGATCCGCCTCAGGAGAAGGATGATTCGCCCCGATCGATGGGCTGAACTGATCGCTATGATCTTGATCCAACCAAGGGCCGTAAGTTCATTGAGCATGATCTGCATCCGTCGGGCCTTGACCCCGCATTTCTTGGCCAAGAGCTTAACTGATGGGAACGCGAAGGAGTTGCCCCTTGCGTTGTGCTCAATCACCAGAAGGAGGTGCTTGAGGGTCTTGGGCAGGAGTGTGACCGATTGGTCCAAGAACTCGATTGGAACGGGAACCGTCCAACTCGCGGGCGGTCTCTCGGGCGTCGGCCTGGGCGTCGTCGAGGCGGTGCCGTTGGGGGAGTCGCTACGCACAGCGGGCTCCCTTCAAGGGCAGGGGGGCCAGCTCGAGACGGGGGGCGATCGGGCGGGGCCTGGGTGGCGACGGCTTGGGTCTGGGGGCAGGGCGCTTGGGAGTGGCCGGGCTAGCCGGCGGCGCGGTGGGCGCGCAGAGCGAGCGATCGTCCGTCGGTTGACGAACGTTCCGCAATGGTCTAAACTGCATGAGACTGCGATTCCCTCTGAACCAGGGATTGCATGGAGGCGGCAACCTGAACATCGCGGGTTGCTGAACGCCGAGACAAGACCCAAGGGCTCTACACCTTGGGTCTTGGCATTTGTGCGGAAACTTCCGCGGAAACCCTACTGTACACACGCGACGGGTTTTGCTCAACTGTCCAGTGACAGATTCGTGGATAGAACAACGGCATGGAAATCCGAGGGGTGTCTCGCGGATCATGAGTGGGCTCCTCTGAAGTAGACCGCGATTGGACTGACGCCTCGCGTCAGTGCGTGGTGGTGGTCTGTTTAGTGGTTCATGGCGTCGAAGGGTGGGCCTGGCAGCTTGAGCCCTTCGACGTCGTTTTCAACTCATGGTCACTTCCGCTTCGGCTTCCGGGCCGTTGACTTCGCAGCATCGCATTTCTCCGTCATGCATGCCTTCACATCTTCGACCGAGTACGTAGGGAACCGACTCACATCGGTCCGGGTACGGACCAGCCCGCGGGCGACCATGGGCAGGAGCCTAGTGTACGTGACGTGTAGATTGGTTCGGAACCAACCAGCACTCATGTACAATTCGGAATCTGTCGATTGTGTAACTACTTGCATGAGAATCTCCTATGTTTATGTGGTGTGTATGTAATAATAATCAGCGCGTTCAGGAATGTCACAGCTGTAACGAGATCGGTTGCGTTGGTTGGTAGCGGGCCCGTGAGCGCGACGTCGACGGCGCGATACACTCCCGATTGCGGCGGTCAGATTGACAGCGCTATTGCGTCGTCGGATGTCGATATGTCATGGGTTCCCTTTCTGGTTCGAGGTTGGCGCCTCGCGAAATCAGACGGGGCCCTGGAAATCGTATGGATTACTACTGTACAAGGAGTCTCGCCAAAAGCAAGATTAGGCGCGATTATGGCCTTGTTTCGCATACTTAGCCGCGCGGGTCCGTCCCGACGCAACGGTTGGGCCGATCGTGCGGCCGGCGGTCCTGGTCAGGCAGGGCGGGAAACACGCTGCGGCGACGGCCTGGGCCAGCTCGGGGGCGGGTCAGGTTTTCCGTCCAGCTCGGATGTCAACTGTCGAGAAAGTGGTTACTGAATAGCAAAGTTGCTGGGTAGCACAGTAGATACCGGCGTCATTACTCGGGTAACTACAGTTACCGCTTTGTTACAGTTACCACCTTGACTACAATCACTCGGACAGCTCGGACGGCCACTTCCGATATTAACCACAGCTATATCGCCAGTCGCTCGAGCCGGCGGGCCTCGCCCTCGGTCGAGGGCCTCCACCAGGTCGAGGCCGTAGCCGGCGGGGGCTGGTGACGTGTCTTCGTGCGTCCTACAGTGGAATAAGGCGCCGGTTAAAAGCCCGACGCGTCGAAACCCAAACGCCTGAAAGGCGACCAATGACCACACCCGCAACAACGATTGAACAGACCAGCAAAACGTGGAAACTTATCCAACTGGTAGGCTTCCTAGCGCTGATTGGCGGCGTGGCCTTGGCATGCTGGGCCTGGGAACGACCACTCCCCGGGGAGACCAATCTGGCGTTCGGCTTGGGCTGCATGACCGCGGCGTCCGGACTGGCGCTGAACGTGCTTGGTTCCGTCGGCGCCTGGTGGTATCACGGATGACATCGAGCCAATCTCCCAAACGCCCGAAAGGCAGCACTGACTGACATGGACGCCGTGAGAGCCTTCTTTGGAATCTGCGTGATTGTCGCCCTGGTTCTCGTTCCGATCGTCCTGTATCTCCTGCCTGCGTTCGTGGCGATGGGGCGCCATCATCCCAATGCAGCCCCGATCTTCATCATCAACCTCTTCGCCGGCTGGACGGGGCTCGTGTGGGTCATCTGCTTGGCGTGGTCCTTCAGCGCCGTTCCGGTAGCACCAGCGCCCGTCCTGGTTCGTGTTCCCGTCCGGGAAGTCCAAGCCGAAGAGGAAGAGGAAGACGACGCTCTGGCCATCGCTCGCCAGTCGCGGGCGCTAGAAGCGCAGCGAGCTAAAGCTCTCAGCCAGGTAAAGACAAGGGATGCCCGGATCGCCCGTCAGGATGCCCGCGACAAGGCTTGCCTCGCACGGGGGATCGCTCGCGACAAAGCCTATCGCGCCCGCGGCATCGAACCCGGTCCGCTCGCGTGGTATCACGCTCTGTCCGATCTGTCGCAAGCGGCTGTGCTGGGGCTGGTGTTCGCTGTTCCGGCCGTGGTAGTCGTGGTCCTTGTCGCATGGCACTGGACTTGACCACGGCCTGGTCAACGGCGACGTCGAGGTGGGCTGGCGGCCGGCGGGGCGTCGGCGGCGGGATCGTCGGCTTCACCAGCTCGGCGACGGCCTGGTCAGCGTCGTCGTTTCGGCGGCCGGGGCGGTTCGGCGGTGGCGTCGTCGGGATCCGGATCATTCGAGACGGCCTTCTCCAGGTCCTCTTCCCCTGGCTTGGCATACAAGGCGGTGGTCGTGATGCTGGAATGGCCCAAGAGTTGCTGAACGGCCGTGAGGTCCTTCGTCTTGTCGTATGTCCGTTTCCCGAACGTGTGGCGCAGGTTGTGGGCGCTGATGCCGGGCAGCTTGGCCAGCTCGGCATAGTCGACCACGATCCGGTGGAGTGCGGAGACGGACAGGGGCCCGCGCTGTCCCTGGAAGACGTGGACGTCCGGGTCCTTCTCGGTCCGCTTCAGGGTCGGTACCAGCTCGTTCAGGAGCTTGACCGTGTCGTTGTCGATGGGCACTCGCCGGGGCTTGTCTCCCTTGCCCAAGAGTGTGACCCATCCTTTGTGCTCACCGAGCTCCAGGTTTCCGCGGCATAGGGTCGACACCTCTTCAATCCGGGGCCCGACGCGCAGGAAGAACATGATCAGCGTGCGGTCTCTCAGGTGGTTTTGCTCGTCGATCGGACTGCGATTCACTGAGGTCTTTTTCTTGTTGACGGCGCGGACCAGGGCGTGTTCGTCGTTCTTGGAAAGCCAGCGGATGGCCCCTGCCTGCCCTTTCATGGGCGGCGGCATCTCGATCGGGTCCGAGAACCCCTTGACCTCGGACCAGCGCAGGAACGACTTGAGGGCGGCCCTCTTCTTGTTGATCGTCGCCGGCTTGAGCTTGGGGCCCTTCTGGGCCCGCAACCAGGCGATCCACTCACGGAGATCGCCTTCCATGATTGCTTGCAACGTCGGTGGCTCCTTGTACTCGGCTTCCGACCAGGCGGCATAGGCGGCCAGCTCCTCCCGGTAGCAGCGGATCGTCTTGGGTGATTTCCGCCGGTCGATCAGCCGGTTGAGGAAACTCTCGACGGCCTCGGTCCAACTGGCCGGGGCCGTCTCTTTCGGGGGCTTGGTTCTCATTTTGGTTCTCTTGCCAGTGTTCTCTTGCGACTTTTTTGCCCTCAAATCGACCATTACCCATGCAATAATAGCCGGACTGGGGTGAAAGACAATAGAGAATTATTATTCTCTTGCGAGCAACCGGCGGGTCCGGCAGCGGTTCGCGGCCGGTTGGTTGCATCGATAAATCCGAACATGCGGGGCAGTCGCAACGATTGTAGGGGCCACTCGGGACGGCAGGGCTCGGCGGCAGTGCCCCACGAGGGCACTCGTGAGAGCAGGGGCCCGATGGGCGGGACTGGCCTCGGAGCGGCGCCAGCTCGATGAGGCGGCGGCCGGACGGGTCGTCACCTGGCGCCAGTGGGGCGTCCAGGGCCTCGGTCGGCTCGCGACGGTCGTAGCGATCAAAGCGGCATCGGGAGGCTTGCCTCGGTCAGCCGTTCCATCCCGCATAACCCTAGAATTGGTCGTTGGCACACCCCAAAACCCCTCTCGCGCGACCGTTGGCCACAAATCTATCGGAAAGGACCGCATGAGCAACCCAAACCCTTCCCCGTCCACGCGATTCCAGGCCGGCAACCCCGGTGGCCCGGGACGCCGCAAGGGGTCGCACGGCAAGGCGCAGGTCCTACTCGGCCGAGCGTGGATGAATCCGGAGTCCGAAGCCGACGTCGAAGCGCTGCTCAATCATTGGGTGAACCGAATCGAAGCCGGAAAGATCTGGGCGCTTCGCAAGCTCCTCAACGTGGTTGATGGTCCCTTGCCACGACAGCGGCGTTCCCGCTAGAGCGGCCTCGAACCCGACACTACCTGACACTACCTGACACCCAAAAAAGGGAACGCGGCGGTCAGGTTGGGTTCAAGGAATCGAAGGAATCGATTGTGCGGGCCGGTCATCCGCACATCCGCACACCCCAAAGGCCGTGGTAGGCACGGACCTCATGAAGAACCACCAGGCCCGCAAGCCATTCGACTGGCTCGACGATCGCCAGCTCCGTCACGGGAGCCTCCCTCTGATCCGCCAGGCGGTCCGTCATGGTTGGCTCGTCGACGACTCGCCAGGCCTGGCGGAGCGGCGGTCCGCGCTGATTGCGGCGTTGTTCGAGCTGATGAACGACCGGTCGACGTCCGCCAGGGACGTGATCATGATCGGCCAGATCTTCTTCGCGATGGATGCCAATGACACGCACGACGATTGCAAGGATTAAAGCGATCGGGAAAACCCTACTGCCGACTTGCCTTCGCTCGGCGACGTCGCATGATTGACTGTCACTGGCAACGCCGGGGGGAGGGGGGGCGTTGTGCGCGACGGTCCATGCATGTATCCAGGGACTGTTAAACAGCCGGAATAACAATGCCGTTTCAAGGGGCGTTGCGCGCGACGGTCCATGCATGTGTCCAGGGGGCCAGGGGGACGGTGCGTGTCTCCGCGGACCGTACCCATCTGGGCTGTTGAAGAGAGAGGCCGGGGCGTCCATGCCCCTGCACGTGTTCGCCGCCATCGTGGCGGCTATGGCGTCCATGCCGCCTGCCCACGGCCATCCAGGCCGTGGTGTCGAGGCCGTCGGTGGTGCTACCCGACCCGCGGCCCAAGGCAACCGACCGGCGGGTCCGGCGGCCGATCCCGCCGTTCCGCGTCGTTCGGCCGAGGCGGCGGCGGCCGGGGGATCGTGCCATCTATTACAGTTCCACAACTGTAAGAGGCATCGCCAACGGCTTCAGCTCTGCCAACTCGGCGGCGATCGGCGGCACGAACCCGGGTATTGGGACCAATGTCGACGCCAACATTGGCCAGTTCCTTCCTACTGCCTACTCGGGTGTTTTGGGCGGGGGAATCGCATCCTGCTCAGACCGCCGGACGGCAGCTCACGATCACTCCCTCGCTTGTGATACGCTCGAACGACCGGCCAGCCATCGTGGCTGGCCTTGCGCGAGAGGCGGCATGGGCATCCTGCCCCGCTCGTGTTGGTACGCGGCCATCCGTGGCCGCTAATAGAGCGGCATGGGCATCCTGCCCTACTCGTGGTTAGTTGGCATCCTGCCAGTTTGTCGTGGCATCCATGCCACGGGATTTATCGCATAATGGCCATCCCGGGGCACGGCAGACTGGCGCCGCGCTCCTTGCCCCGGTGCCGTTGGCAGGCTCGCGCTCCTTGCCCCCCCGTGGGTCGCCGGTCCCCTCGGCCAGCGCCCCGCGGCCATCGGCCGCGCTCACGGGGGCCCGCGCCCTCCCAGGCCCGGGCGGTGTCACGGGCCTGAATGCCCGCCCCGCCGGTCCGCGGACCGGACGGAGCGGGGATGTCGGTCAGGACTCGGAGTCGCGCCACCACGGGCCCGAGACCTCGGGTGTGCTCACCAGGTCGAGGACCTCGCGCGGGATGTCGAGTTTCCCCTCGTGCATGTCACGCACGACTTCCCGGGCCAGCGCTTGATCGGCTGCAATCTCGGTTCGCCGATCGCCGATCCGCCCGGAAGTCTCTTGCCAGGCAAGGTAGCACGGGTTGCACCACAGGTACATATGCCATCCATGAACGTGCATGCAATGTATACCGTGAGGGTGGTTCACGAGACACCCCCTTTCGCGGCGGCATCGCCGGCGAGAAGGGCTTTGAGCGCGCCCTTGGCGTCGCGGAGCTCCTGGGGTTCGCGCCCTCGTTTGGTCCATCGAAAGCAGTGAACCCCGACGGACACGCTCTCGCTGTCGGGCGCCGGCGGCGCCGGCGAGGGTCGCCGGACGTAGGGACGGTCGGTCATGACGCGCCCCCTTTCGCGGCCATGGTCGCGAGGTGATCGCGAACGGCCTCGTTCCAACCGGCGGCGAACCGTGAGACGTCATCGACCTGGGCAACCGGTTGATGCAACCGACGGGCTTTGGCGGACACGGGCGAGGCGTCGACAGGCACGGGCGCCGACAGGCCAGGGACCGGCGGCTTGCGGCGCCGTGAGGGTTGGGTGTTCTCCCAGGCGATCTGAATGGAGGGCTTGGCCGTTCGAGCGACCAACCCAAGCACCTGCAGGGCGCGGATGTGTTTGCACACCGCGCGAGTGATTGTCGAGTCAGGGCACGTGCAATCGACATGGCCGTGAGTCGAGCAAACTGAGTAGAGTTGACCGGCCCGGATCTGCCCGGGCAGGACCGTGAGGCGCCAGATCTTTGAGCCTCGCCTGATGGGCGGCGCGGGAGCGACCCGGTACCGGCGGCCGTCAATCACAAGGATAAGCGAACACTTACCCGTGCGAACGACCGGACGTTCTGTTAGACTGGACATGGGAAGCGACCCCCTTAACGGGTTGCGACCTCGGTCCGTGGGGTGTTACCAGCACTCCGCGGACCACTTGCTTTCACGGGGCCCATTGCCCCGTGACTGATCACCAGTATACCATAATGCGACCGATGAAAACCAGTCTTTTCCCCTGGTTTTTCGCCATTATGTAGTAATTCATACTCTTTTATGATAACAATCCAGTGGTCCCTCGGGCGCGAGACCCGTCTGGCGGCGAGGGCGATCACTGGATACCGGCGGCCCGTCCGTGGGCGAAGGGACCGCGGCCATCCTTGGCCGCGGGGCCCGGGGCGGGCAGGATGGCCGCCCTTCCTGGCACGATGCCAGGGGAAGGCCCGGGGGATACTGACACTGGCAACGCCACCGGGCCGTTGACCGCGGCGCCAGTCCGGGCGTACCCTCGCTCGCTCTCCTCCCTTTACCCCCACTAACCACGTGTTGGGAGCGTAGCGACCCACCTTTTGTCTTCAGGAGCGAAGCGAGCCCCCCCACGGAACGTTGGGGGCGCAGCGCCGCGGGGAAGGCAGGAGCCTGCCCAACCCGGGCAGGATTGCCCGGGCCGATGACGGCGGTCATCGCACGCCGCATGACGCGGCCCACCAGGCACGCCGTGGCGCCATCACAAACGACGGCGGGCCGCGGCGGGCGGCGTGCGATAGCGGGGCCATGCCGAGGCACACAAGGCCAGGCACGATGCCTGGCCGGGCGAGGGACGCACCACAAGCGACGGCGTTACCGCAAGCGAACGTCCGGCGGTCTGAGCAGGATGCGATTCCCCCGTCTGAATCATCAAGGGCAGTAGGCAGTAGGTGGTAGGCGGTAGGAAGGAACTGGTCAAGGCTGGCGTCCACGGGATCCGCGGCCGGTCAATCGATCGATTGAAAGCAATGGTGAGCGGCATCGAGCCCGGGATCTCGGCTGCGGTGGTCGGCAGGCACGTTGACCAAGGGTATTGGTTTCAATCGAACCTCGGCGGGATCCGCGGCCGGACGACGGCGGTCGGGGGCCAGCTCGGCGCGGCGGCGGGCGTCGAGCTCGGCGCGATGATCGGCATTGAAAGCAATGGCGACCTGGTGAGCATCGCGGCGCAGATCCCCGCCGTGGAGGTCGAGAGCGCCACGGGCCTCGGGCCTGATCGGATCGCTGGCGGCATCGACACCGCGGCCAGGATGGACGCGGGCAACCGGCAGGATGCCATTAGCCGCATGGATGCGGCGAACACGTGGAGTGGCACGATGCCACGGCCTCTCTCTCTTGGGTCGGGCGGCCGTCCGGTCGAGGGCGTTCGCCCGGGCCCTGCGCGTCGGGCAAGCCGGGCGAACCATTCGCGTTCTGACGCTTCGGCCGGTCGGGTCGGTCTAGGATCGGCCTGATGGTCCGTCCATGCGTCCTGGCGCAAATGCGGCGGTCGGCGCTGGCTTGGAGCGGTTGACCGACTCGGGGGCCTCGGAACGCATGCGTCGCCGGCTTGATGCGTTCTCGGCGACCAGCTCGGCGGGGCTCGGGTCAGTCGTCGGTGGCGATTCGGTGCTTGGGCAGGTTACGGTCAAGGATCTCCGCGGCGATCGTCGAGGCGTTCGACTTCCGTTTGATCGCGTGCAGGCTCAATCGCTCGAACACGCTGTCGGGCAGTTGCAGCTTGCGGCCACGGACTTTCTCGCCGGCTACTCGGCCGCGGCCGCGGGCCCGGGGCTTGCGCGCGGGCAACCCCCCCCTGCTCTCGCCGTTGGCCTCGCCGTTGGCCTCGCCATCGACCGGCTCGTCGGTCGAATCGCCATTGCGTTCAGGCGGCATCGTGCTTCGAATCAGACCGTCGGGCATGCCGTTGGATCTGGCCATGCTTCAAGACCTCCGTAATCAATTGCTCGAATGCCACGGCCGCGGGCGACTTCGGGGCGTGTTCCAGAACGGTTCGATGGCGGGCGTGGCTTTCCTCCACCTTGACCGAGTGGGGAATCGACGTCCGATAGACCAGGTCGCCATAGGATTCTCGGAGCTGACGTTCAAGGTCCCTGGTTGCCTTGTTCTTCATCGCTCGGGTCAAGACCAGGCCGATGATGTGCAGCTCGGCGTGGTCGAGGTGCTTGCGGACTTGGTCGACGGTCTCTTGCAACCGGCCCAGGCCCGCAACCGAGTAGAGCCCGGCATCGACCGGGACAACGATCTCCGTCACGGCCTGTAGGATGTTGACCAAGACGAGAGAGAGTTGCGGCGGTGCGTCGATGATGCACGCTTCGTACGTGCCTTCAACCGTGCGGAGTGCCGATCGCAATCGACGCTCGCGGCCCAGCTCCTCGGCGAGTAGCAGTGTGCAGTTGGCCAAGTCGGAATCGGCGGGCAGGATGTCGACTTGCGGGCAACGGGTCGACCGGATCGCTTCGACGGCCTCGGCCTCACCAAGCAAGACCTGGCCGAGGGTCGGCTCCGCGGGCGTCCGCCCCTCGAGCATCGTCATGGTGGCGTTGGCTTGCGGATCGCCATCGATCAGCAGGAGACGCTTTCGCCTGGGCAGACGGCGGCCCATGCCGACAGCCAGGGCCAGGGCCGTCGTGGTCTTACCCGATCCGCCCTTCAGGTTGACTACGGCGATTGTCCTCAATGCTACCCCCCTTCCCGATCGACTCTCCATCTCTAAGTCGGCCCGGGGCGCGTTGGAACTTGAGCGCGTCGGATCGGATCGGACGTTTGGACTTCGCGCCGTTCGGACGTCGACTCGGTTGCATCATCGGACGTCGGCATTTGGGCCTCATGGTCGCATCGGACTTCGGCCCATGGCGCTCAAGGTCGTCTCGGACCTTGGAACTTCGCTCCGTTGGGACTTGGTTCCAAGTCCAACCGGAACGTGGTCCGATTCGATCGACGGACCAAGGTCCGATGGTGCAACGGGCCCCCTTCGGACTTTCGGACTTGGTGCGTTGGCGTCATGGTTCCAACGGTCCTAGCGGGGCAGGGCAGGGGTTTTTCCGGGATTTCCCAGGGGGTTCGAGCAAACGAGGGGGCCCATCGGCCGGGGCAGGGCAGGGGGGGTCACGGGGGTCATTTCGCCGCTTGCGGACTTCCACCAGGCCGTGGAAGTCAAAGATGACTTCCACCAGGATGGAAGTGACGTTTGACTTCCACGGGGGGTCGAGTGCCTCGCGGCGGGCCGGGCCGGGAGCGTCGAGGCGTTGACCAGGTCGAGCAGCTCGGCGGCGCGGACCTCGGTTACGACTCGCGCCACGTCCGCCCCTTGATGGCGTCGCGGATCGTGCACTTGGAGACGCCGTGTTCCGCGCTCAGCTCGCGATAGCTTCGGCCGGCGGCGTGTCCCTCTCGGATCGCTCTGACGCTTCCCCAGTCGAGAAGCGTCTTCGCGCCCTCCCCGGGGGCGGGCCCATGACGTCGCATCACGAGCGGTCCGTCCGGGTCGATGACGTGCGACCACGACTCGCCGATGAGGACATGGCGGATCGTCTCCGGAGCGACATGGAACGTGGAGGCGATCTCGTGATACTGGAACCCGTCTCTGTACATCTTGCGGACTTCGGGGATGTCGGCCTCGGTCAACCGGGCGTTGTGGTGCCGTTCGCCACGCGACGGCGGCGGCGGCGAACCTGAACAGAGCCGACCGACCTTGCTTGACCCGATGGCGGCCCAGCGCAGGTTTGCAAGCCGGTTGTCGGCGGGGTCGGTATTGGGGTAGTGCAAGGGCTCGCATCCCAGAGGTAGGGGCCCGACAAACGCTCGGAGCACAAGCCGGGCAACGCCGATCTCGCGTTCCTTCCCGTTGACCAGCAATCGAACCTTGACGAACCCGTTGGCGGCGGTTTTGGGCTTGAGAGGAACCCACTTGCGCCAGCGCTCCGAGAAATAGAAAACGGTCCCATCGTCCCTGACGGCGTGTCCGGGGATGAGGGACCGGGGATCGTCGGGATCGACGATGGGGCGGGCGTCAGGGGGAAGCTCGGGAGCGATCACGGAATCCTCTCAGGTTGGGTACGTTCGAAAATTACACGACCCGGCGCGCCACTGGGACGGGACGGGTCGCTGGTTGCGAGGTCAGTCCTTCGAGTAGAAGAGTGCTCTCAACTGGGGATAGCTCTGGTCGCTGTCGGTGAAGTCGACCGGCATCCCGTGGTCAAGCTGGTCGATGCCCAGATCGTTGACGTGGGCGGCGATATCGGCGACTTCCCGCCAGTCGTCGCGGTCAACCAGCTCCTGGAGCGATTCGACGCCTCGGATACGGATACCGCGGTCAGTCATTCGAGCGAAGTACCGCGTGGTCGAAGTCTCCAGCTCGGTGATGCGGATCTCGCTCTTGTCGCAATCGTAGGTACGCCTGAGCGTTTCCATCGCGGCGACGGCATCGGCACGGACGTCGAACGTGGCGTTGGCCTTGATGCCGTCGGCGCTCACGTTGCTCCAACTCCACTGGCCGTCTTCGTCGCGGCCTTCAAGCAGGTATCGAGTCTTCATTGCGGACCTCCAAGGGGGGGAAAGGGAAAGCCCCACCGTCACACGGACGATGGGGCTCGACAAGGGGCCGGTCAGAGCGTTTCGTCGGGCGGATCGGGAAACGCCTGGTAGTCGCGCCAGTGGTCGGACCACGGGCAGGGGTCAAGCGACCTGAGGCCTCGCCTGATGAGGGCGTTGAGATGCTTGCGGCGGTCGCCATCGAAGTGACGCTCAGTCGTCACCTTGAACCCGCGGCGGCCGATCGCCTGCATGTGCTCGTGACCGTGGGCCTTCACGGTGGCCAGTCCACCGAGTCGGCCCATGGTCTTGGCGTTCATCCTGGTGAACATCAAGGGCGGTCCTTTCAGTCCTCGCGCTGGGATCGCCTCAACGCGCCCAGCGCGCCCGGTGCGTACGTAGTGCGACGGTACTCGGCCTGATAGCGGGCCTCGGCGGCCTCGGCCTCGGCCAGCTCCTCGGCCGTGGGAGGGAACAACTCGCCCGGAGTCATCGCCGGCGGCGCTTCGGAGGCGGTCCGCTCGGCACGTTCGCGGGCGTCCAGCCGGCGGCCGGCGGCGCGGAGCGCGGCTTGCTTTTGGTGCCAGGTCACGGTCAAGCCTCCACCATGAACGGGATGTCGTCGCCGAACGTGTCGTCGTCGGCGTCCAGCTCGGGGGGCACGATGTTGAGGGCAAGGGGGAAGTGACGGCCGGCGGCGGCATCCTGGATCGAGTCCAGGTCGACGTAGACGCCGCGGTCGTTCCACGACGGGTCGGACTGGTGGACGTCGGGCAGGGCGCCCACGTACTCGGCCTCGCACACCGCCAGGTCTGAGGCGTCGAGGCAATCGGGCACGCAGTCGGCGACGCAACCCGTGCGGCGCACGATCGTCTTGGCGTCACAGCGGCAACGGCCGGTGTAGTCGAGCTCGAGCATGACTCGCTCGAGCGCGGCCAGGGCGTCGCCGTTGGGGTTGATGGCGGCAAGTGGTAGACTGGACATTGGAAACCTTTCTGTAGCAGGATTGGCAACCAAACCGGCCTCGCCCGTGTTGATAGCGCGGGCGGGGCCTCTCGCTTCCCGGAGAACGTCTCCGGGTGTCTCGGTCAGTGCGGGGCGACGCCATTGGCGACGGGAACGGCCGGGGGGATGCACGCGGCTTGGTACTGCGCATAAGCCCAGACGGCCCACTCGTCTGGCCAGTCGCCGACGTACTTAGGCAGGGGCGGGTTCTGGCTCGCGCCAAGCTGTTGAAACCAAGGCAGCGCCCCAAGCTTCTTGGCCACACCGCCCAATTGGCTACCGGTCGTTGGCGGCCCGTCTTGCGAGCGCCCGTTCGCCTTGCCGTAGAACGTGCGTCCGTTCGCTGGCGGGTTGACGACGGCGGGCGGGGTCGAGGGCGGCGGGATCGCCGGCTGCGCTGGTAGTGCCGGTTTAGCCGGCGGGGGTTGGGCCTGGGCCTGGGCCTGGGCCGGGTTGACGGCGGGGACGGCGGCAGCGGCCTGGCTTCCCAGTTGGATGTTGACGGCGTCGACGCAACGGGCGTACGCGGTCTTGATGGCGGCGGCGAGAACGGCCGGCTGGTCGAGCAGCTCGGGGCCAAGCTCAACCCCTCCCAATGTGCATGAGGCGAACTCTTGGCCAGATCGGTTTGAGTAGCAGACTGACACGGTAAGCATGTTGCGGTCTCCAGGTCCCCGGGGCGTTCCCCGGGGCCTCGGTTGGGGGTGACTACTTGGTGAGGGCCTTGAGGGCGGCTACGGCCGCGGTGATGGCGTCGATGTCGTCGGTACTGACCAGTTGGTCGACCAGCTCCTGAAGCTGTTCCTTGACGGCGTCGAGGATCTCGGTCGCCAGCTCCTCATCCTTGCTCTCGCCGCATCCCTGGCAGAGCGTCGCGTGGGTAGCGTGGGCGTCCGTCTTGGCGATCCGGTCGCAGCACTCCTCGCAGACGATCGTGGTGTCGATACACGTCTGGCAAAGCCCGTCGCCAGCGTCGTGAGCGGCCTGGTCAAGCTCGCCATCGCAGAAGTCGCAAGTGGTCGTTTCCTCTTCTTCGTCGGTATCGGTCTCGATCGGGCGTTGTTCCAATTCAGCGCGGACACGTCCGCGGTGATTGAGCAGGACACGGCTCAGAAAGAGGCTTATGCCGGGCTTGTCGAGGTCTCGTTGGATCTGGCGTTCCAACGTCACTAGCTGGTCGATCGTCAGTTTGGCGAGCGTTTCTGAATCGGTCTTCACGGTTGGTTGGGTCGCCATCGCGTGGTTCTCCGGTCGTCAATGCGGGCGGGCCGACATTCGACCCGACAGAGTCATCATAGCAATTTACTGACGACAGTCAATAGTCTGATGACATAAAATTAGTTGTCACGATTGCTTTGACTGGACACAAGGCGTATGATGTACACTGGATGTTCGTAGTCACCTATGGTACTTTGACGCCTTGGAGACGATCACAATGAGCGCGGGAACGATGGAGGCTCCGAACGTGGCCAAGAAGAAAGCAGGCAGACCCAAGAGCTCAAACCCTCGCGGGGATGGTCTGCAAGTCCGGCTCGATCCGGATATCGTCGGCAAGGCGAGAATGATCGCCAACCGGAGAAACCTCGATATGGGGCCTTTCCTGTCCGGCTTATTGGAAGCGCCCATCAACCGGGAATACCTGGCGCTGCTCAAGGAGTTGAAGGAACTTGAGGGAGCAAAGTGATGGCAACGATCGAACAAGTCCGCGACGCGATGCAACACGCGCCGTTCACTGTCAAGCTGCTTGATGGCAGGTCGTTCAGGATCAATCACCGCGACTTCATCTCCGTGTCACCGGATCGGCACGGCCGGGGTGTCGCGATCCACGAGGGGGGGCACCTCATCCAGGTCGACGTGCTATTGATCCAATCCCTGGAGTATGCCGACCCGGCTGCGAACGTCGAGCCGACGAACGGACCCGCGGCCGGCGGCAAGGGGGCGTGATGGCAACCGATGAGGACATCAAGGCGATCAAGGATCGCATGAGGGAGTGGGCGGGCCTCCTGGTGGAGCGGAAAGCATTCCCCTTGTTGCTGGTGTACGTCGGGCCGGACGGCGAGTTGCGGTTCCTGACGACCGCACCGCCGGGGAGCGTCGCAATCGCCGACGCGCTTGAACGGGCGGCGGCGTCGATCCGTATCGAGAGCAACTGACCAGAGGCAACGCCGATGGCAACCGATAACCTCCGCGAACCGCGGCCTCGCTGGCATCGCCGGTACCAGCCCGATCCACGCCCGCAACCGCTAACAGCCGACCAGCGCCAGTTGATCCGGGATATGCTGTTATTTGACTTCGATCGCCGGGTCATTGCGGCGCGTGTGGGATGCACGTACGCTCAGGTGCTTGCCGTTGCGGCTCACGTCACAATGGGGACGTACGCGGCCGGCGGCGAGGGGGCCTGAACGCCAAGCGAAAGAGAGGTGGCAAGTGAAGCGCGTGGACATCGCGAGCGCCAAGCTGACGGTCGTCTTCCCCGAGGGGGGCTTGCCAGCCATCGACCCCGCCGATCCCGCATTCGTGCTCGTCCTGGGCGGCCTGGAGATACGCGGCAAGGTCAATTCCAAGGCGGCCAGGAAGCTAGCCCAGCATCGCGGCGGCGCCGTCCTGCAAGGCAAGCTGGTCGCGCAAGGGGGCAAGCTGGAGCTACTCGAAGCCGGCTTCTCCTGGATCGATCCCAAGGTCGAAGCGGCGAGTCAAGTCGAGCCCGCGGCCGGCGGCCAGGGGGGCTGAACGCCAGGCACTCGGCGACGTCGCCGAGTCAGCTCAGCTCGTCAGCCCCGTCTCGCCGGCAATCGCTGAGTACCAACTCGTCGACGCAACCGCCGTCGCTCTGGCCGTCACTTCGGCCGGGTCGATCGCGGCGATCGCGGCGGTGATCCGGGCGTCGCGAGCCTGGCGCTTGGCCTCCTGTCGCGCCTTGGAGACGCGGGCCTTGGCCGCGGCCGACATCCTGGCGCGGGTCTCGGGGCTGTGCTGGTGGCCCTTGCGGGGCTTGCGGGGCTTGGCCGGATCCTGGTGCTTGGCCTTCCATCGGGCCTGGGCCTCGCGCTGCATGGCCTTGACGTGCGGCCGTTTGCGGTACTCCTGCAACCACGCCTTGTTCTTGGCCCGCCATCGACGCTGGTATTCCTTGACCTCGTCCGGGTGTTCTTGTCGCCACTTCGCCTGGGTGGCCAGGCGTTTGTCCCGATGGGTTTGCTCCCAGCGCATTCGCGACTCTCGACGCTTCTCCGGGTTCTCCCGCTCCCATCGCGTCTGGCGACTGACCGGGGCGGGGGGCGGTTGGGTCGTATGTAAGTCGTTCACGATTGGGACCTCCGATCGTTGGATTTGCCCATTGCACGCATCCTACCAAATCGACCAGTCAAGGCGTGGGCTGACAAAACGGCCGTAAACGCTCCAGGACGCACGGGCGGTCCCGAACGTCAAATCCTACGTGTCATCGTCCGCCGTGAGCAGGACGGGGCTCTGACGACGTTCCACCCATGCCGTCAGCTCGCGGGCCTCGGTCGGTCGCGGCGCGGCCGGCGGCGAGCTCGGGGCGCGGCACGCCCGTAACCGTTCGGCGGCGGCCAGTCCCGCGACGCGGTCCAGCTCGCGGTTTTCTTCGTCGCGGGCCCTGTGCCGCGGGCGTTCAGGGGCTTTCATGGGTCGATCCTCCTTGGGTCAAGAGCAGGGCCTTGATGGCGGCCATGTTCGCGTCTAGTTCCGCCTTGAAGACGTTGTCGATTCGTTCAGGCGGCGCATCGCCGATCTCGAACTTCTCAACCTTCCCGTTCGCATCCAACCTCAGATCCCACCTCCTGGCTTTCAGTCGCGCCACCTGCTTACGGGCCAATTGCTCGGGGCTGTCACCGCCCTTGGCCTTCTCCGATGGCAACGGACCATCGGGGCCGGTCTTTCCTGGCTTCATCATCGCGCACAACCACCTCGCCGGGGTGGTCTTGATGGTTTGCGGGTCCAGATCGGCCAGCGTGTTCCGGATCTTCAGCAGGCTACTCCCTTGACCGACCCACCCGTCAATCTCCAGGCGGGCCTTGTCGCGATCCCAGCCGACCAGCTCTATGGTCTTCACGACCAGGGCGTCGATCTCGGCCTGGTCAGTCGGGGGTGTTTTTGGAGCTGATCCAGAAAACGACGACGACGATTTCGGGGGGTTATCCGTTGTCGTCGTCTTTAAGGGTTCTTCCAGAGAATTCGTATTTATTAATGGCGCACTAAAGTGCGCTATTGGATAGCGCACTTTAGTGCGCAATTGGGTCTTTTTATCCCCTTGCGTAGCAGGAGGTTCGGGCGCAGGCCTAGTGCCGTTTTTCCTGCTTTTCCATGAGCGTCATGTCAGCCTATTTGGCGGTGGTCCTGTTCGCGACCTCATGTGCTACGGTCGTGGTAGTCAGGGCTGCGCGCCGCCTGACGGACGCGGCCCGCAAGCTCGATGACCTCAATG
>Ga0182024_10012035_pt1 | contig 17205 bp, 15 predicted proteins | sample P32metaG_FD_120480 | JGI IMG/M metagenome (GOLD analysis project Ga0182024, IMG submission 120480) | Permafrost microbial communities from Stordalen Mire, Sweden - P3-2 metaG (Illumina Assembly) | ecosystem: Environmental > Terrestrial > Soil > Wetlands > Permafrost | place: Sweden: Stordalen...
ACCGCCGCCAGTCCGCTTAGCGCGTGGGACGTGCTGCCCGGCATTCACTGGCAGTTGGCGCCGAACTGGTGGATGTCGGGCGGGCTGGTCGTACCGATGACCTCCACGGATCGCACCGAATCGAATCAGTGGCAGATCACTTGTTCATTCCAGTTCTGACGCCCCTCTGACCATACCGACCCGAAGCGCCAGCAAGGGGTTTCGCTCAACCCCTCGCTCGCGCTTCGGCCTGGTGTGGCGCGCCTCAAAGGCTACCTCGTCTTCGGTTGGGTGCTCAGCGCGAAGTCGTCGGTTCGGAACGGCGAGGCGGGCAGGCCGTCCTTGTTGAACAGGTTGACGACCGGCGTGTTCGTCCAGCCGAAGCGCACCGCGGCCGGCTTGTCCACCGCATCGCAGGTCACGACGACGGTGTCGCCCTTGATTTCCGCCTTGGCCTCGTGGAACTTTTTGTCCTCGCCGGCCATGGTGAAGCCCGTCAGCGGGCCGTCCTTGGCTTCCAGACCCTGGCCGAGGCTGCGGAAACTGAGGACCGCCTTGTTCCCGTCGATTTTCACGCCTTCATAGATCGGCCCGGAGTAGACGATCTTCTCCCCGTAGCCGATGGCCAGGGCGGCCAACGCGAGGCGGCCGCCGACCGCCTCCTTGCGCTTGGGGTGGATGTTGTTTTCATCGCCGACGTCGGTAATGACGGCCATGCCGGTGTTCTTGACCTTCTCGCTGGTCAGGAGCTGCGCCTCGCGCAGTTCGGCCCAAGGGGTGTCCACCAACTCCTTCGGGTTGTGATTGTAGGGCGCCAGCTGCACGAACAGGAACGGCATGTCCGGGTTGTTCCACTGCTCGCGCCAGCCCTGGATCATCGTCGGGAAGAGGGTGCGGTACTGATAGGCCTGGTCCAACGAGCCGGCGTTGGACTCGCCCTGATACCAGATGACGCCCTTGATCGCGAAGGGCAGCAGCGGGTTAATCATGCCGTTGAACAGCGCCGTACCCTGGTTGGGGTTGGGATGTTGCTTGTCGATCTTGATCTCGGCCGGAATGAGCTTTTTCAGATCTGGATTGGCCTCCAGGTTGGCTTTCGGGGTCCAGGCCTCGGCGACGGTGCCGCCCCAGTTGGACTCGATCAGGCCGACCGGCACGTTGCGGGCCTTCTGCAGGTCGCGGCCGAAATAGTAGGCCACGCCGGAGAAGTTGGCGACCGTGTCCGGGCCGCACTCCACCCACTTGCCGGTCAGTTCCGTCGTCGGCTCCGCGCTGATGCGGTTGGAGACCTTGAACAGACGGATTTTGGGGTTCTTCGACTTGGCGATCTCTTCCGGGCCGCCGGCGCAGTCCTTGAGGGCCATTTCCATGTTGGACTGGCCGCTCGCCACCCACACCTCGCCGACGTAGACATCTTTGATCGTGACGGTGTTCTTGCCGTGCAGCGTCAGGGTATAGGGGCCGCCCGGCTGGACCGTGGCCATTTGCAACATCCATCGGCCGTCCTTGTCGGCCTTGACCGGCGGCGAGGCGACGGCGTTCGCTTCGCCCGTGCCGATGCCGGCGCTGACCTCCTCGCCGGGATCGGCCGTGCCCCAGACCGGACACTTGACCCCTTGCTGCAGCGCCATGCCGTCGCCGAACAGCGCGAACGGCTTGACGTCGGCCCGCGCCTGGACGGACAGGCAGGCCACGGCCGCCAATGCGGCGGCCCAGTACACACGCTTCATGAAGTCTCTCCTTGTTGTGAGATCGGGCCGGATTCCCGGCCGGAATCGGATGGTAACACGCCGCGGACGACGATGCACGCGCTTTTTCATGGTAGGGCGGCCACACCGCGGGTTCCTACGATTCCGGCAGGCCGTAGAACCGCACCGCGTTGTCGTGGAACAGCTTTTTTTGGGCCTCCGGCGTGCGGTCGGCCACGATCTCTTTGAGCGCCTCGACCCATTGCTTGTAGGTCGCGGTCTTGGTGCATACCGGCCAGTCGCCGCCGAACATCACGCGGTCGGGGCCGAAAACGTCCATCGTGTGGTTGATGATCGGCGCCAGGTCGTCCGCGCGCCACTTGCCCGGCTCGGCCGTCGCCACGATCCCCGACACCTTGCACACGACGTTCTTTCGTTTGGCCACTTCGCCGATGTCTTTTTGCCACTGCGCATAGGGGCGGGGAGACCCCGCCCCTACCGCCCGCACGTCGGCGTTGCCGCAGTGGTCGAGGATGAAGCGCGTGCCGGGGCAGGCGTCGATGAGCTTGGCCGCGTCGGTCAACTCCTTGGCGCGCATGCAGAGGTCGAAGCGCTTGCCCAGATCGCCGAGAAGCCGGACGCCCTTGATGAACCTGTCGTCGAGGCAGTAGCCGGGCGGCGTCGAGTCCGCATGCAGCACCTGACGGACGCCCTTAATATAAGCACTATCCTTGAACTGGCCAATGTATTTCGGAAAGGCGTCCGAGGCCGGCCGGCCGCCGATCACGGCCGCGGCCATCGGCGCGTCGGCCCGCTTGCACAGGTCGATGACGTATTCGGCCTCTTCGGTCTGCTGTTCCGGGGCCACGTCCACTTCCATGTACACCGTCCGGACGACGTTCAGCCCGGCCGTCGCCTTGAGGTAGTCGCTCATGACGTGGCTCTCGTTGAGCGCGTCGCCCTCCTTGAGCCACGGCAGGCGGAACTTCGTGAGGTCCCAGAGGTGCTGGTGGGTGTCCACGATCGGAAGCATTGCGGTCTCCTTCGGGGCCGCAAGCAGTTCGCCGCCGACGCAGACGGCGGTTAGGGATGCGGCGCGTTTCAGGAAGCCGCGGCGGTCGGTGCGGCGCATGGCGGGTTTCACTCGGGTTGGAATGCGGCGACGGCGGCATTCTATTCCGCCGGCGGGGCCGTCCCACCTTTTTTTCGGCCGCAACGGCGGTCATTCCCGATTGCCACGTCCTCCCGTCGCCGTCATAATGCCGAAAAAGGGCGATGGCTTTCTCGGCACGACGTACCTGTTCGCCAGCGTGTTTCTCGGCCCGGTCGCCGTGCGCCGCGGCACGTTGCCGGCGCGGCGGAATGTGAACCGGACAGCGCAGGCCTCTTTTCTTTATTCTTTGTACTTTATGTCCGATTTTCCGCCGCTCCACGACGCCGTCGCCCTGAAACGGCTGCTCGCCGGCCTGTGCCATCCGCCCGCCGCGATCGCGGAAAAGGCGCATGGCGTCTACGCCGAACTGCTCCGGCAGTCGCCGCGCGTCCGCGAAGGCAACTTCACGCACTTAGCGGGGCCGGACCTCGCCCTGCTGTTCGACCTGTACGACGGCCGCTTTTTCATGGGCGGCCTGCGCCGGCTCCTCGACGCCGCGGCCAGCCCGCTGTCGTTCCGCACGTCCGGCCGTCTGACGCGCTCCGCCGGAACCACGACCCGATTCCAGGCGCGGCGCGGCCGGTCCTCGCCGCCCATGCCGCCGCGTTATGAAATCGCCATTTCCTCTCCGCTGATGTTCCAGACCTTCCATGACGTGCAACGGCCGGTGCGCGTCAACGGCCTGCTCTGCCGCGACCGCGTTGAAGCCTTGCAGCGCGTCTTCGAGCACGAACTCGTTCACCTGCTGGAAATGTTGATTTGGGTTCGCTCCAGTTGCTCGGCCGCGCGCTTCAAGGGATTGGCCTTGAGCTACTTCGGCCACACCGCCACCCATCACGACCTCATCACGCAGCGCGAACGGGCGTCGAACCGCTTCGGGCTGCGCGTCGGCGACCGCGTGGCGTTCGTGTTCGAGGGGGTGCGTCGCGTCGGCGTCGTCAACCGCATCACGCGGAGGGCTACAATTCTGGTGGAGAGCGTTGCCGGCGCGGCCTACACCAACGGCAAGCGCTACGAGAAGTATTACATCCCCCTCGGGCAGCTGGAAAAGGCGCCGGCCCCGAAGCCTTGAACGGGACGGAGATGGGAACATGCGGCGCCCCCGTCGTGTCCCCGGGTTCACGAGTACGTTCACCCGGGGCTTTATTTCGGTCGCACAAGGTGCTCCAGATCTTGAACCTTGTCTTCGGAGCCCTTTGGGCGACTGCAATAAAGCCCCGGGTGAACGTACTCGTGAACCCGGGGTGCGGCGACGGCGACGGCGGCGGCGGTTGGCGCCTGTGCTCTATTCGGCCGCCATGCTTCTCTTGACGGGTTGTACCCGCCCGGTCGCGCCGCCGGTCGCCCGCCCCGAGCCGGGCGCGGATACGGCGCCCGCCGCGGCGGAACTAGCCGGAAGAGTCGTGGACGCCGACGGCCCGGTTGCCGGGGCGACGGTCCACCTGCAAGCCAGACGCGGCCCCGTCACGACCGGCGCCGACGGCCGCTTTCACCTCGCGCCCGACGCCGGCGCGGCCCACGTCGTCGCCCGGAAGGACGGCTTTTTCATCGGCTTCGCCCGCCCCGACGCCGCGCCGCTCGACATCCTCCTGAAGCGTTTGCCGACCACGGACGATCCCACCTATCGGTGGCTCGACCCCGGACCCGACGGCCCGGAAGACCAGAGCTGCGCCCGCTGTCATGCGGAAATCTACGCGGAATGGTCGGCCGGCGGCCACAGCCGTTCCGCCACCGGCCGGCATTTCCGCAACCTGTACGAAGGCACGGACTGGTCCGGCAAACCCGGCGTCGGCTGGAGTCTGCTGGACGAACACCCCAGCGGCGCCGGCGTCTGCACGTCCTGCCACGCCCCGGCCGTGTCCGACGGCGACCCGGCCCAGTTCGATTTGCGCGAGGTCCGCGGCGCGGCCGCGCGGGGGGTCCATTGCGATTACTGTCACAAGATCACGGGCCTCGGCGACGGCAAGATCGGCCTCACACACGGCCGGTTCAATCTGCGACTTCTACGCCCGTCCAAGGGACAGATATTTATCGGGCCGCTCGACGACGCCACGCGCGGCGACGACGCCTATTCGCCTTTCTACCACGACAGTCGCTATTGCGCCTCCTGCCATGAGGGCGTGGTGCTCGGCGTCCACGTCTACAGCACCTACTCGGAGTGGCGCGACAGCCCCGCCTACAAGCAGGGCCGCCAATGTCAGGATTGCCACATGGCCCCGACCGGCCGGATGACGAACGTCGCTCCCGGCAAGGGCGGCGTGGAACGCGACCCCGCGACGCTGGCGAACCACGTCTTCTTCGACGGCGCCCAGGAGGCGATGCTGCGCGCCTGTCTGAGGGCGGCGGTGGATTGTCGGCGCCAGGCGGACGGGGTGCGGGCGACGGTGCGCCTGGGCACGGAGGGCGCCGGGCATCGCGTGCCGACCGGCTTCATCGACCGCCAGTTGATCCTGGTCGTCGAGGGCGTGGACGCGGCCGGGAAACCCGTGTCCGCGAGGGCCGGCCCGCGGCTGCCGTCCGCCGTCGGCAAGGAGTTGGAGGGGCAAGCGGGCAAACTATACGCCAAGCTCCTCCACGACTTCGACGGTCATAGTCCCGTTCCGTTCTGGCGGGCCGACCCCGAGGCGACGGACACGCGCCTGGAACCGGCCCACACGGACGAGACGGCGTTCGACTTTCCTCCGCAAACGGCGCGCGTCCGCGTCCGGCTGCTGTACCGCCGCTTCTGGGCGGAGGCGGCTCGCGGCAAGGGATGGCCCGACGCGGACGTTTCCGTCGTGCGACAGGACGTTTCGGTTCCGTAACGGAAGAAGCGCCGACGGCGCTCCGTTTTTCCCCACCTGCGTGTTGCATTCCCGGACAGGGTTCAAGTCCTTAACACCTACGTCCGATAAAGAGTAAGGGTCAGTCCCAACGTATCATGGCGTAAGGACTTGTCATTGCATCCGATACGATAACGTGGAGCGAAGCGCCTGCCGTCCCCGGCCCACGGCGCCGAAAATGCTTAAGAGGGGGGGGTATAATGAAGGTGGACCAGGTGAAAGCGTGCTAGGCTATCCTGGCGGGTCGTCGCTCGGAACCAAAGGAAAAAGCGTCAACGATGAGCCATAGCAACTATCTCACCCTGATCGACCGCGGCCGCAAGGCCGGGTTGGGCACGCGCGAACTATACACGGCCATGTCCACGCGACCGTCCGAGGGCGTCGATGAGGCGCCGGGGCAGGTCGATGGCAACGGTTTCGTTTCCACCTACAACCAGCAGGGGAAGCGCGTTTATCGGCCGACCGGCGACGGCGGCAACGGATAATCGACTGTCCTTCGGAGCCGTCGGGCCGGCGGCCGTTCTCTTCGGGGAACGGCCGCCGGCCCGACGGCATTTCCGGACGGGCGGCCGGGCGCCTGCCGGTCCCTACTTCACCTTGCACGTCCCCTCCGAACCCACTAAACTGCGTTTTTGGGTACAAACTACCCGACCAGGAAGGGGCGCCGTCCGTGATGCCGAAAGGCGTGGAGCACCATTACGACCCTTCCAACCCCCTCATCGTCCAGGGAGATCGCTCCGTCCTGGTCGAAGTGGACAACCCCCGTTACGCCGAGGCCCGCGACGCCCTGGCCCCCTTCGCGGAGCTGGAAAAAAGCCCCGAACACATCCACACGTATCGGCTGACGCCCCTATCCATGTGGAACGCCGCCGCCGCCGGCATGACGGCCGACGCCATGCTCGACGTGCTCTGCAAATACAGCAAGTTCCCGGTGCCGTCGAACCTGTCCTCCGACCTCGCGGAAGTCGTGAGCCGGTACGGGCGCGTCCGCCTGGAACGCCTGGGCGAGCCGGGCACCGGCGACGCCCCGGCCCTGCGTCTGGTTTGCAAGGACGGGCCGCTGCTGGAGGAACTGGCCCGGCAGCCGAAGGTCCGCGCCTTCCTCGGCGACCGGCTCGACGCGACCAGCTTCCGCATCGACCCCGGATTCCGCGGCGTCCTCAAGCAGGCCCTGGTCGCCGTCGGCTACCCCGCCGAGGACCTGGCCGGCTACACCGAAGGGGCGGCGTTGCCCATCCACCTGCGCACGGTGGCGCGCTCGGGCCTGCCGTTCCACGTCCGCGACTACCAGCGCGAGGCCGGCGACGTTTTCTACGCCGGAGGCGACGCCCGCGGCGGCAGCGGCGTCGTGGTGCTGCCGTGCGGCGCCGGCAAAACCATCGTCGGCATCGCCGCGATGGCCCTAATGCAGCGCAACACCCTGGTGCTGACCACCGGCGTCACGGCCGTCAAGCAGTGGCATCGCGAGATCCTCGACAAGACCGACCTGACCGAGGAACAGGTGTGCGAGTACACCGGCGACTCCAAGGAAATCGGCCCGGTGACTTTGGCGACGTATCAGATCCTCACACACCGTAATGACAAGACGGAGGAGTTCCCGCACTTCCAGCTGTTCGACAAGCGCGACTGGGGCCTGATCGTCTACGACGAAGTCCACTTGCTGCCGGCGCCGGTATTCCGCGTCACCGCCCACATCCAGGCGCGGCGGAGGCTGGGCCTGACGGCGACGCTGGTGCGCGAGGACGGCCGCGAGGCCGACGTGTTCAGCCTGATCGGCCCGAAAAAGTACGACGTGCCGTGGCGCGAGCTGGAGACGCGCGGCTGGATCGCCGAGGCGACCTGCGCCGAGGTGCGCGTGGCCATGCCGGACGCCCTGCGGATGGAATACGCCGTGGCCGAGTGGCGCGACAAGTACCGCATCGCCAGCGAGAACCCGGCCAAGGACGACGTGGTGGCCGCCCTGCTGGAGCGCTACACGGACAGCCGGGTGCTCATCATCGGCCAGTACCTCAAGCAGTTGCGGCGGTTGCGCAAGCGCTTCAACCTGCCGCTCATCAGCGGCCAGACGCCCAACTCGGAGCGCGAAGACCTGTACAACAAGTTCCGACACGGCGAAGTGCGACAGCTGATTCTGTCGAAGGTCGGCAACTTCGCGTTGGATTTGCCGGATGCGAATGTGTTGATCCAGGTGTCCGGCACGTTCGGCTCGCGTCAGGAAGAGGCCCAACGGCTGGGTCGCATCTTGCGGCCCAAGCCGGGCGGCGAGGTGGCGCACTTCTTCACGCTGGTGACGCGCGACACGCGGGAACAGGACTTCGCCCACCATCGGCAACTGTTCCTGACCGAGCAGGGTTACAGTTATCGCATCGCCGACGGCGCCGAGACGACGGACAAGATGCAGGCGGCCGGATGAGTAACAAGAAGATCTCACGCAAAGACGCAAAGGCGCAAAGAGGCAAAGAGAATTCTTTCCGTCTTTGCTTTGCGCCTTTGCGTCTTTGCGTGAGATCTTCTTTGGAAAGAGCACTATGCTGAATGAGTCGCCCCTCCCAGCCGCCGGCGCCCGCATCCCGGTAAAACTGCACCGGCGCGTCTGTCTGATTCAGACCGAAGACGCCGTGTTGGCCGAGGAACTGCTGGCCCGGAAGAAACTGGCCCAGGACGTGGTCGGCCGGCTCACCGACCGCGTGTTGCTCGTCCGACCCGGCCGGGTGGAAGCGGTGATTCAGGAACTTCAGCGGATGGGCCATACGCCGCAAGTGGCCGCGAAGGAGCCGGGGCGGCGCACGGGCTGAAACCGACCAGCATGACGATCCCCGAACCCGCCTTCTGGGCCGACCTCCTGCGGCGCACCCTCACGTCCTACGACGAACCGTTGCTGCGCCAGACCGCCGCCGGTCTCATCAAGCCGCGCAACCAGTGGCCGGTCGAGGAGCTGATCGAACGCTGCGTGGCCGGCGCCGAAAACCCCGCCGTACTCGACCGCCGCCTCGCCGACCTGGAGGCCGCGCCGCGCCGCCTCCTGGCCCTGATCGGCCACAGCCGACAGCCGTTTTGGGACCTGGGCAATCTGGTCGAGATGCTAGTGGCGTTGGGCTGTTCCGACGGTTTACAACCCGTCTTCGCCTTGTTGCAAGCCGGCCTGCTTTACCCGCGTCTGCCCGATGGCGGGGCCGGCGGCGTGCGCATCAAGACGTTCGAGCAATGGCTGGCCTTTCCCGGCGCCACGGGCCTGGCCGTTTTCACCCTGCCGCTGATCGCGTCGCGCTCCATCGGCGAAGACCTCGGCCTGCCCGACCTCACTCAAGTGGAGGGTGGAGGGTGGAGGGTGGAGGGTGAAGACCCGACGTTTAGCCGCGACCCGAAGGGGAGCGCTGAACCGGAGCGCTCCCCTGTCGGGTCGCGGCTAAACGCTCCTCCACCCTCCACCCTCCACCCTCCACCCTCCACCGTTCAAGAGGCGGACGGCCTGGAATGGCTGCTGCGCATGGCCGTGCTGTGGCAGCAGGCCACGGCCGCCCCGCTGCGACGCACCCAGCAAGGCGACTTCTTCAAACGCGATCTGGATCGTCTTAAACAGGACGCGCTTCTCAACGGCCCGCCCGCCGACCGCCTGACGGACGTTCCGGACCTCGGCTTTCTCGTGGCCGCTTTGGCGGAACGCGAGGGCGTGCTTCGGGAGGCGGACGGCGAAATCCGGGCCGGCCCGCTGCCCACCGTCTGGGAATCGGGACTGGCGCCGTCGTTGGAATCGCTCTGGTCGCAGCTGCCGCGGCTGCGAGCGTGGAACCCGATCGACGGCTGGCGCGGCGGCGAGGCGCCGGCCGGCAACCCGTTTCCCTCGGCGTACCTGCTGGCGTTCCTGCTGCTGGCCCGCCTGCCGGAGGGGGCGTTCCTGAGTCCCGCCGCGGTGGAAACGTGGCTGAACGAGCAGCATCCCTACTGGTCGGCCGATTCCCTCCGACCTTCGCGCCGTCGGCCCTGGGTGGAAGCATTCCTGCTCGGCGTCGCTTACCATTTGCGGCTGGTTCAGGCGGCCCGCGACGGCGGGGGCGGTTGGGTGGTGCGCCTGTCGCCGACCGGCCGTTGGCTTCTCGGCTTGGCCGAAGCGCCGTCCCTCGAAAGCGCCCACACCCAGACGCTCCTCGTTCAACCCAACCTGGAAATCATCGCCTTCCGCCAGGGTCTCACGACCGGCCTGATCGCCAAGCTGACGCATTTCGCGGCCTGGAAGAGCCTGAGCACCGCGTGTACGCTACAGTTGGAGCCGGAAACCGTCTACCGCGCCCTGGAAACCGGCGAAACCTACGAGTCCATCCGCCAGGCGCTGGAACAACACAGCAGCAAGGCGTTGCCCAACGCGGTGCTGGATTTGCTACGCACCTGGGCGAACAAACGTGAACGCATCACCGTCTACCCGTCCGGCACGCTGCTGGAGTTCGCCAGCGCCGAGGACCTTCAAGAGGCGCTGGCGCGGGGCGTGCCGGGCGTTCGCATCTCCGACCGCATGGCGGTGGTGGCCAGCGAAGAGGGGATGGAGTTCCGCCACTTCCGCCTGGCCGGCACGCGCGATTACTCCCTGCCGCCGGAACGCTGCGTCACCGTCGAGCCGGACGGGGTGACGCTCACGGTGGACCTCGCCCGTTCCGACCTCTTGCTGGAAACGGAACTGCCGCGCTTCGCCGAATGGCTCGACCGGCCCTCCGCGAACGGCCGCCGGCAGTATCGGCTCACGCCGGCGTCGCTGGAAGCGGCCCGCGCGGGCGGGATGCAACTGCCGACGCTGGAGATCTGGTTTCACCAGCGAACCGGCCATCCGGCGCCGCCGGCGGCGCGGCTGCTGATGGCCGGCGCCGAGACGCCGCCTTGCCAATTCCGGCGGCATTTGGTGCTCCACGTGCCGAACGGCGAGACGGCCGATGGCCTGATGCAATGGCCGGAGACGCGCGACCTGATCGCGGCCCGGCTGGGGCCGACGGCGCTGACCGTGGAGGAGGAGAAGGCCGACGAGCTGCGGCGGCGGTTGAAGGAAGTGGGACTGGCGCTGGCGGATTAACTTCTATCTCCGCCGCCTGTCCCATTGGGGGAGAAATCCATGCCAACGGTCAGCCTCGAAGAAATGCAGCAGGATCACTTGGTTATGTCGGTCGCCCGCGCTTTGGCCCTGGCCAACGAAACCGCCCTCGCGGAGGGCACATCCCCGACCGATTCCTTAGTGACTATCACGGAGGAGACATCGTCCGCGGGCCGTCTTTGGCGCATCCATTATGGCCCGCGAGATTACGTCGGTCGCCGGGGCGGCGATCTGATCGTGCTCGTCGATGAACGCCGCGACGTTGTCCAGCGGATCATTCGAGGACAATAGTCGGCGCGTGCTCGCAATTGAGGCGCGCGAGGCTTCCGCCTGACACAATGGCCTTAGCGTGTTCCCGAGAGGAATCTTCCATGCCCATCCACGACTGGACGCGCGTCCGTTCCAACCGCTTCCACGACTTCCATCAAAAATGGACTGTGGCAATCTGTAATGCGCTCAACGCCGGCCGACTGCCCGCCGGCTACTTCGCCATGGTCGCGCAGCAGACGGGCGGCCCCGAACCGGACGTCGTCACCCTCGGACTGACGCCGCCGCCCGGTCCCATGTCGGGCGGGACGGCCGTCGATCTCCAACCGCCGAAGACCCGGTTCGTGATGCGCTCCGCGGCAGGCGGATACGCCCGGAAGGCGAACCGGGTTAGCGTCCGTCACCCCGACGGCGATGTCGTGGCGATCCTGGAAATCGTCTCGCCGGGGAACAAGGACAGCCGTCACGCCATCCAACAATTCGCCCGCAAGGCGGTCGCGTTCCTTCGCGCCGGGGTGCATCTACTGATCGTGGACCTGTTTCCGCCCGGCCGCCGCGACCCGCAGGGCATTCACAAGGTCATCTGGGACCGTCTTCAGGATGAGCCGTTTTTGCTGCCGCCGGACAAGCCGCTCACCGTGGCGGCCTATGCCGTCGGGACCGACACGGTCGCTTACGTCGAGGCGGTCGCGGTCGGCGACCCCTTGCCGGACATGCCCATTTTCCTGACCGCCGATCGCTACGTCGCCTGCCCGCTGGAGGAAACCTACCAGACGGCCTGGGAGCAGTTTCCCGCGCCTCTCCGGGGACCGTTGGAGTCGCCGCCGACGCCGATGCCATGAATGGCCTGCTGCTCACCGCTATTTGAGCATTCCCACGCTGCGGGCGTAGGGGAAGACGCCGCCGGCCTCCAGGATCGGCGCCACCTCGCCCAGCGGCTTGAGGCGGTATTCGTCGCCGGTCGTGAGGTTGCGCAGCAGGCCGGCGGCCACGTCCAGCGTCAGTTCGTCGCCGGTGCAGACGCGGTCGCAAAGGCGTTCGACGCTCTCAAAAGGAATCAAATAACCGCCGTTGACGGCGTTGCGGTAGAAGATGCGGGCGTAGAATTCGGCCACGACCGCTTCGATGCCGGCCGCGTCCAGGGCGATGGGGGCGTGTTCGCGCGACGAGCCGCAACCGAAGTTCTTGCCGCCGATGACGATTTTGTAGGGCGATACGAACTCGTCGTCGGTGTGAAACGGGACGTGCCCCTTGGGCAGCCCCGACTGCGACGGCGGCACGCTGCTCAGGGCGTACTTGCCGAACTGCTTGTACTCCTCGGGGATGGACGGGTTGAAGGTCAGGTACTGGGCCGGGATGATCTGGTCGGTGTCGACGTTGTCGCCCAGGACGTAGGCCTTGCCGGTGATGACGGATTGCATGGTCTCCCTTTCGATCAAGTTTTTAGATCGACGCCCGGTCAAGCATGTTCACCTCACCCCAAATACTCGCGCGGGTCGGTGATGACGCCATTGACCGCGCTGGCCGCCACGGTCAGCGGGCTGGCCAGGTACACCCGCGCCTCCTTGTGGCCCATGCGGCCGGGGAAATTCCGATTGGTGGTGCTGATGCAACTCATCGCCGTGTTCAGCCGGCCGAAGGTGTCGCTCGGGCCGCCGAGACAGGCGGCGCACGACGGCTCGCCGATCTGCGCCCCCGCCGCCAGGAACACCGCCTCCAGCGACTGGCCGTTCAGCATCTCGGTTTTCAGCCCCTTGGCGATCTCACTCGTCGCCGGTACGACGAAGGTGTCGATCTTGACGCTCTTGCCCTTGAGGATCTTGGCCGCCGCCCGGAAGTCGGTCATCTTGCCGCCGGTGCAGGAGCCGATGTAGGCGCGGTCGAGCTTCGTGCCGCTCACTTCGCCGACCGACGCCCGGTTGTCCGGGCTGTGCGGCTTAGCCACCACCGGCTGCAACTTCTTCACGTCGTAGACCTTCTCGAAGATGAACTTCGCGCCGGGGTCGGTGTAGACCGGCGTGTAGGTCTTGCCGTCCTTGTTGCGGGCGTTGACGTAGTCGAGCGTTACCTTGTCCGGGGCGATGACGCCGTTCTTGCCGCCGGCCTCAATGACCATGTTGGTCAGCGTCATGCGCTCTTCGATGTTGAGCGCGTAAACGCCGTCGCCGTCGAACTCCATCGCCCGGTAGGTGGCGCCGTCGCAGCCGATGTCGCCGATGGCCGCCAGGATCAGGTCCTTGGCCATCAGGTAGGGCGGCAGGTCGCCGTGGAAGACGAAGCGCATCGTCGGCGGGACTTTGACCCAGAGCTTGCCCGCCCCCATGACGAATCCGGCATCGGTGTTGCCGATGCCGGTGGCGAACTCGCCGAAGGCCCCGGCCGTGCAGGTGTGGCTGTCGGTGCCGAACAGCACCTCGCCGGGCCGCGTGTGACCTTCCTCCGGCAGGGCGATGTGGCAGACGCCCTTGTAGCGCTCCGTGCCCACGTCGTAGTAATAGGGGAGGTCCTGCTCGGCCGCGAACTGGCGCAGCACGTCCACGTTGCGGTTGGCCATCTTGTCGGCCGTGAAGATGTAATGGTCGGGGATGATGACGACCTTGTTACGGTCCCATACCCTGGCGTCCTTGCCGAAGTGCTGCTTGAACACGCCGATGGTGCCCGGCCCGCAAACGTCGTGGGTCATAAGAATGTCGGCGTCCACCCAGATGTTGTCGCCGGGCCGCACGGCGTCGCGGCCGGCGTGGCGGGCCAGGATCTTTTCGGTCAGGGTCATCGACGGCATGAGCAACGGCTCCCGTGGGTCGCTGGGGCGAAGGCGAATGGGTATTATAGCCGACGAGACGGCAAGAGGCAGCACGACCCCGACGGAGGCGCGCCGTGCGAATACGCCCTTTTGAGATGTCCGATGAAGAGGCCGTGGTCGCGCTGTGGGAGCGGTGCGGCCTGACGCGGCCGTGGAACGACCCGCGCAAGGACATTCGCCGCAAGCTCCGGGCGCAACCGGACCTCTTTCTAGTCGGCGTGACAGACGGCGAAGTCGTGGCGACGGTCATGGTCGGCTACGAAGGCCATCGCGGCTGGATTCAGTACCTTGGCGTCGATCCGAAGCGCCAGCGGAAGGGACTCGGCCGGGCCATCATGGCCGAAGCCGAACGGCTGCTGCGCGAGGCGGGCTGCCCCAAAATCAACCTCCAGGTGCGCACGTCGAACACCGGCGCGATCGAGTTTTACAAGCGCCTGGGGTTCATGCTCGATGACGTGGTCAGTCTGGGCAAGCGGCTGGAACACGACGGATCGGGACCGCAGCGATCAGTAGAATAGAGTCGGGGTATGAAGGCTTCAGAATCGGATTCGCGGGAGTCAAACATGATCCGGGCACGGGTTCACAAAGGCCGCGTCGAAATCCAGGATCCTATACCCGAAGAATGGGAGGGCCAATTGGTGAAGATCCTTCCCATGACGCCGGACGACCCGCAGACCGACCTGGAAGAGCGTCTGGCCGCATTGCAGGCGCTAGGCCCGATGGAGTTCGAGCCGGGCGAACGCGAACTTGCGGATCGCTTGCTGGCGGAACAGGAACGCCTTAGCCGCGCGGCCATGCAAGAAATCCTGGGTGGTCAGCCTTGAATCGATACCTCCTAGACACCAATCATCTGTCGGCATACTTGGACCGGCGGCCAGCGCTGATACAAAGAATCGACGCGGCGCTCCGGGCCGGCGATCGCTTCGGGATTTGCTTGCCCGTGCTTTGCGAGTATCGGGCCGGCATCCGGATTAGCCGGCGCTACCGACAGAACCTAGCCCGCCTGCAAGCAGCCCTGGCGATCTTCCGACTATGGCCCACCGACGAACAAACCGCTGCCGAATTCGCGGCCCTTTTTCAGGAACTTCGCTCTGCCGGAAGGATGCCGTCCCAATTCGACCATCTGATCGCAGCCGTGGCTCGCCAGTTCAAGTTGACGCTCCTCACCGCGGATCAGGATTTCCAGCCGGTGAGCCGGCTTCGGATTGAAAATTGGCTATGACGAGTAGCCTCAGCCCGCCTCTTCCCAGTCCACCACCCACGACAGCCCCAGCTTCAACTCGCCCGACGCCGCCGCAACCGTCGCCTCTTCCCGCGTCGGGTCGTCCTGCCGCCTCCGTTCCACGAAATCCGGGATCGCCCTCAGGCACGCCTCCATCAGCTCAAGTTCCCACGCCAGCGGCGGCCGCGTGGACAGGCCGCGCTCCTTGCGGAAGACCGACGGGTAGGCGTCCGGACGCGCCACCGGCCAGCCGTGGCGCTCCGCCGCTTCGAGGTCGGCGACGGGAATGTCCGACTCCTCCCCGAACGTCACGCTCGTTCCGACGGTTTCGCGGGCGTTCTCCTCGTCGTCCCCGCCGCGCGTCCAGAGCCTTTTCAGCGTTTCCAGATCGTCATACAACGCCATGCCGATGGTCAGCCCCGACTGGCCCATCAGCACGGCGTACCACGGGCCGCCCGAGAACTTGTCGCACTCGACCCGGATCGCCGATTCGTAGCCGACCTTCTTCCACGGCGCCTGCCGGAAGAACGCGACAGCCGCCTCGTAGAAGCCGGCCACCTGCCCCGGCGTCACGCCGGGCGCGTCCACCAGGCCCGGTTCGGGCTTGCCGCCGATCTGCTCGCTCAGTTCCTTCAGGACGGCCGCGGTCACCTCGGGTTCGCCGTCCGCCGTCAGCCGGACGCCGACTTCCTCCAGGTGATTGCGCAGCGACTGCCACGGCTCGCCCGGCCGCACCTGCACCTCGGCGGGCCGGTGCGGCCGCCCCACGGCCGGGTGCCGCATGGCCTGGACCAGCGTGTCCCACAATAGCGCCGGCGATGGTTCCTGGTCCGACACCTGGCGGGCCAGCATCTGCTCCTCGCTGGGGACCGCCACGAGGATCAGCCACGGGCGGCCCATCTCGTCCCCCAGCCTGATCCAGTTCGGCATCTGCCGGTAGTCGGCCTGCCATACGTCGTCCTTTTGCGGCAGGCGCTTGTTCAGCCACGTCTTGACGGCGGCCAGCGGGCCTTTAGGCTGCGGAGTCGCAGTCCTTTTCTTTCCCGACACGGCGTTGGCCCGCAGCCAGGCCACCGCGCCCGGCGTGGACTTCCATCCCGCCATGAAACTGCCAATGTATTCGACGGCTTCCGATTCGTCGCCGGGCCGATAGGAACGCGGCTGCCGGTCGGACGGGAATTTAACACCCAAAAGATAGGCCGGGACGTGCTTGTTGGACTTGCGGGCCACCTTGAGCAGCCGACGGCCCTCGATCGTATCCCCCTGCCGACGGAACGCCAGCAGCGCCCGCGTGTACGCCCAGGCTGCCGACTCTTCGTCGGGATACTGACGGAGGAGTTGGTCCAATTCGTCGTCGCGGTCGAGGAACAGCAGAAAGCCCGCCAGCGTGTAGCGGACGCCCTGGTTGTCGCCGGGATTGAGCCATAGCAGGTCCCGCAAGTGGCTTACTGCTTCCTCGCGGCGGCCGACCGTCCACAGGACGTGGGCCAGCCCTAGCCGGGCGCGCATGTACGGCCGGGTTTCCAAGGCGAGCCAGAAATGGCCCTCGTCCCGGCGGAAGCCCTCGGCGCCGACGGCGCGCTCGCCGGCCGCCACGCCCTTTTCATACAGGCCGAGCGCTTCCTTGCGGCGCGGAGCCTGTTCGGCCAGCAAGACGTAGGCGTCGGCGCAGTCGGGCCAGGCGGCGAGGGCTTCGTTCGCCAGTTCCACGCGCCCTTGCGGATCTCTTGTCCGGTTGGCACGGGCCATGAGCGCTTCGGCCTTGCCGGATGGAGAACCCTCGTCCCCGTCGGTCCCCGAAGCGCCGAAGAACCGCCGCAGGATTCCTTCGGCCGGCCGCGGCTCGGGCGGCTCTGGGCCGGCGGCCGGGGGCTTAGCGCGGCGCTTCGGCCTTTCGCCATCGGGTTTCGGTTTTTTTCGGGCCATGGAACCTCCTTTGGGGCGTGGAGTTGCCCTGAGATTATATGCCAGGCGCAGGCGACCTTGTCGGGAATCGACGCAATTTCAGCGCCGACAGGAGGCCGGTGAAGTCGTGTCGGCTGCCGGCCTTTGGTCGTCGCACGACATCAGATATAATAGACGTTATCAGAAATAGTAATTTCGTTACCTTTTCAGTGGCCGCTTGCGGTTCTCAACTCGGAGGTTGTGCAGCCCACAAGCCGTTTCCATGACCGAATCCGAATCGCCTTCTTTGGTG
>Ga0182024_10012036_pt1 | contig 17204 bp, 11 predicted proteins | sample P32metaG_FD_120480 | JGI IMG/M metagenome (GOLD analysis project Ga0182024, IMG submission 120480) | Permafrost microbial communities from Stordalen Mire, Sweden - P3-2 metaG (Illumina Assembly) | ecosystem: Environmental > Terrestrial > Soil > Wetlands > Permafrost | place: Sweden: Stordalen...
ATACTGAAATTGCTTGCTCGACCGCGGCGGCTGTGTGTCCATTCTCCGACGCGGCAATCAATGCATCATATGCGGCTTCTGCATGTTGCGTTCCGTATCTGCCGCTGGCCAAAATGCACAATAATCGCAAAGAATTTTCGTCGCCGTCTTTAGCCCATTGACGTAATCCATCAACAAATCGAGGAAACTGTGAGGAATCAGAGCCGGCCGCAATCAGCTGTTCGAGCCCCGGTGCTCCGGCTCTAAATGCATCCATCAGCCCCAGTTGAACTGCGTCGCGGGCGCGGGTCGATGCCCATTGTGCGCGCGGCACGTGGTCGGCAAGTTCTTGTGGGGTGGGTGCCGGACTAGGATAGTCGCGAAAAACCTGTCCGAGGTATTCGGTCAAAGTTCGTGGTGCCTGCCCTGGGCGCATAGCGTCATACAATAATTGGTTCGCGATTGCCGGCAGCGAGTTCGACCCCTCGGCCGAACTGGCGGCGCCCTGAAGTGACATCCCGATAGCAAATGCATCTTGAGTAGTAAGTGAGTAGTTAGGATTGTTTTGAATTATAGTGCGAACGGCGCGGGCTGCGGCACTGCATACGGTGCTCGCCTCAGCATCACCAAGCTCGCCAAAATTCAAAGGATAGGTCGGCAGCTGTCCGCTGCTGAGATGACCAAACGCTCGCCACTGTCCCCACGTTTCATCGCTGCTGTTCGCATTCATCACCATCAGCAGTGCGTTCCACGCATGATTTCCTGGGCGAGCGGCAGTCTGCAACTCTTGCACCAGGCGAAGCGCCTCTTCCTGATCGTCTGTCTCAGACAGCTGTGCCAGGATCAACTGAGCTGCAGCCCAGTCGTGCAAATTGGCCGCATGCGTGTTGCCTGCGTCAACTTCCCCTTGCAGTGAGTCGCGAACGCTTGTGAGTTGATCGACGCCGGGGCGTTCGCCAGAATTGTTCTCGAAAATTTCGGCAGAGATCCTGTCGACTCTCATCTTGTTCAGCACTGTGTTGAACGCTGATGCCAGCTCGGTGCGCTGATCATCGGTAAGGTTTGTGCCGGGCTGCACATTGCGCAGAATCGGCTCGAGCTCCTGGCGATACCTCGATGGTGACGCTTGTTGTACATAAACGAGCGCATCTTGAAATTCTTGCGACTGCGGATTTTGATTCGTCAGCAACACGCTTGCTGCTTGCAAGAGTCTGAGATCTTGCACGAAAGGAGCAAGCGTATGCGTCGAGAGAGATGTGTCAATCAGCTGAAGCTGATTGGCTGCATTGGCGAGCACCTGTTCGGTAGGTCTCTGGTCGCTTCGTTGCAGAATCGGATCGAGAATCTGAAAACCAGCGGCGCGCTGTTCGCGATCTTGTTGTGCGGCAGCTTGCTGAATTGCACGCAGTTCTTCTTCTGAAACTGCGGTGACGAAAAATGAGCTCATTGAACGCAGCTCTCGTCGCGTTTCGTCAGTAAGAGCAACACCCAATCGCGTGCGCGCGGCATCGCGCCAGGCTGTCAGCTGCGCATCAGCCGGACGTTCTCCGGCCGCCAGCATGGTTTGAGCATCTGTTGCCAAGTTCCCTGCGAGTAAGTTGTTCAAGATCACGTTGGCCATGTTCGTGCTGGTTTGCGGAGGCTGCAGCTGTGACCACTGTCCCAGCCTGGTCATGCCTTGCCAAATTTGATCGGGCGTAAGATTGCCTGCTGCCAGTCTCTCAACGAAATTGAGCAGCGTAGCCTGCCGCCACTGTTCCATCAATTTAGCTCGCTCTGATTCAGGAGCCGAGGCTATGTACTGTTCTATGCGTCTCTCGAGTCCAGGATTGTCGGTGCCACTACCGGCGAAGCCTCGCAACATTGCTTGGAAGTCGGGTGGCTGGTTGCCAGGTCCGCAGGCCAGCCGCACCAGCGCTCGTCTTTCCTGACGTTCTCCTTCGGAGATTGTCGGGTCATTTTGAAATTGATCGATCACGTCTTGGGCAACGCCGGTTCCTCCACGGGCGCGTGAAAATCGAACCAGCTCAGTGAGCAGCTCGATGCGCTCTCGTTGCAGTGCCGCGCGATCGCCGGTGCCTCCTGCTATCTGTGCGTTTACTCCGGAGAGAACGAATTGAATCTGAATAGAATTCAGATCCTGATAAGTGTGCAAAGCTGTGATATCGCTGTAATCGTAGTAGAGTTGCATGAGCGGCTGCGTCGCCGCGCGACCCCAATCGCGCGAGCCGGGATTGTCGCTGCCGGTAGGATTGAGAAAGTTGCGCGTCAGTGCATCCATATACATGCTGCGCGCCAGGCCATTAGAGAGTGGAAACTGAGCCATAGTGCTCATGTCGACGCGCCCGGCGCTACGCAAGGCGGCTGGCATCGATGGACTGAAAAATTGACTGAATTGCTGTTGCGAGGTGGCAAGTGCTGCAGTATCCGACGACCCCTGTGTCTGGCCGACTGTTAACGCGGCAGCGAGCGGAAAGTACTGAATCACGCCTCGTTCAGTGTCGGGTGTAGCAGTGCCATGGTGGTTAACAAACAACACTTCATGCAGATTGAGTTGAGCAGCAGCAGCATTGCGGGTAGTGGCAGAGTAGCCTGTCCAATCGGTGGTAGCGCCGTTGCCGCCCGGTTGCCCCGTGCCAAAGCCGAGAATGCGGAACACGTCGTCAATGAGGATGGAATCAGTATCTGTCCTACCCTGTGTACCCGATGCTCTGTCGAAAATGTGGCCATCGCCTGCTCTTGCTGTTGTTGTCATGGTGCGCCTTCACCCGATGGTAGAAACGAGCAGCGCGCAACCAGCCCAGGCCAGTTCGACCGGCTGTTGTGGTGTGTGTTCATACGCGAGCGATCTAGACCTTGATTAGGCCCTCGCTAGCCATTAGTAAAACAGAACCCGTTGCGCCTGATTCTCCCCATCATAGCGACAGATTCTGACTATCGCCTGACCGTAAGCAATAACTGCCCCCATAATATTTACGCATAGCAGCTGCTGGGCGCAATTACGCAGGAGGTTGCTGCGTAATTGCTGTCCTCCGTCCTTTAATGCCGATATTAGTAATGACCATCCACAGAGCTGAACGCCTAGTCGCCGGACCAGCTGTGTCGATGGTTGAGTTCTTAACTACATCATGACTGCCTGCCTAGAGGTCTAAAGCTTGGAGTCTAAGTCATGAAGATAGAATCTGTAAGTGGCAAGACCACCTGCGGCGACCCCACGCAAGAAATGCTGTCGCCCAATTTGCAGCCAGGTTGGTGGCTCTGGGGGGCGTGCGGGCTCCGCAGCCAGTCGTTCGGCCGACAGCGCCATGCGTTCAGCGAGCGGAACTCGGTCGTATTGACCAATCTTTACCACAGCTGCTGCCTGCGGTTGAGGGTAAGCAGCAACCTCACCAGCACCGCCTGTAGTGCCTGATCCAACCCCTCTCCCTGTTGCCGGTTCTGCCACTAAACGTGGTGGCTCGTCGAGATGGCTGGTTACCCGAAGCCAACCTTGCCGCGGTTCTCTATTTAAAGTCACATCCATCAGAGTGCGCAAGTGTTCCACAGCCGTGCCGTGTTTTTGTTGGTTACAACGAAGGTTTGGCGATTCTCGGTCGAAGTTTTGGCGAATTATTGACGGAGACTCCACACAGATTGCGCTAATGTCAAGAATGGATAATGCAACTTTATAATGCACCAGATGCACACGCGAGGCTCAAGGAAACACATATGACTACATCTCAGCTGACGCTGTACTTATTCAGACATGGGCAAACAGCCTGGTCAGTGACCGGACAGCATACCGGTCGAACCGACATTCCGCTGACCGAGCACGGTCGTGAACAAGCACTCGCATTGCTCGACACGGTTTCACAGATCCATTTTTCGCTCGTGCTTGTTAGTCCGTTGAGCCGGGCAAAAGAGACCGCGACACTGGCAGGATTAGGATCAGAGATGACGATTTGCGATGACCTGGAAGAGTTTGATTACGGTGATTATGAAGGGTTGACGACGGATCAGATTCGAGAAAAAGTTCCCGATTGGACACTCTGGACTCATCCGTGCCCTGGCGGAGAAAGCATGCAGGATGCAGCGCGGCGATGCCAAAAAGTAATTGACACTGCCCGCGGTGTTAGCGGCAACGTCGCAATTGTCGCGCATGGTCATATTCTCAGAATCTTGACGGCAGCCTGGTTAGGTTTGTCGCCGGAATGCGGCAAATGCTTCATGTTGGACACGAGCACGGTTTCGATTCTTTCGCATGAGCATGATCTGCCCGCGATCAAAATGTGGAATGCACGCTGTCCGACCGTCGGCTGACTATTGCGGAAGACGGTTTCTCATATCAAGGATTGAAGAATTCGAGCGCAGCGGCTGACGTGGTTTCAAACGAAACTTGGCAATTTTTCAAAGCGAGAGAGTTCTTCAGTTGTCTTTCCTGCTGATCACTCCAAGGAACCTCTCCGAGTTTGAGCTCGTGCACACTGAGCTTTTCAGCCAGCTGTTGAATTAGTGATGGAGTGAATTTCGATCCGTTCAACCACAAAGTGTTCATCGGCTTCATGTTGAAAAGGTGCTCCAGTCCTGCATCGGTCAGTTCAGAGTTGTCTTTGATATCCAGCGCGTCGAGGTCCAATTTGGCGACCAGCGTAAGATCGTCATTGGTAAGATTGTCGCTGCACAGTATCAGGCTATGCCTTTGACGCTCGCGAGCATCACTTTTGCCCCATGTTTTGTTTAAAGCCGTTAGCAAACTGGGGATATCTTTCTGTTCTGAATACCCCAGCGTATGCAGGTTGCGGAGAATCGGCAAGCTAATGAGATCCTGTACCGTGACGTTAGTGTGCTGCAGGCTCAGGCATTCCAAATCATGCATTTCGTTCAGCTTCAAGTTCGCCAGACCGCTGGCGTTTAGCGGTGTGTTGTAGAACCACAATTGATGCAGTCCCTTCAAGGACGAAACGTAACTCATACCGTCGTTGAAGCAACCGGCATCAACATCTTCATCCGTCACCACGTCGTCGAAGGTTATCCGCAACGCATCAAGATCGTTGGGTCGAAAACTGCGAAACAGATAAGGCCGAAACATAGTCGTCAACACATCCGATTCGAATTCGACGAGGCATCCAGGAGGAACTTGAATTACTCCTGCGGCTTTCAAAGGATGCTGTCGTACAATGTGCGGAGCACCGGACGACAGCACGACCTTGCTGTCGTATGTGTAGGCTTGATCTTTTTTCTCTGTACCGAAACGAAACGTTCGTCCATGAGTCTCGTCGCCAGTGGCAAAGCGAGGTATACCGCCGAGATTGTCCAGCGATTGATCATCACCGGCGATGTTGGTTTGAGACTTGTAGCCTTGGACGGCTGCAACTTTCCCGAAGCCTCCTGTCATTTGCGGCGGCGTTCGCAAGAGCAAATACACGATCATACCGAGAAGCAAAGCAATAGTCAGATACAAGCTCCAATGTGGCGGCTTCCAAATCTTCATTTTCGCCGCATTCGTCTTGCCCGAGCGTTCGACTGGCAACGACGCGCCACCGTCGCCCTTTTGTATGCGAATGAGATGGTCGGCAATGGTGAAGCAGCGCTGGAAGCGATCCGCCGGCTCCTTGGCGAGCATCGTAGCGACCACAGACTGCAAGGCATCGGGAAATTTTGAGCCAAGCGAGGCTTCAGACATTGGCACCGGTGGTTGGATGCGATGCTGCATCATGGTTTCGAGCGCAGTCTTTGCGCAAAATGGAGGCGCCCCGGTAAGCGCTTCGTACATTACACATCCAAGTGAATAAATGTCGCTTCGCTGATCGACCTTCAAGCCCATGCATTGCTCGGGGCTCATGTACAGAGGTGTGCCGAACACTTCGCCGGTACGAGTAAGAGCCTGTCCCTCTTCTTCGGTGATTTTGGCGATGCCGAAGTCTACGACTTTGGGCACGAACGTCGCACCATTGTCGAAGGTTTCCAAAATTATGTTGGATGGCTTTAGATCGCGATGAATGACGCCCTGCTCATGCGCATATTCCAGAGCGAAACAGATGGGGATGAAGATGTTCAGGGCTTCCTCGATCGAGAGGCGCCCCACCCGCTTGAGGTGCTCGTGCAGCGTCTGTCCCTCGACAAATTCCATCACCATGAAAAGACAACCGCTGTCGAGCACGCCGAAGTCGGTCGCCCGCACAAGATTGGGATGGTCCAGTTTGCTCGCTGCCTGCGCCTCCTTTTGAAAGCGTCGGCGCGCGCTGTCACTGGCTGCGTGGAGTAATTTCAGAGCAAAGCGCTTACGCATCAAGATCTGCTCTGCAGCGTATACTGTGCCGGATGCCCCACGTCCGACCAGGTGAGAAATCTTGTAGCGGCCGGTGATCAGCTCACCCGGCTCGAGATCAGGCAGAGGTCGCGCCAACGCCCTTCTCAGTTCATCCACCGAGGCTGAATCTGAATGCGAGACGATACCAGAATCTTTCTCAATAGATGCATTTAGTGCAAGTTTTGCTTCTTGCTCATTGTCCATGGTCCGCTCCGGTTATTTAGCGAAGCAACTAGATCTATACCCTTTTTCACAAGCAAAGGTACGCGTGGCGCCCAACAGCCATTGAGCAAGTTCAAAGCCACCAGCAGTCGATTTCAAATGCCAAAACAAAGCTGACGATCTCTGTACTATGTTTGCTCATGAGCGACTCCACTTCAAAATGGCGACCGAAAGGTTCTGTCACATTCGTATTGCGTCCATTGTCAAGCAAGGGCGCTACTCATAAATGAACCTGGATCTTCTGAATGCCTTTAGCACAGACAGATACAGCGATTGTTCGGCGCCCAGCAGCTACCGCTGGCGTAGACCTCAGGCTGGCGCTTGTTCTGGTTACTTCGCTGTTTTTTATGTACGCCCCAAAATATGCCGTCTGTAACAAAGTTGACCATTGCTTGCTGACGTGAAGCGTCTCCTGAAAGTTCTTGTTCAGAACATCCAGCAATCCATTTTGTGGAAGAGTATTTTTGGAGCCCAGAATAACAGAAAGCTCTATTAGAGGATCCAAACATGGATTGGAAAAAGCTCTTTGGCGGTAAATCAAACTCTGACGAAAATTCCGGGGACAGCAAAGCAGGCAGCGACAAATCCAAAGATCAAAACTACGGCTCCAGCGGACGCCGCGACCCATCTGGCGGTGGTGCGGACACCGGGGGAAGCGGAGGCACCACTGGTGGTTCCGGCGCATCCGGTGGTGGTGGCCCACAAGATCCTGTCGTTGCTCTTTACGAAGCCGCAGAGCAAGCACACAAAGAAGGCAAGCTTGAGGAAGCAGAGCACAAGTACAAAGAAGCGTTTGATTTGGTTCGGGAGGGCGCCCCATCAGCAGACAAATCACGTAGAGGGATCTTTGGCAATAAGCTTGCCCGGCTTTACATTAAACTAGACAAATATGAGCATGCGCTGGAGTTTCTTGACTTTCTCGATGAGAAGACTCGGACAGACGCACTTCGTACCGCAAGAGAACGAGGGATTCTGCCTGAAGACGACGCTGGACCTGCAGCCCGGAAGCTGATCCAGCTTACCGAGCGCTGCGACAAGATAGAAATTATCGGCGAGATCGAAAGGGGAGCGGCACCCCGAACTAGTTTCAGCCTTGCGTACAAAGCGTCTCCGGAAATAAACGGCATTCCGATCTCGCGACTCGATTCAGGGAAGCCACGCAGTATCGTTTGGCGGTATGAGGCTGTCGGAGTCGATCAGCGTCCTGGCGGTGTTGAGCACATATGGAGCATCATGCCATCTCAAGAAAGCCGCAAAGATGGATTGACTTTTGAGTCATTCATAAATAACCTTCCGGCGGTGTTAAAAGTGATCAAAGCCAGTGCAAAACAAGGAGCGCTGTTACTCGGTACAGTCGAAACGAGGACAGGCAGCCAATCAGACGGGATGCAACCTGGCGACCAATCCGACATGGATACTGAGGCACAACAAATTGCGATCGAAGTTTTGTGTGAGTTGTTCGAAGTCAACGTTCCGCCAAAAGCAGAACTCAAGTTACTGCAAGAAGCCGTTTGCAGGAAGAAGATGGAGCAAAGCGAGCAAGCGCTGTCCGAACTTCGAGGCGGTCCCGCGGGCGTGACAAAATGGAAGGCACGCCGGAATGAGGAGCGGAGTTCCTTCGATAATTTAAGAAATCAGGACCTATCCAAAACCGATCTATCCGAAGTGCAGTTTTACAAAAATGATTTGTCCGGAACCAACTTCGACTGCTCGGAATTACGAAATTCACTGTTTGAAGATTGCAATTTGAGCAACTCCTCATTTGCAAACGTGACGGCTCGCTGCGCCACATTCAGGGAGTGCCTTGCGAATAATGCCAATTTTTCAGGTGCAAGTGTGACGTTAGCGAAATTCATTGACGTGTCTCTGCTGAATGGAAATTTTGAAAGCGCCGATCTTCGCAATTGCAAATTCATCGCTACGTATGACTCGGAAGAACTTGTTTTGCACAATGCAAGCTTTTGCAGTGCCAAGTTGCGCGATTGCGAGTTTAATGGTGTCTTCCTCAAGGGAGTGAACTTTGACCAGGCAGACTTATCTTTCAGCAAATTCATTGATTGTAAGCGCGATGACCAAACGAGGTTTCCTCAAGGTTTCAATTTCGAGAAAATCCTTCTTGTGGACGGTGCCTTCAATTCGTCAGTCGCTGAGGAATCAGCGGATGACGCAGTAGAAAAGATCGAAGCAGTTGTAGAGCAGATAAGAGACTGTATTGACCGGATTGGGTTTACTCCTTTTCAGGGCAACAAAGACGTAGCTGTTTTCGGATTTGACACCGATCAGTCCATAGAGCAAACCGAGGCCACATATGGATTTCGATTTCCAAGTGACTACCGATATTTCCTGAAAGAGCTCGGTTCATTCTTCTTAGGCGGATGGGAGGTTTTATATTTGGGCATGGCATCGGGCGAGTATGAGTCCATGCAAAAATTCTGGCCGACGAACCAGTCTGTAGCCGTCAAAGGACCGATAAAGCGAGTTTTCAAAAACAAGCTTTGGTGGCCGATGGCCTTTTGCAGCCACGAATTTCTGTTCATCGACATGGATCCCGCACCGGGTGGCCAGCGAGGACAGATCATCTACGGCATGGACAACAACAATGAGCGTGTCCTGATTGCAGAATCCTTTTCGGATTGGCTTTCACGATTAGTCCAGTTGCTCGAACTTTGCGAACAAGAGGGAGTTGATCAGGATGACGTGGAAGATTTTCTCGATGAGCATTTCCACGACGTCATGCTCAGCGTTGCGGTATCAGCGGGGAAATAAGCACATCCGCGCCTGTGGCGCCTGTGCCACCATTTCCCGGGTGCGGATTTGCCGCTAGAGAAATATATTTCAACAATCACAGCGCCAAAAGATTTTTCCGCCCACCGTCCCGGTGGGATATACAGATTTCCCAACCTATGGAAAAGCAGGTGCTGGCGGACAGGTTGGAACGAGGCGGTCGCAAGGCTTTCCAACTCGACGTCAAAGCTCAAACTGGAACGTAGCACGCGCGTCGAAATGAGCTTTCAACGTGTTGGTCTAGTGTCTGCCATTGGCTTTCTGACCCGCTTGCATTGAGTTCTTCCAGGACTCTCGCAGCGTATCAAGTTGTTTCAGCTGACTTTGTGTCAAGAGCGGTTTGACTTGTTGCCAGCCTGCGTCGAGGGAAGCTTCGAAGTTCGCAGCCAGCGTAGCTTCCTTTTGTCTGTACTGCGCCAGCGTACATGACGGATTTCTCGGCGCAGCCTGGACATGTATAGCTTCCTCGGCATACACATTCCAGCGAGGCATTTCAAACTGCGGATACTGTCCCGTAGTCAGGGTTCTGTAAGGAGGATTGTCATTGTTCATGGGTTTGGTAGCGATATCCGGATAGTCCCTCACCTCCTGCTTGAACAGATCTACCAGCTCCTGGCTGAGTTGCAGTTTTTCTTGCTCTGACTTTTGATATGCAGCATCGATCTCCGCGCGCTGCTTGGTCGATAGTTGCAGCACCATTACTTCAAATCTTGTGTGGCGTGAATTCGGCATCTGCGCCTGATCTAATGAGCCGGCATTGGTTGATGGCGCGCCTGATGCCGGAGCGAGCAGAGATATGTTCAACATTGTGGCGAGAAGCAACACGAGCTTCAGTGGCAAATTCTTGTTCATGAGATTATTCGGGCAGGAGCATTCGCTGTGGATTGGCAATCTAATTCTAACGTACCTCTTCCGAGCAGCGGTCGCGGAAAATCACTTCGAGAATTGAACAACGCAATCGCAACGCCAAAGATTTTCCACCCACCGTCCCGCACGAAACCTTCGATCTGCCGCGCCAAGATTCTATATGGCACATCTATACGTAAAAGCTCCGTGCACCACGTCACCATATTTCCGTTGCTCCAAAATTTTTCGGCACGTTCTTTCTGTAACGGGGCGTAACAACATTCGTCAGTCCGGGCTCTAATAAGAAAGACAACCGATCAGTTGTCGCAGATGTGAATTTGGATAGCATCAACTTATAAGTGACTGCGTTGAGTAATTTGATGAGCGGGAGATGCTTAGACCAGTGAAATCGATAATGATCGACCATAGAGAAACCAAGGACGCACGGTTGCTCAACCCATTTGCTAAAGTTCTGGCGGCGACAATCGCCTCGATGAGCTTGTGCTTGTTCAGCTCGGAGCTAAAGTCGTTCGCGCATTCACAAGCAGCTGGGGCCATCTTGTATATGGATATTCCTCAAGCTGTCATGCGTTCGTCGCAAAAATTGGGCGGAGCAGCACAAGGCCCAAGCTCTTCCCTGTTGGCGGCGAACACGCAGCAACCTTCTGCCCCTAATGCTCCCAAATCATTGCTAAGTCCGAGTATGGCGACTCCGGCACAGCCGGGTGCTCAAAGTCCAAGCACGTTTGGTGCCGCTCCTGCACCCTTACCAACTATTACGATACCAGTGCCAAATTCGTTGCCAGTCTACAAGTCGCCAGCAGCACCAAAATCGGTGCTCACTCCAACCCCATCTGCACCAACAACTGTGAACTTGCAGAGCGCTTCGCAATTTCTACCGACAACCAGCACGGTCAGCACACCCGGTCAATCGATGGTACCAAATATGATGCCATCAGCATCTGCGGGCTCGCCCTCGTTACCGGCTACCAGCCCTCAGCTGAACGGTTCGACTCCTACCTCCGCGCCAACTGCGACGTCCTCTACTCCGCTGAATTTGACTCCAAGCTCAAACTCGCTACAGACGGTTCCGACCATTACTTCTGGCACGAGTTCGCTGTATATGAATCGACAAGCGCCTTCGCCGCCCTCGCTCGGACCAGGCTTGGGTACGGCAGCACCACCCGGATCCGGCGCGCAAGCTCCAAAGACCAACCCTGGCCTAACGGCACCGGCGGCGGTATCACATTAAGGCTTGCCGCAAGCGATGAGTTGTGCAAGCTGCCACCACGCTCGTCAGTTTAATGCAGACAAACCGGTGAGCATGCGAACCCGAGAACCAGAAGATCACCCGAAAAAAGTCAGTGCGCTCGATCGCGCTGCATACTCCTGCCGCTGCCTTGAGTCGCAGGCTCACCGAGCAGCTTGCCATCGAGTGAATTGGCGATTTTCATGTTTTCCGATGCTGACTTGATGTCGCCTAAGGCTTTGTAAGCGATTGCCCGTTGTTTATATAGGTCAGAATCTTGTGGATGAATCGCGATCGCTTTGTGCAAATCTGAGAGTGCGTTTCTGTACTGCTTCAGAGCGATATAACATTCCGCTCGTCCTTGCAAGGCGTCCATGTCTTTCGGCAATTCTAAGAGAACTATTCCATAATCGTGAATTGCCTTGTCGAATTCTTTCATTCTTAAGTAACATCCGGCGCGTCTGGAGTAAGTAAGACGCTGGCTCTTCATTTGCTTGATCGCAAGGCAGCGATTAAAGGCTTGGACAGCTTCCGGTAGGCGATGGGCTGTGTTAAGGATGCTGCCTAGTTCGGTCCAACAATAATAACGATCCCAATAATAGTTTCTCACAAAAAATGAATCGCTTTGTTTTTGAAGCGAGATCGCGATGTGAAGGTCGGCAGCTGCTTTGGTAGGATCATTAAAGCTGTCAACGTATAACTTCCCACGCTCACGGAATAAATCAGGAAACTTTGGCGATAGTGAAATCGCTTTGTTGATGTCATCGAGCGCTTTTTGATCCTCGAGCATCTGCGAAAAGATTTTCGATCTTACTAAATAGGCGACGACCAATTTTGGATTGAGCGACAATGCCTTGTTGCATGCTTCGAGAGCTTCCGATAGCCTTTTGAGTCGCATGAGAACAATTGCAGAAACCATCTGAGCTGCCTGATCGGTGCTATTACTTGCTAGTTGTTTTTTCATTGCCGCTAGCACTTCGTTGAGATCCTTGTGGGTAGTGGTTATGTTGTCCGCAGCTAGGAGGATATGGTGCCAACTGTCAGCATCGTTGATCGAGCTCAGCCTGATTGTGGCAACATCCAGAAAAATACCATCAGGAGCTGGACTGACGTAGGCTTTCAACCTGAGCGCATCATAATTGTGTGGTTCGATTGCTAAAGCCTTCGCTGCACAGTTTGCCGCCGGGGCATATGTGTCGTACTGAAAGAAAACCCTGCCTAATCCAATCCAAGCTTCTGTCGATCGCGGCTGCAGTACCGATGCGGCAGTCAAGTCTGCTTTTGCTTTTGAATACTCTTCAAGTTGAAGATAACAATTGCCTCTTCCCACCAAAACAGGCACCGACTTCGGCTCCGCTCTGTGAAGGGCATCATATATGGTGAGCGCTTGTGCGAAGTCTTTGTTTGCATAAAGCGCTTGGGCTTGCGCCAACGTGTCAGAGCAATAAGAAGGCAACGCCGTCCAGGCGGACAGAGAGCTGAAGATAATGAAACCGCCCAAGATATTTCGCATGATGGCTGCCTGCCTAAAGTCTAGAGCTTGGAGTCTAAGTCATGAAGATAGAATCTGTAAGTGGCAAAACTACCTGCGGCGACCCACGCAAGAAACCTGAGAAGCTTGGACGAGCAGCGATTTAATGCTCCGATTTGCATGGCAACTCCACATTGTCGGTCCGATTGCTTGCGCAACGAGACCTGCATCAGCGACTTGAGAAACTTCACGAGAAGCACATTTTATCCAGTTATATTGGGTGACCGATAGCGGATTTAGGCAAACGTTGGTCAACCATGAGAATTTTCCTGCCGTAAGCGCAGTCCGCCGATTACCAGAGGAACATTATGCCTCAGATTCTAACCAATTTAGTCGCAGACTACTTGTATTTCTCAACCATGCGGTCCGCTTCTTCAAGCTTGCCAGTCTTGCGAAGAAAGGCGGCGTATTGCGGCACTATGCCCCAGATGAGCAGCTTATATCGATGATCCTTCTCCATTAAGGACAGCCCTCGCTTGTAGATCTCATCAGCTTTACTGTTCTGACCTAGAAGTTGGTACTGCCAGGCAACGTGCGTCAGTAGCTCAAGAGTAACATCTCGTTGTGCGCCCAACCGGGCGTCCCCCCGCATGATGCAGGTAAACGAAAAAGCCTCGTTGTAGCGCTTGGCTGAAAAATTGGACGCTAAAATCGTTTTGAGGTCAGCACTAAAATCCAACGGTTTACTCGGCAACATCGCAATCGCAAAATCCAAGTAATTTCTCAGCGTGCTTTCAGCGTCGGTGAAGTTATGATCGTCGATCTGCGTTTTTGCTAAAGCCATATAGTCCCGGTCGACTAGCGATGAATCTTTATTAGCGGTCGCGGCTTTCTTGTCAATTGAAAGCAGGGTTTGGTAGATTCGGGTTTGGATCTCGTGTTGGGGTTGATTACTCGCGCTGTTGGCCAAATCGCGAAGGTAAGCGGCAATAGTATTCGGGTTTTTCTCCGCGCCCGCCAACTCAATCAGTTTGTCGGCAACTTCGTTTGCCTGACCCCACATTTTACGCTGAATATAGTCCTTGCCGAGTCGGGTTATCTCAACCAAATCGGAAGACGGCTGCTCAATCCGAGTCGCTTGTTCTTGTTTTCCAGCCCGGCGAAGAAGCCGCGAAAGGAGCTGACGGTTGCGGTCTCTTAATTTGATGTTGTAGGGCCAATCGCGATAGGCAGAGACGATACCAATAAGATCTCCGACAGTGGCCGGTTCGGCCGGGAGGTTGGAATCCATGATCGTCTGAACGTCCGTCATTGAATCGAAAGGCTCAGGCGGCAGCTTGTTGACAATAATAGCAAGAGCGCTTTTCAAGGTCCGTTCGGCGTCTTCGAATTTCTTAGCGAAAAGCTGCGTTTCTGCCAGTCCCACATAGGTTTTCAGACACTGACGCCACCAATCAATGCTTTCTCCACGAGAGACTTGCTCTTCGCAGTATCGCCTTTCGATGGTATTGGCAGTCTCTCGAAGCCGGATGGCTACGTCAGTTTTCACGCGCAGTAAGTTAAAAGCAGCAAGACCCAGCGGCTCTCTCCACTGGATCGCTGAGTCAACCGACACTGCAAGCGCCGCTATCGCACGATCGTTCATGCGGTCGGCAATTTTTTCTACTCTATCCCACATACGGTTGCGCGCATAAAGGTCGCTGAGTCTCGTCAGCCCATATGTCTCAGCACCCACCATCATTGGATTATCCGATTGGTTCCCTGCATGAAGGAGTATTTCCTCAGCTAACTCAAAATGATTGTGTTTGACTAGCGAATCGGTTAGCTGCTCAAGGTCCTGCTCCCGGCCATATCTCAACCAAGAGTTGACTGATGAAACATTCGCAGAAAACAGGCGTTTGCTCAGCTCTTGAACAGGCCCGAATTCGTCCGCATCGGCGAAGACTTTAAGAATTTGGAGCAGAAAACTTTGCATTTTGATTTGGGTTTCCGTGCCTGTTTCGTGGCCAGCAGGCAGCAGTTTGCCGACATCAATCGCTTCATACAGCTTCGGCAAAAGCGCCTTAGCCGCGTTAAAGTCCTTCTTTGTTAACTCCGACTCGATCGACCGTTGCAGCGTGTCCACTGTCTGAGCCCCCTGCCAGCCTGGCTCGTTTCCTTCGGCTCGAGAAGGTGCCGCGCTTGAAACAACCAGCACTAAGACGATGGAAAAAAGTGCCTGAAGCTTCCTCAGCGTCAGGATTGGATTTTGAACAAAGAAAAGATTCTCTAGCACAACTTTCCACGTGGACGGAATTCCCTTCTTCCCTCTCCTGAAGGACTAGAAGACAGCTTAGTTCAGGCCAACCTTAAAAACACTGGGAATTTCACTAGGAGGTTCTCTCATATGCTGTGGCAAAGGTGATCGTTACAGAGAACTACCGCTTTATTGTCTACTGCAAATTGATGGCAAGAAGTTTCGTGAGAGTCGATCCGTTTAGGGACTGTGAAAAGAAAAAGTAAGTGAGAGCCAAAGTTGCGTTGGCTCTCTCTTACAATCGGTTTGAGTCCGTCATCGATCATGAGCTGTAGGGTCGAATGCGAATTCGCTAGTTGAAGACTACAGTGGTCACTGAATTTGGTGGCAACAGAAGATCTGCAACCTTTGCGTCGTGCTCGATGAAAAGTTTTCTTGAGGCACCAGTGTTAGTGAGCACGGTGACTATTTTGCCGTCAGGGTTTTGGAAGGCGACATGCGAGAGGTCGGGAAACTCACCGCGTGAGTCGACTCTTACTGCATTGCGAGAAATGAAGCGCGAATAGTGGCTTAGCGCTCGATATTGGCCACTGTAGGAAACAGCGCCAGTTTTAGAGTCGACGGTGACGAGCCCACCGCAGGGGAACGGCCCGATGTTTGGTTTGCCCTGCTCGTCCAGCGCCATGTTCCACACCGTGATTCCTCGGCACCAATTTCTGAGATTCATTGTGAATGTTTTGCTCCACTTGACCCAATCGCGTCCATAGTTTGGGTCTGTGTAATCAGGACCACCTTCAGTCCAGTATGCATCTACATTTGGATACGCGTCGTGCACTGTGGTCATCTTAGCTGCATCACCGGCGTAGCCATGCCAGGCTATCGCGTGTGCATATTTGCGAACTTCTGGATCTTCCAGAGATGCCAGTGCGCGCCCCCAGAGATTGTAATTGTGATCGATCATCCAGATCTGGCATTTGATTTTCTCTTTGCTCAGAAGCGGTCCGAGATTTTGGCGAACGAAATCTACTTCGATCTCTTGGGGCCAGATACAGGCAGGCATTCGGCCGTCCTGGTCGGTATCCACCTCATTTTGCACCGTCACAGCCTGAATGTTGACTCCTTCGCTGCGGTAGGCTTTGAGGAACCGAGCGATGTAGTCCGCATATGAAGGCAGTGCTGAGCGTTTGATGTTGCCACCAGTCATGGTGCCGGTTGATTTCATCCATCCCGGCGGACTCCATGGCGAGGCAAAAAGAAACAAGTCCGGGTTAATCGCTAACGCTTGCCTGAGAACAGGCAATACATATTCGCGATCGTGATCGATTGAGAAGCGTTCAAGCTTAGGGTCTGGCACGCCCTCGTCATAGCTGAAAAGTTCACGAGCATAGTCACTGGAACCGATGCAGATGCGACACAGGCTCAGATCCATCTTCTTCTTATCGAGCAGAACACTCAATAGCTCAGCGCGCTGGGTTTCAGGCAGCCGAGAGATTATATAACACGCGGCATCAGTGAAAGCGCCCCCAAAGCCGACGATTGATTGATAACGCTTGTTGGTGTCGATTACAATCGTCTCGCTCTCGCCCGCCTTTTGCGTATGCCAGTTTGTCTGGTTTTCGGCAAGGCATTGATCGGAACTTGTCACCCAGACGGTCACCTTTTCGCTCATTGCTGGGTCGTCTTCGGAGTGCCTGGTTGCTGCATTCGCAGGTCCCGGCAGTAGTAATGCAATCAGCAGCATGAACAGAATTACAAGTCTACGTTTCGTTTTACCCGAGGCAAGAATCATAGGAGCTAGCTGGAAGCTGGTGCATCCGAAATTGGAGACACGGCCGAAAGATGTCGTCATGGGAACAGCCCTCGTTTGCTGCGTTTAGTTTAACAATTGGTTCAACCGGTTTCATCCGACTTGGAAATTGATTGAATAACGCTCCCCAGCTTTGCAGCGATCCTCTGGCTGTTCCGCCATGACGTTGATAGATTCTTTTTCATTATCCGTGTGAATCGCGATTTTCGGCGGTATTGCCCGAGAATAAAGTTTCACCACAAGCAGCTTATTCTGAATGCATCCATTACTAGACATTTCGAGCAACCAACAAATTGAACTTTAACCGTGCAACAGAAGCTC
>Ga0182024_10012037_pt1 | contig 17203 bp, 16 predicted proteins | sample P32metaG_FD_120480 | JGI IMG/M metagenome (GOLD analysis project Ga0182024, IMG submission 120480) | Permafrost microbial communities from Stordalen Mire, Sweden - P3-2 metaG (Illumina Assembly) | ecosystem: Environmental > Terrestrial > Soil > Wetlands > Permafrost | place: Sweden: Stordalen...
CAGACCGTCGCGCTGCACAAAAATGTTTGTGGCCTGCACGATCGCTTCATCGAAATCTTCGGCGGATGCCGTTGTCACATGCTCCGTACAGGCGACCCAGGCGACACCGCCCTCCACTTGAACAAACTCGCCGCTCAGCGCCACCCGAACGCGCTTGGTATTGGCGAAAATCCGTTCCCAGCGTTCGCGCACCTCATCCCATCCGAAGAGCAAATCCCAACCGGGATGCACGCACTCGACGCCATCCCCATGCGCCCATATCGCTTCCATTTGGGCGATATCGAGTGATTCAAAAGCCGCGTAAAAACGACGGTTTGCCGCTCGAACGGCATCTTCGTCACTCAGCTTCGCGGGGACTGGTTGGATGGGCATGGCAGCAAAAGGGAAGGTGAAGAGCCTGGAACTTTTCAGTGGAAGTATACCCCTCGGCTTCAAACTTCTTAGGGCGCTTTTTCTCCTGCAAGGAGTGGATCGTCCGGTTCTGCCACCATACCGTGCTTATCGGCACCGTGAATTTTTCCCGCACCGTCGAGAAAGAAGGAGCGCTGGCCGGTCTTCCCATAGTCGTCGGGACTCGCCGCGATCTCAAACGTAGCTTCCGGGTCTGTCTCGGCTGGAAGGATTCGGTAACGGAAGTGGTAGCCGCTCGCGCTTCCCGCAGCGAGGTGTTCGTCAATGAGGGACGCTTGATCCGGTGAAATTTGATCTTTCGGCGCGGGTCCCAATTGAGCAAGAGCGTCCGGCAACTTACCGAATGCCCGGCGGTAGGATCGTACTGCATCGGCCAGTTCGCGCAATGTGCCGATAGCAGAATCTTCTTGTGCCGCGAGATCCTGTGCTCCCCATTGTTTGGAAAGTTGCGAAATATCCAGAAGCACGAGGCCGAGGGAAAGTAGCCGCCATCCGCCACTTTCGCGCACAAGGCCGAATTCGGTTTGTTGACTGTCGAGCACGCTCACGGGAACGAACGCCAAATTCTCATGGCTGCGCACATCGCCGAAGCGGAACTCAACCGTCTGCTCCGGAGCCTGGCAGCGTAGAACCGAATGGCCTTGCGCATCCGAAGAGACGAGAGTTTTCCCAGCGCCCTCGGCCAGCGAGAATCGCTTCAACAGTGCTGTCCGCTGTTCCAAAGGCAGAGCGCGAAATGCCGCAGCATTGTCGGCAGTGAGATAGTTTGCAAATTGTGCTTCGTTGGCTCGGCAGGCCGCCCCGATCGCGGCAGAAAGAGTCGTTACAGGGTCAGCCTCATGCCCTTGCTGCGCGCGAACGGCGGAAGATTGAAATAGCAAGAGGACTGCGGCGACGACTCCAAGAATACTCAATCGCTTCGGAACAATCTTCATCACAATTCGGATTTCGTTTGCGCCAGGATGGTTGCCAAATCGCGCGTAAATTTCGAACGCGGAATTACATTGCTGCAACCGGCCGCCCTGGCGCGCTCAGCCAAATCGACCTGCACGTGCGAGAGAAATCCAAGCAGCGGAATGTCTTGGCTGGTTGCTTTGAGGCGCTCGATGGCACCGAATGGATCATTGCGTGCATTCAAGTCTACGACGACGAGCTTTGGCGAATCCTTGCCGATCTCGGCTAACAGGGCATCAGCCGTGGTGCAGGTGCGTAGTTGCACCCCAAGCTGCTTTGCGGTCTCGACTAGCTTGGCCTGAAAAAACAGATCGTCCACAAGCGCCAGCACTTGCGCCATATGTTCTCCTAGTCTTTTGGTGTACCACGGTGGCCATGACTGCACAAGGACCAGCTTTTGAAGTGGGTTCGGAGCCCCCTGCGGGATCGCCTGAGTGAGATGCGAATCGCTAGATTCAAAGAGCCGGGTTGGCTAGTGGTCGGCTTCTTCGTGAGCGCCCACGCTTTCATCGGGCACATCGCCCCGGCGGCCCTTCACACGGTCGTACACGCTGTAGTGGCAGGTGGAACCAAGAGCTTCATTGTAATAAGTAGGCACGCCGAGGGCGGTGCGCAATTCCTCGTTGAAGCGACGCAGATCGGCGAGCTGGCTGACCCGGATCGGAAACTTTCGTCCTTCGTGCGTCAGCAGAAACTTCTGGTAACCCGCATCCCAAAGCCGCGTGAACTGCCCGGCGACCATAATGCTGGGAATGATCGTCATTTGGTATCGGCCGCTCGGCGACTTACGAAGCTCAGCCCCACAATCGTGCTTTTCGATACGAACTACCCCACCCGAACTCCGGACGAGAAAGCCTTTTGCCGAGAGAGACTCGACTTGTGCTTGTTCAAAGAGCTTGTTAACGTACCACATAGCCTTTGAGCATATGAATTCCCCGCAAGTCTGTAAAGCTAAAAGTGGGATCGAAAGGCGATCATTCCGCATCAAAGGCTTATGAATTGGGTTTATGAATATGTTCTTGCCTCTCCGCGAAGCTCGTTGAAGCCGGCCCGCTGCTCCGTAGGAACCGATCTGCGAATCTGTTAAACTTATTCGAATTTATTGGATTAAAAGGGGGCTTCAGAGCATCGAACGGAGCGTTGCGGCAAGCTATCCCGATGCAGGTTTTATGCGGATAGGCCTCCACTTCGGCTGAGAAAAATTACCCGTGACGACCGTGAACAAACCCGTCATCGCATCGGACCGCCCCGGTCTTGAGAGTCGGATAGGCCAGCGCCTGGTCGAGCGCATTGGCAACACGCCTCTTCTCAGACTCAAACGCGCCAGCGCTGCATTTCCGAATGTCGAATTTTATGCGAAGGCCGAGTGGTTTAATCCGGGCGGCTCGGTAAAGGATCGCGCCGCTTACTCCATGATCCGTGAAGGCGAGCGTCATGGAGATTTGAGACCGGGCAAAGTAATCCTCGACGCGACGAGCGGCAACACAGGGATTGCGTATGCGATGATTGGCGCTGCTCTCGGCTATAAAGTGAAACTGTGCTTGCCGAACAGCGCTTCGCCGGAACGCAAGCTCATTCTCAAAGCGTACGGCGTTGATATTGTGTACACGCCGGGTGACGAAGGTACTGACGGCGCCATCCGACGCGTGCGTGAAGTTTATCAGGCCGATCCGGAGAAATATTTTTACCCGGATCAATATGGAAATCTTGCAAACCCTGCCGCTCACTACACGGGCACGGCACCGGAAATCTGGCTGCAAACCGAAGGGCGGATCACGCATTTTGTGGCCGGCCTGGGTACGAGCGGCACTTTTGTGGGTACGACGCGCCGGTTGAAGGAGCTGAATTCGCGCATTCGGTGCATCAGCATGCAGCCGGATTCGGGCTTTCATGGTCTGGAAGGCTTGAAACATATGGCCACCGCAATCGTGCCGCCAATTTACGATCCCACGCTTGCGGACGAAGATATCGCGGTGCGGACCGAAGATGGCCAGAAGATGGCAAAGCGATTGGCCCGGGAAGAGGGCATCCTTGCGGGAGTGAGTGCGGGAGCCGCCTTGTGGGCCAGCATGGATGTTGCGCGGCGCTTACCAGCCGACGAACATGCCGTTATCGTGACGGTGTTCCCGGATTCGGGAGAGAAATATTTGAGCGAGCAGTTCTGGAGCGAAGAGTGAGCGTCCCCGTGCTGAAAATTCAACAGGAGTTGATGAAGCGAATTCACGCGCACGGTGTGGAAACCTATCCGCACGAATGCTGCGGTGCGCTTCTCGGCCTCGGCAGCGATGCGGGTCGTGAGGTCGTCGATCTGTTGCCACTCGCAAATCGCCGCAATGATTCGCCGCGCAACCGATTTGAAGTTACGCCGGACGATGTCAGGCTCGCGGAAAAAACGGCCAGTGTACAGCATATCGAATTGATCGGATGGTATCATTCGCATCCCGATGCACCGGCTCGGCCCAGTGAATTCGATCGCGAACACGCTTGGCCCTGGTACAGCTACATGATCGTGAGCGTGCAAAAGGGGGAGCCCCGCGATACCACGTCGTGGCGGTTGCACGATGATCGTGCGGCGTACGACGCGGAGACGATTGAGACAGTCGCGCAATCGGCGATCGTTTAGCCGGCCCGTTCTTCAGTGCCGAGCACAGACCTGAGGAAGATGGGCGGTTTCACAAGGAGCGAATCGAAATGTCAGTGAAGGTCATGATTCCAACGCCTTTGCGCGCGTATGCAGGTAAGCAAGAGAGCGTTCAGTTGCAGGCAGCGACCGTGGGCGAAGCATTGTCGGCCCTAACGAACCAGTTCGGAGACCTCAAAAAGCATCTTTATTCCGATGATGGCCGCTTGCGTAGTTTCGTGAACGTGTATGTGAATGATGAAGACATCCGCTACTTGCAGAAGGATCAAACACCCGTCCGCGAAGGTGATGTTGTGAGTATCGTGCCTTCGATCGCAGGCGGAGCGGCGAATCGAAAGGGTACTGGGAAATGGATTTTTCTGGGAGAATTTTATGGCAACGAAAACTAGCGTTCCCGTCGCGCCGGCAATGAGCAAGGCCGGGAATTCGCTTTCAAAAGAAGAGATCCTGCGTTACAGCCGCCACCTGATCATGCCCGAAGTTGGCATGGAGGGTCAGCTCAAGCTGAAGCAGGCAAAGGTTCTGTGTATTGGTACGGGGGGCCTCGGTGCGCCGCTCGGCCTGTATCTTGCCGCGGCAGGTGTCGGGCGTATCGGTTTGGTCGATTTCGACGTCGTCGACTTCACGAACCTGCAACGCCAGGTTTTGTTTGGCACAACCGATGTCGGCCGCCTGAAGATTGAAGCCGCAGCGGACCACCTGCGCAATTTGAATCCAGAAATACAAATCGATGCCTTCGAAACGCGCCTGACGAGTGAAAACGCGCTCGATCTGTTCACGGATTACGACATCATCGTCGATGGCACGGATAATTTCCCCACGCGCTATCTTGTCAACGATGCGTGCGTCTTGCTTGGCAAGCCGAACGTGTATGGTTCGATTTTTCGCTTTGAAGGCCAGATTGCAATTTTTGGCGCGCCAGCCGGCCCGTGCTACCGTTGCCTCTATCCAGAACCACCTCCGCCGGGCCTCGTTCCCTCGTGCGCCGAAGGAGGCGTCCTCGGCGTGCTGCCTGGGATCGTAGGCACGATTCAGGCCGCGGAAACTCTAAAGTTGATTATTGGCAAGGGCGATCCGCTGATCGGCCGCTTGCTCCTGTTTGACGCGCTGGGGATGAAGTTCCGCGAACTGAAACTTCGGAAGAATCCTGAATGCCCGGTTTGCGGGAATCATCCGACGGTCACGAAGCTAATCGACTACGCAGAATTCTGCGGGATTCGCGGCGAAGAGGCCCCGGCTGCTCCAACAACTGTACCGGAAATCACGCCTCGAGAATTGAAAGCGCGCCTCGATCGCGGCGATGACATCTACATACTGGACGTTCGCGAACCGCATGAATATCAGATTTGCAACATTGGCGGGAACTTGATCCCACTTGGTGAAGTCTCGCGCCGCGTTCACGAACTCGACAGCTCTCGCGAGATTGTCGCACATTGCCGCAGTGGCAAGCGGTCCGCGGAAGCTTCCGAATTCCTGCGTAAGGCTGGCTTCCGGAAGATTTGGAATCTGAAGGGCGGCATTCTCGCCTGGTCAGACGAAGTCGACCCGAGCGTGCCAAAATACTAGAGATGATTCACAGCAAAGTTTGGCATAAGATGTTGAGCCCCGGGAGGATTTGGATGGCAGCTACTAAAATTACGGTTCGCAACGACGGTTCGATACGCGTCGAAGGAGACTTTGAAATCGTCGATCAGGATGGCAAGGCGTTCGGCCTTGGCAATCGGACTTCGATCGGGTTGTGCCGCTGCGGCCATTCCGAATCGAAGCCCTTTTGCGACGGGGCGCACAAAAAGGTCAATTTTCAAAGCGCGATTCAGGCCCGAGATCTCCCTCCCGCTGCACCCAAGGCCTAACCGGTATAGGTACCGGCGTTCGTGGTTTGTAACTTTTCTACCCTCATCAAACTCTACGCGACCCTTTGGCGGATCGGCGTAAATATCTTAATAACATCGTAAGTGTATTATTATGTGTTGTTTATGTCTTCCGTGCGCGTTTTCAGAAACGGAACTCAATTTGCTTCTAGAATCTCGGGCAAGTGTTTCCGCCTGGGGGCAGCATGTCAGGTCCGGCCAGATATTTTTGGGGACTCGTGGACCGTTTTCGGCTCATCCTTCTTGGGGTGATTGCCGCAGCGGCATACTTCGTATTTTTGTGGGGATTGCGTAACTCCTCCTACCTGGCTGATCCTCTTCTCGACACATTTCTTGACATGGCCGGCAGCCTGATTGCGTTCACTTTCGCGGCGAATGCCATGATTCGATTCCGTGGAATGCATGACCGTATTTCTTTGATCCTCGCTTTCGGATTCATGCTGGCGGGCCTCATCGAAGTAGGCACGAGCATCACGTTCTACCGGGGAATGTTCGTAACCAACCTCGCTGACGGCCAAATTTCCCTGGCATGGCTCGCGGGGCGGACGCTTCTCGGCATTCTGCTTCTCGCCGCGCTCTTTGTGGAAAGCCGCATACCCGTCTCGCGCGAACCGGCGAAGGAGATAGCGGGCGCAACTCTAATTGTAGGCGCCATAGCCTATCTGACCAGTGTGTTCTATTTCATGGTGCCCGATGCTCCCAAGATTCACCCCGGCGAGTTCGTGTCTCGACCGTGGGATCTGCTGCCAGCGGCGATTTATATCGCGGCGACAATCGGTTACGGATGGCGGTTGCGACGCGCAAATGCGTGGCTGGACCGCGCCCTGTTTATTGCCTCGGGGCTAAATGCCATGTGCGAGCTGACGATCAGCGAATCGCAGCGTGTGCTCGATGGTCCGTTCACACTGGCGCACGTTCTAATGGTATTGAGCTACGTGGTGGTTCTCGGAGGAACGTTGCTGGACAACGCGCAACTCTTCGATCAGGTCAGCCGCATGGCCGCTTCGGACTCCCTTACCGGCCTGGGAAATCACCGCCGCCTTCTCGAAGTGCTGCAGAACGAGATTGAGCGCTCGCGCCGGACACGACGAAGCTTCGCCTTGTTGCTATTCGACCTTGATGATTTGAAAAAAATTAACGATAAATATGGCCATCTGACCGGAAGCCGCGCTATCAAGCGTCTCGGGAACGCGTTACGCGCCAACAGTCGGACCATCGATACGGCCGCTCGTTATGGGGGCGACGAATTCGCAGTCGTGCTTCCAGAAATCGGGGAAGAAGAAGCGAGTCGAGTCGCCATGCGCATCTGCGAACGGCTCGCGAGCGATGGCCAGCTACCTCATGTATCGGTCAGTGTGGGTGTTTCCCTGTACCCCAAGGATGGAGTTACCATCGAAAAGCTCTTTGGCGCTGCCGATCGTGCCCTGTATCGTATGAAACGTCGCGACGAAAACCAATTCCGTTTGAGCAACGTCGCAGCCTTATTGTAGCCTTAAGCGTCCAACAGGAACTTCGCTTGCCACTGAATGCTACTGAATAAATCCGACATTCGGCTCGGTCGCGGTCCCTTGCCCTTCTTTGATTGAACCGAATTGCGCTTCATATCGCGCAAGATTCTCTTGCAAGGCGCGCATGAGCCGCTTGGCGTGCGCGGGGCTGACGATCAAGCTGGCAACCAGCTTGCCTTGAGGTACCGTGGGGAAGAGATAGACGAAATTTAGAGTGAACTCATCCGCGTTGTGGTGCACTACCACCAAGTTCGAGTATTGCCCGAGCAGTTCCTTTTCATCTGCCTTGATTTGGACCTGCTGTTGGTTCGGTGGTTCAGCCATTTGCCGCCTCCTTGAATATCCCGCGTCCACTATAGCAGAGGGCCATATTGCTTCTTATGATTTATGGAACTGGTGGCGTTGTCAGCGATTGGCGAACGAAGGCATTAAGCGTAGTTTATATACTAAGTTTAGCTTGGTTAACTTATGCTGCCGGAATCCTCAATTCAACAGAGTAATCCCGAGGTTGAAAACTCAGCACAGGGCGCAGTAGCTCGGCCGGCCCGGATTATGCGCGAGAAATGGTGGTACCTTGGCCCGGCGTTCGTCGCCTCGGTCGCATACATGGACCCTGGTAATTTCGCAACGAACATTGAGGGCGGCGCGCGTTTTGCTACGAATTGCTCTGGGTCCTGTTGTGGTCAAACGCGATGGCGATTCTGGTGCAATATCTTGCGGCGAAGCTTGGCATCGCTACTGGGCGGACCCTGCCGGAAAACTGACGCGCGGAATTCTCGCGCGGCATGACTGTTTTTTTATGGCTAGCAGCGGAAATCGCGGCCATGGCCGCCGACCTCGCCGAATTTCTGGGAGCGGCTCTCGGCTTCTACTTGCTGTTCGGTATCCCCATGCTCCCGGCGGCGGTTGTCACCGGCGCTTGCGTCATGCTGATTCTGGCCATCGAGCAGTTTGGATTTCAGTGGCTGGAGCGGATCATTATGTTTTTCGTGGGCGTCATTGGAGTGTCGTACGCAATCGAAATGTTTCTTACCAAACCCGGCTGGCACCCCATTGTGAAACACGTCCTGATTCCCGAAATCCACTCAGGTTCGATCTATCTGGCTGTTTCAATGCCGGGTGCCACGGTGATGCCGCACGTGATCTATTTGCACTCGGCGCTCGTGCTGCCGCGCCGCGAAGCACGCGACCGCGAGGAGCATCATCATCGCAAGATGGAACTTCTGGATGTGCTCCTCGCGATGAACGGTGCTTGGTTGATCAATTTCGCGATGGTCGTGATGGCGGCGGCGGTATTTTTCGGGGGTGGCATTCACGTATATTCCATCGAAGCGGCTCATGCCACACTCGTTCCGCTTCTCGGCAGGTTCGCGGGTGGGGCTTTTGCGGTCGCTCTGCTTTTTGGGGGGCTCTCTTCATCGACCGTAGGAACGATGGCTGGTCAGGTGATCTTGCAAGGATTCATGCAACTCCGCATCAGTATTTTTCTACTCGCCTCATTACCATGATCCCCGCAGTGGTTGTCATCGCCTGCGGTCTCGATCCTCTTAAAACGTTGATCCTCAGCCAAGCGGTGCTGAGCTTTTGCCTGCCGTTTGCGATGATTCCGCTCCTGGTGCTCGCCTGCCGAAAGAACTTAATGGGTGCACATGCCAATCGGCCCATCACGAATTATCTCGCCGTGTGCGCGACCATTATCATACTGACGATGAATGGCTGGTTGCTGTTTGCTATAGCGACTGGGAAATCTTGAAGGCTTGTGGGAAAATTCTTAGAGGTTAAATTCACCAGGCAGGATAATGCCGACACAAGGTACTGAAACAAAATCGCGAGCGCTATATTTTGTTGCCTTATTCGGGATCATCGTGCTCGGAAGCGTCGCTTTGATCTACGGAGTGAGTCACTGGGCCGCCGAACAGAAGGCTAGAAAAATGCCGAATCCCGTTCCGCAAACGGAAGAAAGCTTTAAGGCGGGCATGAAAATCTATACAGATCACTGCGTGCAATGCCATGGGGACAAGGGTGACGGCAAGGGGCAAAAATCAGCCCAGCTTTCGGTCGAGCCGGGCAATTTCACCGATCCGAGGAAAATGCGTGACCTCACGGACGGGCAACTTTACTGGCAGATTTCCCAAGGACGGAATCCGATGCCCGGCTTCGATGACAAACTGACGCCTATCGAACGGTGGCAGGCGGTGAACTATATACGCGGTTTCGTAAATCCGCCGCATGCCGCCGTCCCTCAGCAGCCGACGGCATCCAAGCAACTGCAGTAATCGAAGTCAAGGCCGAGCGCGGCCAGACTACTTCACTGCTGCAAGCGCGGTTGACACTTCGCTGATATCAGGCACGGTCGGGATGTCGTAATTCTTGAACCACGCAAGGTTGCCATTCTTGTCCACGATCGCGATCGCCCGGCCCGTAATTCCTTTGTCCGCGAGGTAAACACCGAACTTCTCGCCGACCGCGCCCCTTGGTTGAAAATCCGCCAGCAACGGATAATGGATGCCCATTTTTTCGGCAAAGGCCTTGTGCGACCACGCGCTGTCCACGCTTAGCCCGAGCACTTGCGCATTGAGTTGCTCAAATCTTTTCATGTCGTTCACAAAGCACGCGTGCTCGTTCGTGCACACGGGACTCCAGTCCAGCGGATAAAAAACGAGAACGACATTCTTCTTGCCTTTGAAATCCGAAAGCTTCACTTCTTTTTGATTCTGATCCTTCAATGTGAAATCGGGAGCTGCAGTCCCCACGGAAATTGCCATTCTCGAACCTCCTGAGTTCGCTCATCGCGAAAAGTGTCTGAAAATTGCCGATGCGCTTGGTGCTAGTTCTTCATCATAGTGGAAGCCGCAAGCTCACACAATCTCTAGCAATCCGACTTGAGCAATAAAAACAAAAGGCCTCGCTGCGCGAGCAGCAAGGCCTTTACAAAGGTGAGACTCTGAAACGATTACTCTACTGTGGCTTTGGAGCCGGACTTGCGGGCCTAGGAGCCGCAGACTTCGGCGTCGCAGAAGCGCCCGGCGAGGTCGCCCCGCTCTTCACTGGATTCGCCTGGTCGTAGAGCCGGATGATGTCTTGGGTCACGTCGATCTGATTCGCGGCGTACACTACGGGCGTCTGCTGCGCCGACGTGTCGAAGATGATAGCGTATCCGTTGTCCTTCGAATACTTGTCCAAAATCGCCATCATTTTCCGGCCGATGCGGTTTACCACCTCTTGCTGCTCATCGTTGAAATCGTCCTGTGCTTCCTGCTGTTTGCGCTGATACGCCCGGCTCGTCTGGTCGCCCTCGCGAGCCAATCGGGCTTTTTCATCGTCGCTGAGTGTCGTCTGACCTGTCCGAAGCCTCGTCTGCATATCGTCGATGTTCTTGCGCATATTGTCGAGCTCGGTCTGTCGTGGCGCAAATTTCGATTGCAACTCAGCCGCAGCCTGCTTGCCTTCCGCCGTGCTCGTGATAGCCACTTGCACGTTAATAACCCCTATCTTTGTAGGCGCTCCAGCGCCGCTCGATTGCGCCCAAACGGCGGGCATCGTCAAGAGCACCGCCAAGGCGGAAACTGCCAATCGGATCTTCATTCTGGCTCCTTATTCGAATTTTCCGTTAAATGAAATCGTGGATTATAGCTGCTTACAAAGAAGGCGGTCAATCTTATTCCCTTGCTGTATCTGGGCTTTGACAAACTTCGGATGCCATTCTAACTGAATGGGTTGGCCCCAGCCGCTGCTCAATAACCCCTTAGTGCGGCAATGGTACCAGCAAAATCCGGTTATTCCCCTGGTCGACTACCACAGCGAGATTCAACTTCGGATCGATGGCGACGGAAAATTGTTGCGAACCTCCGAGGCCCAGAACCGCGCGCACCTGCGGAGTTAAACACGCCGCACCTGCCGTAGACGGCGGACAAACGTAATCGAGTACAGACAGCGTATGGCTCGACAGGTTCGAGGTCACCAGTGTGCTCGTCTGGATATCGTAATCGAGAGCCGTGGGATTGATGCCCACCCGGACGGGCGTCTGTACGAGCGTATTCGGATCGAGAAGGACGATGTTGTCGTTCAAGCTGTTCGCAACCACGAAGACTTGATTCAACGTATCGAACAACATACCCGTCGGGTTCTCGAATCCGGAAACGCGCTGAGGCGTTAGGGTCGATACGTCGATGATTTCCACCGAGCTTGCCTGCGATGCCGTTCCGACGCCGACGTAGCTGATCCCTGGGTTCACCGGTATTGGTGCCGGGTCAACCGCAAGCGAAACCGGATTCTGATCCACATTGCTATCGGTACTTGTTGACCCCAGAATCGGAGAGGTAGTTGACGTGCCGGGAGTGATCGTACCGAAGCTAAGGCTCGATGGTGCGGCCGTATCGTTCAGGATTCCAGCGTTTGTCACCACTGCCTGAGCGGTGTCCTGATTGATTGCCACCGCAGTCGGCGCACTGCAAAAACCTGCAGTCCCGCAAGGCGACACGGTCTGTGGCACGGATGCTTGTGTGAGGTCGATGAGCGACGCGTTATTGCTGCCATTGTTGGCGACGAGTGCGAACCCCAAGCGGGGAATCACAGCCACACCTAGGGGATTTGACCCAACCGAAAGTGGTGAGCCAATCGCTCCAACGGTTCCCGCAGGCGATTGATTAATTCCGACAGGTGTTGTTGCACTCAAAGCCACCAGCGAAACACTGCCACTTCCCGAGTTCGTGACGACGGCCAGATCGCGATCCGTGTCGATCGCCACACCTACGGGGGCACTACCCACCACAATTGCTTGCACCACCGTGAGAGCCGTGACGTTTGAAACGGCTCCCCCATTTTGCACATCCACCGCATAATTTCGGGCAGCGCCCAACATGCTCGCGGGAACCGTCGCGGTCAACTGCCGGCAGACGGCCGGCGGAGCCGGGCACGCGTTCTGCGTCTGCAGCGGTACTTGATCCAGGCGCACGACTGAGGTTGAAGTGAAGCCTCCGCCCGTCACGGTGAGCGTTAAGGGCGTGGTGCTTGTGAACGTCAGCGCCGGGCTTGCTTCTACGATCTGCAGTGGATTGAGCGCCGACCCCAGCGAGACAACCGATACAGACCCCGTGGTACTTCCCTGGTTCACAACCAGCGCGAGATTGCTCGCTGGATCGACGGCGACGGCCTGTGGGGAAACGCCCAGACCACCTACAGTTTGCAGCACGATCCCGCTTTCCAGGTCGACAATGGCGGCGGTGGAACTATTTCCGTTGACGGCGATGCCCACATTTTCCAAGGGGCTTGTAGCGGCTGCGCTAAATCCCAACTGATCCAGCGCGACTCCGTTGCTCATGAACGTAATCGTGTTCACCGTGTTATCGAGCAGGCTGAACGAGGTGAGATTTCCCGCATTCGGTGTCGTGAGAAGCGCCTGGTGAGTCTCGGAATTAATGCCAACTCCGGTAGCCGAAAGCGCGAGGCTCGCCACCACCTCAGGCGTTCGCGCAGCGTCCACTGCGGTTTGATTATGGCCAAGGTCCACAACGGTGGTTGTTTCGGCGCCCCCACCGCCAGGCGTCACGATTGCCCAATTTAGGCGCTCGTCTACGGCGACCGCCGGACTCGTTCCCGTTCCAATCGGGGCCGTTGGATCGCCTCCGATTTGCTGTAAGACTGTCGGCGTGCCGGTTGAAAGGTCTAGAATGGTCGCTTCATTGAACGATTGGTAGGCGACAACCGCACGATGCGTTAGGGAATTGATGCCGATTGAAAATGGGACAGGAGCGCTTCCAGCGGCCGAGCCAGCCGTGGGTCCGATGGAGACCGAAACGGTCGACGTAACTGCATTGGTCGTCAAATCAATCGTCGAAACCGTTTGATCTCCGCTGTTCACCACAACCGCGATGTGATGTGCCAGCAAATCGTCGATCGCAACGCCCGTTGGACTTTTTCCAACCAATATCGTGCCGGTAACAGAAGGGGGAGTGGTTTGGAGGGTGATCAAGGAGACCGTGTTGCTTCCGGTATTGGCAACAACGGCGGTCCCGGACGCGTAGTCAATCGCCACTGCCGACGGACTTGCGCCTACGCCAACGGTAGCAGTGGGCCCTGCAGCTATGTTTGCCTGGCTCGGCGTCACCGCAACGTTTACTGCGGACATAAATGACAGGTTGGCCCCAATTCCCGCGTTCTGCACCACGACCGGATACAGCCCCGGAACACTCAGGGCACCCGCCGGAATCGGTACCGATAATTGCCGGCTACTCTGCACGCTCGGAACGATCGCACTGCCATTAAACAGCACGGTGCTTGCCGCGGAAGAAAAGAATCCTCCGATGAGTCCTAGGTTCACAGTTGCCGAGGTTTGCGCCACGCTATCGGGGGAGGACGCCACAATCGCTGGCCGTACTGGATCGACCGCGAGAGCGAGTGGCCCGGGCGTATTGGAGCTTCCGTTCTGTCGCACCACCGAAATTTCATCCTGTCCCGCAGTCGCCAAAAGATTCGCAGGAATCGTAGCGCGGAGTAAGGTCGTGCTGATGAACGTCGTTGGCACGGCAGCTGCCGCCTGGCCCGGAGGCGCAACGACCACACTGTCGGTTGAGAAGAAATTCGAACCAATCAGGTAGACCTCCTGCTGCGCCGAACCTTGCGCCGCAATGGAAGGATCAAGTTGGGTTACGGTAGCGTCCGGCGTAGTCGAGATTGTTACACTCGCTGTGCCAGATTTCGAGGAGTCCGCTGTGGAAGTAGCTGTGATCGTCGCCGCGCTGCTCCCAGTGGCCGGAGCGAAGTACTCACCGGCGGAACAGGGCTGCGGAGCCAGCGGGTTCGGACAAATGAAGCCAGTGGTCGTATTCCCGCCCGCAATTCCGTTGACGAGCCAATTGACGGTTTGATTGGTCGTACCTGTAACGTTCGCTGTGAATACAATGTTTTGACCCGCGCCGATCGTCGCGGTCGTGGGAAAAACTTGCACTCGCACTCCGGTATCAATTTGAACGTGGGCGATTCCAAACTCGGTGTTGACGTTGTTGGTCGCGGTTGTAGTGATGTAGGGGCTGACGGTACTGATCGCCATCACCACGAAGGTGTTGGGATCGGGCGGCGCGGGAGGCGCGGTGTAAAGTCCGGTCTGACTGATTGTCCCATATCCTGTCAGAGATCCGGCCGAAGGAGCAGTTCCGCCGGGAGTTGTTGAGGGGACTGCACTGCAGTTGGTAGGCTGAGTTGTGGGTGTTGCCGCAGGTTTGCAAACGCGCCAGAAAACCGTCGTGGCCGATGCGCCTGTCACTGTGGCCGCGAATTGCAGGGTCCCGTTCGCAATTACCGTGGCGGTTGAACCGGTAGTAATCCCGGGCGCAGTTACGACCACACCCACCGCCGTAGAATTCCCACCGCAAGCCGCTACCATGCCGGCAAGGAGCAATACAGCCCCCAGTGTCCAGATTCTCATCTCGCTTCTTCCGGCCATTTCTCCTCGATTCTTCTCCACACCGCCGGGACAGACCCGACCCACGCCTTCTTGCGCGCTAGCTATGCAATCAGAAAGTCCTGCTCACTGTAAAGCGGAACGTGCTTTTCGGCTCGAGCAGGGTCGGCGGAATTGTCTGGGACGATTGAAGCTGCTCAAGAAATGTCTGCAACGCCGGAACGATTTCAGTATTGTACACGCCCAACTGTTTCAGAGAATTCTCTACTGCCGGAGTGAAATAGTATGCGCCGAGCGGCGGCGTAAGCGTGTGCGTCAATCGCAGGTAATTGTATGCGTAATAGAACCGGAAAGGCGCATTCACGATCGGCAGGAATACCACAAATTCAGCTCCCGCGGACGTGTGCGGCCTGAAGTTCGTTCCGGCAAGGATGGGCAAGTTGTTTGAGGGCTTCAAATTCGGAAAATCCGGATTCGGAAATTGCTGCTGCAACGAAGCGGCTGCCGTCGGATCCAAAGCCAGTTGCGATTGCCGCAGTACCCCGTTGATGCCAAAGTCATTAAACAGATCAAATGTCACCCGCGAAAACAGCGGTATACGGTATTCCAGGTTCATCACGCCCTGCAAGTCTCCACCGGGACGAGTGGGGATGTATTCCAGCACGTTAACCGGCAGCGTCTGCTGCGTTGGCACGCCTTGCTGATTCAGCAACTTCGGATTTAAGAAGGAAATATTCGTCGTGGTCGAAAACGGAATCACAACAAATGGGGAAATCGTATAGAAATTGTAACCCCGGACATCCTGTTCGCCTCCCAGATAGAAGCGGCTGTAAGGTGGCACGTCCTTTCCTCCATAGCCGGTAATCATCGCGCTCTGGAATTTCAATGCGATTGTATTGCGGCGATGGTAGTTCGGGCGGAAGTACGTCATCGAAAAAGTGTTACCGATCGTGTTGACGTTTCCTTGTAGCGGTCCGCCCTCGATGCTCAGTCCGTAGTAGAAGCTCTTCCCGTGGGTCGGGGTTACGGGGCTGTCGACCGTACTATGGGTGATCGTCGGTGTGACTTTGCTGGATCGGATGCCGTTCAGAGCCGAGGGGCCGGCAAGACTTGTAAACTTCGTCTGTTCGAACAGCAAAGTTGCTGACTGGCTGAACGGTGTGATGTTCGTAGTACTCCATCCATAGGTAAGCCCTAGGCGGGTGAACGAAAGTTTTCGCAGGGGATAGCTCGCGAAAAGCGTGAAGCCTTTCGAATCCGTGTTGTAGTTTTCCTGCAAGGCGGGGTTAATGGCTACCTGCTGGCCGAGCAGAAGCCCTTCCTGCCGGGCGGTATTGTAGTCGAAGCGGTTTGCGAAAATCGTGAATCCTGTCGAAAGTGGGCGATCAAATAAGTACGGTTCTGTGAATCCGAACATGATATTCCGCTGAATATCGCCGTATTGTACCGAGAAGGTAAGAGTTTCGCCAAGACCTAGGAAGTTGTTCGTCTGATACGAAAGTCCGACAAAGCTTCCCGAAATTCCGCTCACGCCTCCTGAAAAACTGATGGATTGCTTGCCCTTTTCTTTTACTTTCAGGTTGATATCGACCGTGGCGGCCTTGACGTTTCTTTTCAATTCCGCATTCTCTGGCTTGATCGTCTCGAAATACCCCAGCTGATTCAGGCGGAGAATGCTTAATTCCCACAACCGGTTGTTGTATACCTGGCCTTCATCGAGCAGCACTTCGCGGCGGATTACTTTGTCGCGCGTCGTGGTGTTTCCGGAGAATTCAATACGGCGGACGAAAAATTGCTTCTGCTGATCGAACTCCATCGTCATATTTACGGTCTTCTTCGAATCGTCCGGCTCGGTGATGGGGGTGGGCACGAAATCGATGTAACCGTATTCGCCATAGAGCTTTCTGTAGTTGTCAAGAGCCTTGCGGATCTTCGTAGTCGAGAAAAGCTCTCCCTCTTTGAGTGGGAATATCTGCGCGAGATACTCGGGTTTGAAAACAAGTCCCTGATCTGGGTCGGCGCTGCGGAACGAGAGCTTGCCCATGTGATACTGCTCGCCTTCGTCGATTCGAATCGTGATGTCGGTCGCCTTGCCTTTTTTTCGTCCGATTCCCGGTACAGGCAAGGGAAGACCCGCACGATTCAGATCCGCAGTCTTGAGATCCGACACGTTGACTTCGACTTTGAAATACCCGTGATCCTGATACAGACCTCGAATGCCGACTTCCATGTCTTCATCCAGCTTCGGGCGGTCGAAGGTCTTGCTGAGCACTGGTATCTCGGTGATGTAGAGCGGAATAGAGTACGGGCGATCGTTTCGCATCGTGCGGATGATTCGGCGGTTGGAAAATGCCTTGTTTCCGACGATTGTGATGGTTCCCACCTTCACCTTGGGGCCTTCGTCAATATTGAAGACGAG
>Ga0182024_10012038_pt1 | contig 17203 bp, 14 predicted proteins | sample P32metaG_FD_120480 | JGI IMG/M metagenome (GOLD analysis project Ga0182024, IMG submission 120480) | Permafrost microbial communities from Stordalen Mire, Sweden - P3-2 metaG (Illumina Assembly) | ecosystem: Environmental > Terrestrial > Soil > Wetlands > Permafrost | place: Sweden: Stordalen...
TCGGCGGCAGGCAAATGGACGAATCGGTCGCACGCCATTTGGACATAAGTCTGTCCGAGGCTTCGGCCCTGCGGCGCCATAACGGCGATCGTCGCGTCGACCAGCAGGATCCGGAAATCACTCGCAGCGTTGCCGAGGCAGTCCGACCTGTGATCGAGCGGCTTGCGAATGAATTATCGCTTTGCGCAAGGTATCACAGCGTCACTTTCCGCGGGCAACCGCTTGCCCGAGCCGTGATTAGTGGAGGCGAAGCAACCCAAACGCTGGTCGACGCAATCGCCGCGCGCGTCGATCTAAAATGTGAACTGGGCGATCCGTTGCGGTCCTATGAATTTGCTAACGAATCCGGCCGAAAGGGAATGTGGGACGTAGCCACCGGCCTCGCCCTACGCAACCTGGAATCGCCGTGAATCCCTAGTTCCTAGTTTCTAGTCCCTAGTCCCCTGGCCCCTTCCGCATGTCCGACATCGACTTCCTGCCGTCGTCCTACCGTCAAATGACGGTGCATCGCAAGGCGAATGTCTGGCGCCTGCTGGCCTGCGGCGTGTTTGTCGCGATGATCGGTTTTAGCGGCATCTATCAACATCTGCTGCGGCGCGAGGCACTCGCGGATTTGGCGCGCACCGGGCCCCTGTACGATCAAGCTCAGGCCTTGACGCAACACCAAGCCGAGCTGAAACGGCAGTTGCAATTAGCGACCACGGAAGCCGAACTATTTACATATCTGCGCCATCCCTGGCCCGCGACGCAAGTGCTCGCGACCGCGCTGTCGCCGCTCCCGGATTGCATCACGCTGCATCAGATTCGCCTGTTTCAAGACCAGGCGCCGTTGACCGCCGCTGCCGCGCAGCCGCCAGCGCAGACGCCGAAGACACCGAGCGAACCCGAACCAGCCGCGCTGCGTGATTTGCGACAACTTCGTCAGGACAACGACAGCCGGCCACGCGTGTTGATCCTGTCGGGCGTCACGACCGACACCGCCGCCTTGCAGCAGTATTTGTTGATCCTTGGCACAAGCGAGCTGTTCGTGAAAACCGAATTGGGATCGTTGGAAACCGACACGGCCGATCACCAAGGATCGATGCACTTCACCGCGCGATTGGTTGTGCGTCCCGGTTACGGCCAACCCGGCGGCCCCGCGGAGCGAAGGGATGCGAAACCACGAACGACGGCAATGACGAATGTCGAATGACGAATGACGAAAGAATGACGAAGCACGAATGACCAAACGGCCAAATCGCGAGTCTTAGACATTCGTCATTAGGGATTCTTTCGACATTCGTCATTAGACATTGATAAACTCAAGCCTCGAACCAAACTGTCGCCATGTCGAATTCGCCCCTGAAACGCGGAAGCTGGTTGGTCACGCTGGCACTAGCCGGCGGCGGACTGCTGTATCTCGTCTATGCGTTCTTGCCGAACGGGCGGGCAATTCATGCTCTGCGCGAGGAGATTTGTTCGCGTCAAAAATTTGGCGCCCAGACACCGGTCCTCACCGCCAGCCTCGGGGCACTGCAGAAACAGCTCGATGAAACGCGGAGTTACGTGGCCGAGAATCGTCGTCGCTTGCCCGACGGCGCCCGGCTTCCGGAACTCGGGAGTCGAATGACGAAGCAAGCCGATCTTGCGGGAGCACATACGACTCACTTCGAACCGCAGCCGCCGAAGGAATTGGCTGGCCTGCGAATGGTTCCCGTCGCTTTCAATGCTCGCGGCAGTTACCCCGAGATTTGCCGCCTGCTAGCAGGGCTGGAAGCGTTGCCGGAGAGAATCTGGGTCAACGAATTGCGGTTCGAGCCGGCGCAGGAATCTGGGAAGGATACGGAATGTATCCTCAAATTGATCGTCTTTGCCGGAAATTCCGAGAAATCCGATTAGGTAAGACATGTGTATTACCGATACTAGAGGGGCCGCGAGCCGTGAAGACCGTTTCGCGCTTTCGGCTCCGGACAGGTGGGTCCGGTGAACAGCAAATTGATTCGCAGATTGCGTCGTGAAACGAAAGCCAACCCGGCGAAAGCTGCCGCATTGGCCGTCGTTTTGTTAGTGGCAATATGGTTTTGGGCTCCGTTAGTGATTCGTTGGTGTTCGCCTGCGGCCGCATCGTCCGACGAAGCCGTTGCACCCATTGCGACGGCCGAACCGACGGCATCGCGGCCGAGCGTCGCGCCTGCGGGCGGAAGCGTTTCGGCTACGGCCACGACGACTCCGCCGGTGACCTGGCAACGGTTGGTGCAAAGGATCGAACAGGATCCCCGAATGCAGCCAAATCGACAGCCGGGCCACGGGCGCGACCCGTTCGGGCCATCGGCCGCCGAATTGGCCGCGGCGAAAGTCAAGCAACAGCAGCAATCCAAGATCAAACGTGTGCCACCGGCCGAATTGTTGCCCGCGGATGCCGGGCTTGTGTTGAACAGCACTTTGGTCGGCAGCGGTCGCCGAATGGCGATGATCGGCGGAGAGCCGTATTGGGAGGGCGACATCGTGCCGGCCTCGCACGGCACCGACGGTTTTCGATTGGTTGAAATATATCCGCGGCAGGTTGTGCTCGAGCGGCAAGGAAAACACTACGGTTTGGAGATCAAATCGACCAATCCCTTCGGGCACGATGCGCCGCTGGCCAGCGACCCCAACAAGCCTCAGTCCGACAATGCACCGCTCAATGTCCATACAAGAAATGCCTCGCCGCACTCAAGCAATCCGTTCGCCAAATTCAATACACACGAGTAATCGTCTGATCCGACCATCCGGCACCGCCTGAGCAATGCCGTTCGGCCTGCCTCGGGCCGCCATTGTTCTCTACCGTCACGGAAGACGTCATGGGAAGTTTCCTGCGAATCACGCTATTAAGCCTCTTCGCCGCAAGCGGCGCCGGTGCCGCAATCTGCGTCGCGCTGATTGCGTTGCCGGCAAAGCATAAGCCGGATGCGGCCGCTGTCAGAGCGACGCCGCGGAGTGAAACGGCCAATGATATGTTGAACGAAATCCGCTATCCCGGTTCCGTGCTGCCGGAACCGGTCTCGCCGCCGAATTTGTTTGCGGTGCGTGGGCCGGCTGGTGATTCGACCTCTCGGTTATGGAGCAGCGACCACTTGTCGCCAGCGGCCGACAAAAGCGTGCCGCCGGCGCCGATCGCTAGTGTTGCAAGAACTGTGGCTCCGGCCTTGATCGCGCCGCCTCCGCCTTTTGCGACGATCCCGGCCGGCCCAAGCCGCAATTCACCCGCGGCGTCGCGGCCCAAGTTCGAGAACATGCTCCGGCCGTCGCGGCAGTCCGATGTGATTCTGACCAGTGCAACCGAACCCACGAGTGCAGCGGAGCCTCCCGCAACAGCGCGACTCGCGGCCCCGAACGATCCACCGAGGCTCCTGCGCGCTCCTGCCGCTCAGGGGCCGATCGCATCCGTCGTGAAGTCTCCGGCGACGTTTGTCGTCGCCGCGCAAGCGAGCGAATTGCCGCCCGCGACGACTGACTCGACAAAATCCAATCCGCCCGAGCCCATTCCGCCGCCCGTGCAGCAGGCTCCCGCGCCGAACAGCCCACAGGCCAAGCAGCAAGTTAGCGAGGGGATGGACGAACTGCGGAAGTTGCTGGAGACCACTTCGCGGGATGCCGGCGCCGAAACGGTCGCAAAACCGGTCGCCGTCGACAAAACGCCGGACTCCGCGGTCAAACCAAACTCGGCGGGCAATAATGCGCCGAGAACCAAGGCAAAAATCACCAAGGTCGGCGAAGGCGACGAGCATTTCGCTCTCGATATTCAAGATGCCGACATTCGCGACGTGCTGGAGATGATTAGCCGGCAGGGCCAAATCAACATCCTGCCGAGCAACAGCGTCAAAGGGAAAGTCACCGCTTCGCTGCACGACGTTGACATGGAAGCCGCCCTGGCCGCGATTCTCAAGTCGACCGGCTATGTGACCCGGAAGCATGGGAAGTTTGTCTACGTCGGCACGTCGCAGGATTTCCAGAACCTCGAACAATCGCTCGACAAGATCGGCACGCGAATTTATCGCACCAACTACGTTCGCGCTTCTGATATGCAAGCGCTGATTACGCCGTTGTTGACGCAAGGCATCGGAGCGATCAGTGTCACCAGTGCTTCGGAAGTAGGAATCGGCACGGATTCGACCAAGGCCGGCGGCAATAGTTTTGCCGGCGGCGAAGCGGTGCTGGTGCGCGACTACGAGGCAGTGCTCGCGCAGATCGATCAGGTCGTCGGCGAGATCGACAAACGTCCGCTGCAAGTCGCCATCGAGGCGATGATCCTCAGCGTCAAGCTCGACGACAGCGATCAATTCGGCGTGAATTTTGCATTGCTCCGCCAGAATCCCCATATCGCGCTTGCCAGCGGCAGTCCGCCGAGCAGCATTGGCGACGTGAATTTCAACAACGGCGGGCTAACATTCGGCTTTCTCGACACCACGCTGGGCGCATTCCTGAGCGCCGTGGAAACGGTCGGCGACACGCATGTCATCGCCACGCCGCGAGTCGTGTGCCTCGATAAGCAACGGGCCGAAATCCTCATCGGCTCGCAATTGGGCTATATCAGCTCGACCGTCACCGAGACGAGCACCGCTCAAAACGTCAACTTCCTGGAGGTCGGCACGCAGTTGCGCATCCGCCCGTTCATTTCGTCAGATGGTTTGGTCCGGATGGAAGTGCATCCGGAACTTTCGACCGGCCAGGTCACCACACAAGGCGGTTTCACGCTGCCGGACAAAGATCTCACTCAGGTGACCACGAACGTCATGGTCCGCGACGGGGCAACTGTCGTCATCGGCGGTCTTATCCGCGAGGATCTGACGACCAACACAACGCAGATTCCACTCTTGGGAAATTTGCCGGGTGTCGGCTTTCTGTTCCGGCAAAAGCAAGAAACCACGCAACGCACTGAAATCCTCGTGCTGATCACGCCCCACATCGTCTACGACTGCGAAGCGTCGACCGAAGGAGCCCGTGGCGCAACCGAGTTCCATCGCCGCGAGGCAGTGTATGCGGACCAAATGAGTCCACTTGGCAAGCGTCATTTGGGACGAAAATATTATCGGCTCGCTCAAGAGGCCTTTGCGGCCGGCGACCAGCCGCGGGCTTTGCGGTTCATCGATCTGGCGATCCACTTCGACCCGCTCAATCGCGCCGCCATCGATCTGCGCACCGACATCGTCGCGGGAAATCATTTCGGCGAACACACGGAAGTGAAATTTCCGACGGTCGCCAATGCCGCGGATGCTGGTGCTCCCGAGCCGGATGGACAAAACATACCGCCGTGGATGTTGAACGAATTGGATCATCGGCCGCAGGAAGGCCAATTCCTCCCGCCGCCGGTCCCAGTGCATCCGCTTGACCCGGGTCAACCGGGAAGCAGCACGAACATCGATCGGCCTCGCCAGCTTGAGTGAGTTGGTCCGGCACTCCCGCGGAGATGCGGAGAAGAGGAATGGACGGAGCCGTTTCGATCATGGGTCGCTTGAAAAGCATGTCTACGACGAAATCTAGTTGCCGGACCGCATTGCCATTTTCGCTGTTAGCGATTATTTGGTTGACCGCGACAGCGGGCTGCGCGACGGTGGAATCGTCGAAGGCGCCGGTCAATCGGACGGACCGATCAGCGGCGGGCGGGGCGATGGAAAAGGGCGATCCTGCGGCGCCGGCGGACAAGGTGGTCGTTGCGGCAGCCGACGAAAATGCGAGCGATCCGGCAGCGGAGGATTCTGCCGCCAATCCGCCGCGAGACAAATCGGCAACGGCCAAACCGACAGCCGAACAAAATCGGTCGACCAGCGGCCTCAGCGACAAGCGCGAGCAGCGTTTGCGCGAAGTGGCCGCCGACTTCGATCGGCGGCGGGACGAGGCCCAATATCAGGCCGCGTTGAATCGGTGGCGCGAGGACGACGCGACCGGTTGCCGCGAAGCCCTCAGCAAGTTGCTGGCCCGGACGCCAAGTCATTGCGGCGCAAGACTGTTGCTTGCCGACGTGGAACTTTCGCAAGGGAGTCCCAAGGCGGCATTGGAACAAGGCCGCGCGGTGTTGGCACTGGAGCCAAAGAATGCCGAAGCGCATCATGTGATGGGCCTGGCTCTCGATGCCCTTGGCGAAACCACGGCCGCAATTTCGCATTATGAGCAGGCGACCCGGTTAGACAGTCAAAACGAACAATATGCCGCCTGCTACCATGCGGCGTTGGATGGCTCGATTCCGCCGGATGCGGTCCGTCCTACGAATGTCGAATCCGACAATTCACTCGGTTTGACCACATCCGCCGATGGACCGGATTCAATCGATCGTAGCGGAGCGATTGCCGCATCGGGTCGTGTCGTTCCAGCGTCGGCTACACAGACCGCAGGTTCCGGTTCTGACGAATCGCCGGAGGCTCGGGAAGCGGTTGCAAAGGCCGCCGAGGCCCTGCGGAACGATCGTCCACAGGTTGCCATCGACCTTGCGAAGGTAGGCCTGTGCCACCATCCGCAATCGGCTTCCCTCTACCGGGTACTAGGAGCCTCCCAGTATCGGCTGGGAAATTACGCCGCGGCACAAGTTGCGATTGCACAAGGTCTTTCGTTGGACAAGTCCGACGCTCTGGCCTATTTTTTGATGGGCTCGACGCTTGCCCGACTCGGCCAGGCCGAGGCCGCCGAACGGCAGTTTGCCGAGGCCGCCCGACTTGATCCGCGATTCGGCCAAAGCCGCGACTAAGCGGCGTTCTGTCCCCCACTGCGTCCGACGACCGCAAAAGCGGCGTCGGCGTCGTTTCTCAAATGGGGACAGCATGAAAGACACCAAAGCCAGAATACTCCTGATCGGCGCAGCGCTGCTCACGGCCGCTTGGCCGTTGAGTTGGGCGGTGGGGTTGATCTGGAATCTGGAGCCAACTCGCGGGCTGCACTATTTGGCAATGGGATTCACGTTCGTCCTTGCCGTTGGAGCGGTCTATCTTTGGGCCCGACATGTCGCCCGACGGCAACAGCAAGCCCAGCAATTTTTCGAAATGCTTTTGCGGTCCGAGCCCGCGCAGCTCGCTCGACTCGCGGCGGGGACCGAACCCTTTCCACTTTTGCCGAGCAACCCTTGGTTTGCGTCGGCGCAGGAGTTCAGCGAACGGTTTGCGCAGAACTGTTCGAAGCTGCAACAAGCCGAGCAATCCCGAACGGCGTTGGAAGTGCGAATGCGGCGTGGCACCGGCCGTCAGGAGCAGATCGAGGCAATTCTCGCGGGCCTGGCCGAACCGGTCGTGGCGATTAATGCTTTCGACGAGTTGATCCTGATCAATCCTGCAGCGCAATCGCTCTTCGAAGCCGACGAGAAAACGGCCGCCGGTCAGCCCTTGGCGCAGGTGCTGCATTGCGAGCGGCTTGTCGATTTGCTGATCGAAGCGCGCCGTCGCAAGGCGCTCGTTCGCCGCTGCGAAATCGAGTTGATCGACGACGAAGGGGATTCGCGCTGGTTCACAGCCACCTGTTGCAGCCTGGCCCCCAGTGAAGGCGACCGTTGCGTCAAGTCGCACAACGGACATGGAACCCAAAACGGACATGGCAAGCCGGCTGGGGCCTTCGCCGTGCTCCGCGACACGAGCGAAGCGAAAGCCGGTCAGAAGCGCTACGCGGAGTTTGTCTCCGCGGTCAGCCACGAAATGAAGTCGCCGTTGGCCGGTATCAAAGCGTATGCCGAACTGCTTGCCGATGGCGACGCCGATGATCCCAAGACTCGTGAAGAATTCTTGGCAGTGATCGGCACGCAAGCCGATCGGCTCCATCGGCTGATCGACAACCTGTTGAACATCGCCCGGATCGAAGCTGGCATGATGAATGTTTCGAAGAACCCCATTTCGCTCCATGAATTGCTATCGGCGACGCTTGACATCGTCCGGCCGACCGCCGCGGCGAAGCGGATTACGCTTGCCGCGGAGTTTAGCCCGCTCTACCTCGCCGTCCTTGCGGATCGAGACCTAATGATGCAAGTGGCGATCAATCTGCTGTCGAACGCCATCAAATACACGCCCGACGGCGGCCGCGTGACGCTCCGCAGCAAAGCGGCGGAAGGAGAAGTGCAATTCGAAGTGGACGATACGGGCGTTGGGCTGGGGGAGGAGGATCGGCTCAAGGTGTTCGAGCGATTCTATCGCGTCCAAAAAGATCGCCACATGGCGAGCGGCACCGGGCTTGGGCTCCCCTTGGCCAAGCACATCGTCGAGGACGTGCATGGCGGCCGGCTGACGGTTCAAAGCACTTTGGGCAAGGGAAGCGTGTTCACCGTCTCGCTCCCCGCGGCGGCACAATTGGTTTGATCCGCGATACGAAGATTAGGCACCACCATGTCTCATTCAATCCTTCTTTGCGACGACGACATTGCGATCCTGCGAGCCGCCGAGTTCAAATTGAGCCGCGCCGGTTACGAGGTGCGCTGCGCCAACGACGGCCTGGAAGGCTGGCAAGAAATCGAGCGCCGCCGCCCCGAGCTGCTCATCACCGATTTCCAGATGCCTCGTTTGGACGGCTTCGGCCTGTGCCGCCGCGTGCGCGAACATCCGCCGACCGCCGAACTGCCAATCCTCATGCTCACCGCCAAGGGTTTTGAGCTGCTGTTGGCGCGGGCGGTGGAAGACTATGGCGTTCTGGCCGTCATCGCCAAGCCATTCAGTCCCCGCGAATTACTGCAAACCGTGCAACGCATTTTCGGTGACGAAAGCAGCTACGGTTCGCTGCCTGCAATGGCAGCGATGGCCGTCGAGACGGTCCGACCCTCAAGGCCCACTCCATGAATCTTCCCACCGAAATTTTTGGCGCCGTGGCTGTCGTACACGCCCCCGAAGAGTTGGGCACGGACCAGGTCGGACCGTTCGATTCATTTCTCGGCAATTTGTCGCAATCCGAAATCGTTCTCGACCTCGACGGCAACGAACTGCTCGACAGCGCCGGGCTGACGGCGCTCGTGGAACTGCAAGACCGCCTCCGCATCGCGCAAGGCGACCTGAAAATCGCCACTACGAATCCCATCAACCGCAAAATCCTGGAACTAACCCGCCTGGACGAGCAACTGGAAGTTTTCGACAGCGTCGTCGACGCAGTAAAAAGTTTCCGCTGAGCGGAAGGCTTGAGGCATGAGGCTGAAGGCTTGAGGAATCAAGCCACTGCACCAATTCATTTCCGACAAGTGATAGAGAACGCAACAATTCCGTCCCCTGTCCCCTGACCCCTGTCCCCTTCCTCCCATGTCCGTCGCGAACGAAGCTCCTCAACGCCTGGGCACTTTGCTGCTGAACAAGGGCTATCTCTCTTCGGAGAGCCTGGAGCAGGCGCTCGCGAAACAACGGCAGAATGGAAGCGACACGAAGCTGCTCGGTGAAATTCTCGTCGAGCTGAATTTTTGCAGCGAAGATCAGATCGTCGAATGCCTGGCCACGGAATATCGCGTTCCCTATGCCAAGCTCGAAGCGCGGCTGTTCGATCCCAAAGTGGTCGACCTGCTCTCGCGCGAGTATATCGAAGCCAATCTGGCGCTGCCGCTGTTCTTGGTCCGCGGCACGCTGACTGTCGCCGTCGCCGAACCGTCGAACTTGTTCCTGATCGAGGAATTGCGCAAGCTGACGAAGCAGCAAGTGCAGATCGTCGCCGCGACGCCGCGCGATATCCGCCGGATGCTCACGGCCCTGCCCAACTCGAAGGTGTTCGTCATCGACGACATCATCGAGGATTCCGAGGCAACCAACGTCACGCTGATCGAAGAGGCGATCGAGGATATCGGCGACGTCGCCGAAATCGCCGGGCAATCGCCCGTCATCCGGTTAGTGAATTTCATCGTCTACACGGCCGTGCGCGAAGGGGCCAGCGATATTCACATCGAGCCGGCCGAAAGATGCCTGCGCATTCGCAACCGGATCGACGGCCGATTGCATAAATCGCTCGAGGTGCCCTCGCATCTGGCCGGAGCGGTGACGAGCCGCATCAAAATCATGGCCGCGATGGATATCAGCGAGCGGCGGTTGCCACAGGACGGCCGGGTGCATGTGATGCTCGAAGGCCGCAAGATCGATCTGCGGGTGAGCACTTGCCCGTCCAATCGCGGCGAAAAGACCGTGATCCGAGTGCTCGACACGCGCAGCGTTTCGCTGAACCTCGAAGACCTTGGTTTCGCCGAAGATATTTTGATCGCCTTTCAACAGTCCATCCGGGCGCCCAACGGCATCATCCTCGTGACTGGGCCGACCGGCAGCGGCAAATCGACGACGCTCTACGCCGCGTTGAACGCGATCAGCTCGATGGACAACAACGTCTGCACCGTCGAAGACCCGATCGAATTTCATCTGCCATTGATCAACCAATTCCAAGTCCAAGAAAAGGTTGGGCTGACGTTCTCGAAGGTGCTGCGAACCCTGTTGCGGCAGGATCCCGACATCATCATGGTCGGCGAAGTTCGCGACGAGGAAACGGCCCGGACCGCCATCCAGGCCGCCCTCACCGGCCACCTGGTTTTCAGCACGCTCCATACGAACGACGCCTGCTCGGCCGTAACGCGGCTCGTGAACATGGGAGTCGAGCCGTATTTGATTTCGGCGGCTCTGGGCGCGGTGTTGGCGCAGCGTCTGGTGCGGCGAACTTGCGCCAAATGCCGGCAGCCCTACGATCCGCCTCGAACGGTGCGAAAAACGCTCGAGAAAATGGGCTACGACATTCCCGAATTCTTTCGCGGCGTCGGCTGCCGCAATTGCCGCAACACCGGCTTCAATGGGCGAGTCGGAGTTCACGAACTGCTCCTATTGAGCGACGAATTGCGCGATGCCGTAACTTCCCGTGCCACGTTGCAATCGATTCGCGAATTGGCGGCCCGGCAAGGCATGGTCACGTTGCGCCACGACGGCTTCCGCAAGGTGCGCGCCGGACTGACCACGGTCGAGGAAATTTTCCAAGTCGCCGGAGATCATCGGGAAACGCCGCAGGAATCGAACTGAGACCACAAACACTGGCAAAGCCAGTGGCACCCAAGCGGAATTAGCCATGGACTTTCAATATCGAGTGCGCGATCCGCTGGGGAATATCGTTCAGGGAAAACTTGAGGCAATCAGCGTTGATGATGCCACGCAGCAATTGCGGCGCGATGGGTTCTCGGTGCTCGAGCTGGACGAAGAATCCAGCGGCGGGTTGCTGCCTCGTCGGATCAGCAAGCGCGAAATCATCTATGTCACGAACCAATTGGCCGTGATGGTCGACACCGGGATCACGCTTTCCACGGCCTTGGAAGGCATTCTGAAACAAGAAAAGAACCCGACGCTGCGCCGCGTGCTACTCGACTTGAAATCGTCCGTCGAAGGAGGCGATGACTTCTCCAGCGCTTTGGTTCGCTACCCTAAATTGTTCGATAAGACCTACGTCGCATTGGTTCGGGCCAGCGAAGCCACGGGCACGCTCGGTACGATGCTCGAACGGATCGCGAATTATTTGCGCAAGGAATTGGAAACCCGCGGCAAGGTTCGCTCGGCTTTGGCCTATCCGGCGGTGATGCTGGTCGTTGCAATCGCGGTCACGTTCTTTCTACTGATTTATGTTCTGCCGCAGTTCACGCCGCTGTTCAATCGTCAGGGGATTCAGTTGCCGAAGTCGACCCTCGTCATGATGTATGTGTCGAGCATGTTGATCAATCACTGGCCGTGGTTCTTGGTTGGGACGATTGCCGCATTCGTCGGCTTGGTGTTCGGCAAGCGGACGCGGCGCGGCACGCAGGCCTGGCATTGGTGCAAAATCAGTGTTCCGATTATCGGACCGATGGTGCGCAAGGTGGCGATCAGCCGTAGCATTCGCACTCTCGGTTCGATGGTTGCCGCCGGCGTGCCCGTGTTGGACGCGCTGCGGCTCTGCTCCGAAGTGTCGAACAATTTCTATTACGAGCGGCTCTGGTTGCACGTGGTCGACCAAGTCACGTCGGGCAAGCAGATTTGCGATGGCCTGGCGGACAACCCGCTATTTCCGCCGATGCTGGTTCAAATGATCTCGACCGGCGAAGAGACGGGGAAATTGGATCGGGTTTTGGAAAAGGTCAGCACCTACTACGATCAGGAAGTCGACTCGGCAATCAAAACGGCCACAGGCTTGATCGAGCCGATCATGATCACGGTGATGGGCTTCGTGGTCGGGGGAATTGCGATGTCGCTGATGCTGCCTATCTTCTCGCTGAGCCGGCATGGCGGTTAGCGGCGGGTTGAAAAAGGGGACTGGCTCCGAGCCAACGAGCGGTATTGCGTTGATTTCTAAGGTTGCCGCGAGGTGCCTGTCCCCTTTTTCAACAGGCGGCTGGCGGCAAGCGACGGAGAAATCGCCCCCGTAGCGGAATTCGTCAGAAATTCCGATCCTTGGCGCTTCGGAATCCGGGTGCTCACGAACCCAGCTACAATCCATCTAGTCGTCGTTGTAAAGTTAAGTGGTATAATGGCTTTAGCACGAGATGGCCGTATCGCAAACGACAGTCGCGGTATCGCTCCGAATCTTTTTCAAAAAAATTTCGCCATGCACCACAAAATGCTTGACGAACCCGTGCTCCGCGGTTAATATGACCGGAGATGAATTCGACTCTGGCGAGCACCGAGGGTGTTCGGCTTCCGAATGAGTCGAATGGTTTTGGAAAGCAGCAGGTTAAGTCTCATGAACGTCCAAGTCCGCGCCACGGGTTTGCCGGCGCGACTCACGAGGGTTTCTATCCTGTGACTTGGAATAGTCGGAACTGAAAGTTGATCTCAACTAGCCCTTCCGGCTCGTGATTCGCCTTGCTCTCCCCGCGGTAAAACCGCACCCTAGGTTTTGACGGTCCGCTTGTCGGGTCGCTTGTGTCGTTGCTCATCGAGCGCGGCGCAGGTCATCCACACAGCAAGCTCGACGGTCTTACGCTGGAACGTGTACGCCCACGGCAACGCTGCCTCCGCAAGCCATAAGCTTCGGACGCCGCCAAAGCAGACCGGCGAACAACGATCCGGCGGCCAGTCGTCCGCACCGTGCGGGCGAAACCTCTCTTGGGTGTGCTAAGCGGCACTTCTTCCCGAAATAGCTTACTCGGCGCTTGGCCGCACCTTCGCGGCCTCGACCGATTGCTTCTATACGGACCCCATCCACGCCGGAGTTGGAGTTTTCCGATGCAAAACCACTCGACCAACCTCAATTCTCACACAAAGTCTCACACAATGAACCTCCTCGACACGCGATTCAATCTTGACGCCTCTCGATCGGCGCGCCATCGACTCGGCTGGAAGTGTCGGTTGGCAGTTATTGCCGTCGCTCTCGCGGCGTTCGGCTCGCGCTCGGCGCAGGCCGACACGATGAGTTATTCGATCGACATTGCATCGAGCCTCGCGCTGATGCAGGCGCCGAACAGTGCCAGCACGAAGTTGCAGGTTTCCGAGCAATCCGGTCTGGTGGACCGCGTGGCGAGCAACAGTCCGGTGATCGAGATCACCAACACCTCGACCACGTCCGACATCACCGACGTGCAACTGATGCTGAACGATCCCGAGAGCGTGATCGAGGCGCTGAAGGTGCTAAGTCCCGACGGAACCCCGACGGGTCCGTTTGCGAACAACGTCTTTGGCGGGCCCGCTACCGAGATCGACATCTCGCTCCCGACGCCGCTGGCTCCGGGTCAATCGTTGCTATGGGCGATGGAATTGGCGCCCGTCAACGGATACACGGACACCGGTTGGACTCCCGGATACCAAAACATACTGTTTCCCGGCAACAATCCGATCCCTGGCACGAATGCCTCGATCCAAGTGACCTATAGCGACCCAACGACGGGCGACCCGACGCCGATCTCCCAAGTGCTGCCCGACCTGGCGGCCTTCGATCCGGCCGTAACCGTGGATCCGACGACCAATTGCTCTTCGACGGGCACGCCGACCACGCTATTCACGCTTGGCGTCCCACCAAATCCAACGCCTACCGTTCCCGAGCCGGGGAGCATCGTGCTGATGGTTCTTGGGTGTCTGCCGCTAGCAGTGCGGGCATGGCGGAAACGGCGTCAAGCGGCGAACGCATCGACAGAAGCCGTTTCGTGATCATCCTGGCTAGCGCGATCCCTGGCGCCGGGACGGCAAACTTTTCCTGTTGCGGCCAATCTACGGCCTACGGCTCTTTCGCGGTTTGCGGCCTCTCTGCCGTAAATTCCATTTCTGCCGGTTTTGCCGAAAAAATGGCAAGTACCGATCATAACGGTGCCGATAGGTTCGTAAGCCGGGGTGACTTTTCATGTCGTTCAGCTTAGGTTTCGCGGCGGAGCCGCGGCCACGTCACTCGACGATACCACGGGGGGAATCCAATGATCCGATCGATTCGTTTGTCCTTGCTCGCCGCGCTTGCTGCCGGCGCGACATTGCCGGCGGCTACGGGCCGTGCCGCAACTCCGTATGGGACTAGCACCGCCTATTCCGGCGCCTCCTATCCGAGCGCCGCGTATGCCAGCCCTGGTTCGTCGCAGTTGACGCTAGTTTCCGCGACGGAAGATCAGCCGCAGCCGGCCGATCCTTCGTCGGTTCGATTGGCCGAACCACGTCCGGTTAGCGCGGCCGCGGAACAACCGGTTGTTCAAGTGGCGCCCAAGCCGGCAACACAGCAGCCTGCCGCGCAGCAGGCCGCGAAATCAGTTTCCAAGCCGCCTCGTCCCGCGACGGCCGCCGCGCAGCAGCCCGCGCCACGGACCACTACAAGCGTCCCGCGGGTCACCCCGAGCGCCATGCCGAAGCAGCCGACGCCGAACTATTATCCCCAGCGCAACGGAGTGCAACTGACGACGCATGTCGTCGTCGAGCCGGGCCGGCAGGAGACCGTGATGCGGTCGGCATCGCCTCCGTCGCCGCCTCCGTCGCCGGAAACGGACACCGAAATCGGCGTCGGTGAATGTCCAACCTGTCAATCAGGTTGCTGCGACTCGTGCTGCGGATTTTGTGCCGGGATGGAGTATCTGTATCTCCGGCCGCATTTCACCGACGACGCGGCCTTCGAGCAAATGACCGCCACTTCGACCAACGTGAACGTAACGCAAGTCAATCAATTGATCAACTTCGACGAGCCCTACAACAGCGATTATCACTTCTTCGTCGGATATCACACCGGTTGCGGCGACGAATTCCGGTTGGGCTTTTGGCACATCGCCGACGACGGAAATCAGTCGGGCACGGCGTCGGGCGACTTTCTCGCGGGCGCCGGCGTTGCTATCCAAGCGCCGGGAGGAACCGAAGTCACCGTCGCCGGCGAGACCGTCAATGCCACGACTCACATGGCGTTGAACATGTACGACATCGACGACGTCAAACGGCTCGATCTGCCCAGCTTCGGATGCAGTTGCTGTCCGGAATGGGATGTGCGCTGGTCGTATGGTGTGCGGATCATCAACTTCGATCACACCTCCGACTATTTCACGCCGTTCGAGACGATCAACAATTCCGAGTCGTTCACCGGCGCCGGACCGAAACTCGGCTTGGAGGTTCACCGCCAACTCGGCCGCACGAAACTTTCGGCCTATGTGTCGGCCACCGCGGCCTTGTTGCTCGGCGAATCGCGCGGCCGGAGCACGACCACGACGCCGGGGATATTCCAAACCGCAATCAACACGAACGTGGCCGACGGAGATATCATCGTTCCCGACTTCAACATTTCGGTCGGGCTCACATGGCAGCCCTGGTGCCATACGACGTTCACTGGCGGCTGGATGTTCGAAGATTTCGGCAACCTTGGAACCGCCGGAGCCACGACCTGCACCACCTGCGCCACGACCAGTGGCGCGATCGGTGGCGGCGATCTATCCTTCGACGGCTTGTTCCTCCGCGCCGAGCATTGCTTCTGAGCGCACTGCTTCCAAGCAGTGGCGCGGCGGATGACAGTCTGCTTGCCGTGATGCATGAAGCCCGGGGATGCAAGTCCTCGGGCTTTACGCGTTGTTGCGTTGATTGCAGCACGCCATGCTGCTTGAGGCCCGCGTGCCACTGGCACTGCCAGTGCGAATTCAGCGACGACTTCACACACTGGCAGAGCCAGTGGCACACCGCCGATCGTGATCAGTGTGTTGCTTCAGCAGGCGGCTAGATTCCGAATTGGCGAGCGCGGCGGGCACGGCGCTCAGCACGCAGGCGGGCACGGCGGCGGGTTTCGCTTGGCTTTTCGTAATACTCACGTCGTCGCATTTCTTTCTTGATGCCGCTTCTTTCGACCAGCTTGCGAAAGCGGCGAACTGCCTCTTGGATCGACTCGCGATCCCGGACGTTCAACTTGACCACGGATCCTCCTTTGATAGGTTTTGGAAACTAATTGCTACGGCAGGCTTTTGGTTGACGAGGAGGACAGGCATAGTCCCCCTTTTCAACGGGCTCTCAGACAATTGCGGAATACCGCGAACCCGCCAGTTTACCTGCCGCCTTGGGGTGCTGTCTATCCGAATCGGAAAAAATGACCATTGAACTAGAGTCGGGGTTGAAACTCGCGTTCGGGCGACGGAATGCCCCGTGTGGCGTTCCGCTGTCGCCGGTGTCTTGTGGCGGTGGTTCATCGGTCAAAATTGTGGTTATAATTCGGTCAGCACCTTAATACTCGCTCCCACCAGGCAATCCATGGCCCGACGGTTCGACATCGACCGCGTCTTGCAAGGCTGGCCGTTTCGGCCCGGCGAGGTGCTGGCTCGTTGGGTCAAGGGGGCCGATGGCCGTCAGTTGATTCAAATGCGGATCGACTTGGGCGTGTTGCAGTTAGAAGTGGATGGGCGGCCCGACGGTGAGCATCCCGGCGACAGCGAGACTTATTTCGACTTTCTCGTCGCCGAATCGGTTCGCGAGGGAGAGGCTTTCGAGCTTTCCCCGGAGCAATGCACCGAAGCCGATCGTGAATTCTCTCAGTATTATCATCGGCGAATCTGCTGGCTGGCGCTGCGCGAATTCCGCCGCGCCGCAACCGACGCCGACCACAGCCTGGCGTTCATGGATTTCGTCCAGACCCATTCTCCCGACGAAGAATGGACGATGTCGCACGAGCAATATCGACCTTTCGTGCTGTTTCATCGCGTGCAATCGGGCTCGCTGGCGGAATTGGAAGAGCATGGTCCCGAGGCGGCGATCGAAGAAATCAATCGCGGCTTGGGCCGCTTCCGCGACTTGTTCGCGCAATACGAATTGCTCGAGCAATTCGAGTCGGACGAACTGGTGGCCCGGCTGATCGAATTGAAAGAATCGGTACGGGCCCA
>Ga0182024_10012039_pt1 | contig 17200 bp, 17 predicted proteins | sample P32metaG_FD_120480 | JGI IMG/M metagenome (GOLD analysis project Ga0182024, IMG submission 120480) | Permafrost microbial communities from Stordalen Mire, Sweden - P3-2 metaG (Illumina Assembly) | ecosystem: Environmental > Terrestrial > Soil > Wetlands > Permafrost | place: Sweden: Stordalen...
AGGAGGCGACGTCGTGACTGTGAGAAACGTAACTGTAAGAAAAAGGTGCCGGCAGACGCTCACATCCTCGTCGCGCAGAAGGGAATTCGCCGTTGCAGAATTGCTTCGCCATGCAACAATCATCTCGGACCCTAAAAAGATGGCCGCTCTCAAGGCCGCAGCAGCGAGGCTGAAGGTTGAGAAGTTGTATCTTCGCAACGATCGCTGAGTTCCAAACATCTAAAGCGACTTAAATAGGTTCGTAGTTCGGAGCGCAAACGCGATGAGCCACATTTGTTTGCGAACTTCCGGGCAGAAACTCTCTCTCTAGACCAGGCAAGGTGGTTGTGGGGTTAATGCGGGCCAGCAATATTTCGACATTTCGGCATGAGATCGCGGTTCGCTATGGCCTCGCGATCTTGGCCGCGATGGCCGCTTTATTCCTTCGCGAATTGCTCTCTCCTTTTCTAGGTGCGGATAATCCCTATCACACGGTTTGGGCCGCGGTAGTCTTTTCGGCTTGGTATTGCGGCGTTGGACCAGCCGTGGTCACCACTCTTCTCGGTGGTCTGGGCATCTGGTACTGGTTCCTGCCAGTTACCCATTCATTCCGTCTGCAAGACCCGCGCACAGAGCTTTCTGGAATGGCAGGATTTCTCTTTTTTTCCGGATTGATCATTCTCTTAGGCGAAAGCAATCGCCGGTCTCTCGATCGAAGCATGCGGGCAGAGGATGAACTAAAGAAAGCTCATGACGAACTGGAACGAAAGGTTCATGAGCGGACTGTCGATCTCGAAAACGCGAACGCCGGCCTAGGAGAACTTTCCAGTCGTTTGCAACAGATCAGGGACGAAGAGCGCCGCCAGATTGCGCGCGAGCTGCATGATAGCGTGGGCCAACTGCTGACGGCGCTCAGTATGAATATCGCCGTCGTCCAGTCCCAGACTACGCACCTTGACCCCGCTGCACTTCGTGCTGTGTCAGAGAATGCAAATCTCATCGAGCAGTTGAGCCGGGAGACCCGAACCATTTCTCATCTGTTGCATCCGCCTTTGCTGGATGTGGCCGGTCTTTCGTCGGCTTTGCGCTGGTACGTCGATGGTTTCTCCGAGCGCAGCAAAGTTAAAGTCGAAATCGATATCCCCGATGAATTCCGGCGCCTCTCCGATGAAATGGAAATTGCCATCTTCCGCATGGTGCAGGAGTGCCTCACCAATATTCATCGCCATTCTGGCGCCACCGCCGCCGCCATTCGGATGCACGAGGAAGATCATCGCGTGCTCGTTGAGGTCGAAGATAATGGGAACGGTATTTCTCTGGCAAAGCAGTTAGAGCTGAGTGCGCCCGGCCGTAGCGGAGTTGGTTTCCGCGGCATGCGCGAGCGTTTCAAGCAACTGCGCGGAACCCTGGAGATTCAGTCGGAGGGCAGGGGAACAACTGTCATCGCCACTTTGCCGCTGGCTAGTCCCGGCTCTCAAGGAGAAAGCAACACGCACTTGCCTTCTTGATTCCTTCACCACGCCGTGATGGGCAGCAACTCTGATTACTGGATTATTGCTGGGGGCGATTCTCGACCTTGGGAGTAGTGGCGCTGAGTGGAGCTTCGACGGTGACCTCTACATCAGCTCCAGGCTTGAGGCGGACCTGATCTCCGTTGCTTTTCGTGAGCGTGTTATCGATCCGAATTTCCCGATACAAATCGTCGGCGCCCTCAACTGCGATTTGAGCTTTCTCTGGTTCATCCGGAGACACTGGTTTAATGATCTTTTCGACAGTGCCTGGGAGGGTCGTGCTGGGTTTTTCGCTCATAGGGAGACCTCGAGTATATGCAGTATGAAAACACATTCCCGCCGCGCCGCGCAATTTTTTTTTGCGGCGCGGCGGGAAAACCTGCAAAAACACGGTAAAACCCCAACGCGAAGTAAAACTATGCTTATGACTTGAAGTTAGCCTTCAGTCCCGGTTGCGGGCATGCTGGTCACGGTGCTGCGAATCTTATTCGTCATGTTCGAGGCTGATTCCACGACTCGATCCTTTATGCCGCTTGCGGATTCCACGACTCTGTCTTTCACGCCGCTAAATGATTCCCGGGTCTCTTTGCCTGAAGCCGGGGCAAAAAGAATTCCTAACCCCACGCCTACACCTACTCCCATCAAAAAGCCGCCGACTCGTGCAGGCCACGGGTTCTTGTCTTGAAATCGATCGGTGACAGATTCAAGGCGGTCCATCACATCTTCATATTTGCTGGAAACCTTGCTGCTCACATCCGAGTAAGCTTCCGACACATCCTCGGCATGCTCTTTGAAAGTATCGCTGATCGTGTTTCGAACTTTAGGATCGGTCAATAAAAGACCCAACTTCACGGCGGTGCGCGCCCAATTTTGTACTTTCCTCTTTTTGCTCATAATTTTCTTATTCCCCTTTCATACATATTGGTTAGACATTAACTTTAACCACGCCACTCAGCCAGTAATATCGGTTGACTCGTGTAGAGCGACCTAAGGATGCCTGTACGGGCATTTGAGTCGGGGCAGTTCGAGGGTGGACAAATACACATAGACAAGGCCGCCTTATTGATTTTCGTGGCCTCTTGCACTTCTCTTCGTTACAGTTACAGAGCTACATTTACAGGTCCTACAAATTTCTGCTTGATGTCCTTCATCGGCAACAACGTTCCATTACTTGATATCCTTCATCGGCAACAGCGTTCCGTAGTCACGTCCTGACGGATCGACGGCTCTTGCAACTACTCCGGCAAAGGCATCGCGTAACTCGGGATACTTCGTCACCAGTCCCTTAATGACGGCCATATTGTCTTGAAATACTTTGGCGGTATCGGAAATGTCTGGGACCTGATATCTGACTACAACGTCGAGATCGTTAGCTACGGCCAAGGGAAAAATTTCGCTGAGATGGTACGTCTTGCCACCCGCGCTTAAGTCTACAGTCTTGCCATCTGCCGGCACGTCCGCAGGTTGCGAAGCCTTCGCTTCGTCGTAAAGCCTGTCCGTGGCAAGGGTGCTCATTATATCCACGGGAGAAGACAGCGCCGTTACCTCAGTAAAATATAACCACGCATTGTGACTTTGACCCTTAGCCTTAAAATCGCGCGCGCGCTGTGCGTACCACGACACATCGTGCCCAGCGGCCTGAGACGATTTTGGGATAAAACCGGCTAATTTCCAGTCGTTCCCTTGCTGCTGCAGGATCAGCGTAAGAGTCATCGGCATGTTGCCGCCACTTACATCAATAATCGTTACTCCATATTTACCGGGAGGAAGATTGCTCAGAACAAAAACCGCGCTGTCTTTTGTCTGACCATTTGCCCCAAACACTCCACAGAGGAATTCGGCCCGCGGGAGTGGTTGCGCTCCTTCCGCCATAAGCACAAAGGGCGGACGAACGCTTGCTTTCGCACCGGCGAGCGCCGCTTGATGATCTTTGACCGCGGTTTCGATCCCACTAAAATTCGATGCTACGGCACTAATGGAATTCTGCTTGAGGGAGGCGCCATCGCCACGTGCTGACATGTCAAAGTAGCGCTTGGCGGCATTTTCCAGCGCGCTCCGCACCGAAGCATCCATGTCGCTAGCGCTTTGGCAGGTTTGAGCGTATCCCGACGCTCCGAGCAAGAGCAGCCACAGCCAACCTACGCAAAGTAATTTCCGACCGGTCGATTTCGAAGCAGTGATCAAAGGAAACGCCTCCGCCCTGATTTTAAACACACTCATATGTAGTTCATCTACTGTTTCGCAAGGCTATACCCGCAATATGACTTGGGCAAGCTATCCCCCGGAAAGCAAACGCAAGAGTATTGCTGATCTGCGTTCTAACAGGGGTGGTAAAATTATCCTTAAGGCTCATAGGCTCGATTAGCGTCAAGACGCCAAGCCTCCTCCAAATGGACAAATCTTCGATGCTGCCTGCTTGCAGATGGATTACTTACGGAGTATTGCTGGCCGCGCCCGTCCTCGTGGCTCAAACCGCGCCTTCAGCAGAGCCTTCGCAGAAGACGCCTGCAACCACGACCACTCCTAAGGCGCACCATAAGAAGGCGCACAAGCCGCCGAAGCCGGTGGTTTTGCCACCCATGCCAGGTGGCCCACTGAGCCAGTTGCCGATGGACCAGATTCCGGCGAGCCCGGCGAAGGTCAGCTACCAGGACGGATTACTCACAATTTCGGCTCAAAATTCAACTATGGGCGAGATCCTGCGAGCTGTGCGAAAACTTACGGGCGCGTCAATCGAGATTCCTCCGCACGCTTCCGCAGAAAACGAGCGCGTGATTACTCACCTGGGGCCCGGAACTCCAAGAGATGTGTTGGTCTCATTGCTGAACGGCTCTTCATTTAATTACGTGATGCTCGGTTCGAATACCGACCCGGCAGTGGTTTCGAGTATTATCCTCACTTCCAAAACGCCCGCCACGGGAGACACACAGACCGCGGCTGCCAATGTTCCTCAAAGCCCGCCTGCTCCGGGCATAGTGATGCCTCCGCATCCGATTCCGGCATCGCCCGGGTTCAACCCGCAGGGCCAGCCTCAGGTTGTACCAGGCAGCGCTGAAGTGGACGAAAGCGCCAACGAAGAAAATACCGACGATAACGCTAATGCAGAAGACCAGGCTCAGCCCGTACAACCCGGTCAGCCGGATGTCAATGGCGCAGCGGAGCAACAGCAGCCGCAGGATCCTAATGCTGGTCCAAAAACGCCCGAACAGATTTTAGAAATGCTGCGCCGCCAGCAGCCGCCGGGAGGCAATAACAATCCGAACCAGCAACCTCCGCCTCCTCCGCAGGAGTGACGTTTTTGTGGGTGTGGGGAGACGGGGCAAGCCCCGGTCTACGAGAGAGTGACGAAACCTCAGTCACCACTTATACGGCTGGGCTGGGGTACTAAGGTGCGAAGAGTTCTGGAAGGCCGGGAAGGGTTAACGGCGGCTAAAACGCCGGTGATTGCGTAATACGCTCCAAAAACACCCAAAGCTACGCTAAGAATTGCTGTGCTGCTGACTAAAAATGCTGCAAATAATGCATTCACTGTGGCCGGCCCTTGTTGCAGACACCGTATAACTCTGCGACTGCAAATGTTTTACTCTACCCGCATTTGACCCTCGCCGCTGTTAACAACTAAGATACGAGAATCGAACTGCGTATTCCCACTCTCCAATATTTCTCAGGACCCGTCCACGTTACGGAAGTCCATTAAGCTTTGTGTCAAATGACCATCACCAGGATTTCGGTGCGCGGTGCGCGCCAGCACAATCTGAAGAATATTGACGTCGAAATCCCGCGCAACACTTTGACGGTCATTACCGGGCTGAGCGGATCAGGAAAATCTTCGCTCGCTTTCGACACCATTTACGCTGAAGGCCAGCGGCGCTATGTGGAAACTCTTTCGGCTTACGCGCGGCAGTTTCTCGATCAGATGGAGCGGCCAGACGTCGACTCCATCGATGGTTTGAGCCCGTCGATTTCCATTGAGCAAAAAACCACGAGTCGCAGTCCGCGTTCGACGGTGGGCACGATCACCGAGATCTACGATTACTTGCGGCTGCTTTATTCGTCGATTGGCGTGCCGCATTGCCCGAATTGCGGAAAGCCTATTAGCCGTCAGTCTGCCGAACAGATCGTGCAACGCGTGATGGCGCTTACTCCGGACGACCGCGTGATGATCATGGCGCCTATCGTTCGCGGGCGCAAAGGCGAATTCAAAAAAGAGATGGAGAAGTTGATCCAACACGGCTTCCCCCGCGCTCGCGTGGATGGGGAACTGGTGAATTTGGAAGACGACCTCGCGCTCGACAAGCGCAAGAATCACACCATCGAAGTCGTCATCGATCGTTTGCTGGTGAAGCCCGGAATCGAAACTCGCCTGGAGCAGTCGGTCGCGCTCGCGATGAAATTGGGCGGAGGGCTAGTTCTGGTGTCTGTAGTTAACGGAGAAGAAACCCTCTACTCCTCGCGTTTAGCCTGTCCTGATTGCGGTATCAGCGTTCCGCAACTTGAGCCGCGATCGTTTTCGTTTAACAGCTCATATGGAGCTTGCCCCGAATGCCACGGGCTGGGGAGCCGCTATGATCTTGATCCGGGAAAAGTAATTGTAGATTGGTCAAAGCCGCTGCTTGACGGCGGCCTCGGGCCAGGATCGGCATCGCAAAATCTGATTCACAGTTTGAAGTTGGTGGCGCAGGCGTACGGTATCGACCTGGCAACTCCGTTCGAAAAATTTCCCGACAAGATTCAGAATCTGCTGCTGAACGGAGAAGCGCAGCGCGGCGGCAAAACTGGATTCATGGGAATTCTCGGCTATCTGCGGCAAAATCTCGAGTCGTCGACTTCCGATACTTATCGCGAATACCTGATGGATTTCATGTCGGCCACCGAGTGTTCAGTCTGTCACGGCAAGCGTCTGCGCCCTGAGAGTTTGGCTGTGAAAGTGAACGGCATGTCGATCGCCGATTTCACCAGCTTGCCAATTTCCCGCGCCCTCGAAGCCGCGAAAAAAATTAAACTTGCAGGAAGGGAACTGACCATCGCCGCACGGATCCTTCACGAAATCACCGAGCGCCTGCAATTCCTCTACGATGTCGGACTTGGCTACCTGTCGCTCGGTCGCTCCGCCGCCACGCTGTCCGGCGGCGAAGGGCAGCGCATAAGGCTGGCGACGCAAATTGGATCGAAACTGCGCGGCGTTTTGTATGTGCTCGACGAACCATCTATCGGACTCCACCATCGCGACAACGGGCGCCTTTTAGCAGCACTCGAAAATTTGCGCGATCTCGGCAATACCGTCTTAGTAGTCGAGCACGATGAAGAAACTATCCGCCGCGCCGACTATGTCATCGACCTTGGCCCGGGTGCCGGACGTCACGGTGGCGAACTGGTGGCGAGCGGCACGCCAGCAGAAATCATGGCGTCGCCCGCGTCTCTCACGGGCGCTTATATTTCCGGACGCCAGCAGATCGCCATGCTGCCCGAACGACGAAGTCCAAACGGGAAATCGATATCGATTCTCGGGGCGCGCGAAAATAATCTAAAAAATCTCGACGTCACATTTCCTCTAGGGGTAATGACAGTTGTCACTGGCGTCTCCGGGTCCGGCAAATCAACTCTCGTCAATGACATCCTCTACCGCTCGCTGGCCAAGCAGCTTTATCGTTCGCGCGAAGAACCCGGAGCACACAAAGCCATCGTCGGAGCCGAACTGATCGACAAAGTGATTCGCATCGATCAGTCGCCCATCGGCCGCACCCCGCGCTCCAACCCAGCGACCTACACCGGCATCTTCGCCGCCGTGCGCGATCTCTACGCCATGCTTCCGGAATCGCGCGAGCGCGGCTACAAGCCCGGACGCTTCTCCTTCAACGTTTCCGGCGGACGCTGCGAAGCTTGCCTGGGAGGGGGCCAGCGCCGCATCGAAATGAATTTTCTCCCCGACGTGTACGTACAATGCGAAGTCTGCGGAGGCCGCCGCTACAACCATGAAACTTTGTCCGTGTGCTACAACGGTTATTCGATTGCCGACTTGTTAGAGACTCCGGTGTCAGATGTTTTGCAGATTCTCGAAAATATTCCGCAGGTAAAACAAAAGCTGCAAACTTTGGTTGACGTCGGCCTGGGATACATTCATCTCGGCCAATCTGCGGTGACTCTCTCCGGCGGAGAAGCGCAGCGCATCAAACTGGCCCGCGAATTGAGCAAACGCCAAACCGGAAAAACTCTTTACCTGTTAGACGAGCCAACAACCGGCTTACACTTTGACGACGTACGCAAATTGCTGGACGTGCTGCATCGTCTAACCGACTTAGGAAACACGGTCATTATTATCGAGCACAATCTCGATGTGATTCGTAATGCCGATTGGATCCTCGATCTCGGCCCCGAAGGGGGAGAAGAAGGCGGCCGCATCATCGCCCAGGGCACCCCGGAACAAGTTTCGAGAGTAAAGAAATCCTACACAGGCCAGGCGCTAGTCGAATATTTCAACGGGTCATCAAAGAACGCGGCGAAGAATGGCTCAGCAAAGGGCACATCCAAAAACGGCGCGGAAAAAAGCCGGCCAATGCCCGCAGCCGAGGCGCTCGCATGAGCCTTCCGCCAGACGATTTGTCCGATCCCGGTCGCGGCGCAGATCGCGATGCCGATCTAGCGGACGGGCGAGGTCGCCCGTCCCCATACTGGATCCAAGCCGAGCAAAACTCGGCGCAGATCTCAATCCCCGCACTCCCAGAAGTTTCAGTAGTAGCGCTGCCCGACCCGGCATGGAACGGGTGGGACGTAGCTCGCCTTATCTGCCTCACCATCGTCGCCCTCTTCGTAGGAGTCTTCACCGTCTTGCTAGCGGCACGGGCGATTCTTTCTCCACATCGCACTTTAGGAGACTTAGCCCGCGTCCCGCTGGTGATGGTTGCCGGACAATCACTCGCGTATCTTTTAGTTCTCTCCTACATGTACGTGCTAGTCACCCGGGAGCGACGCCGCCCAGATTTTCTCGCCGCCCTCCACTGGAACTGGCCGTCGAACGTGCTCGTGTACGTGCTAAGCGGATTCGTACTATCGCTGGCCCTGCAAGCGCTAGCTCATTTCTTGCCCATTCCCAAAGAGCTGCCTATCGATAGTTTCTTTCAAACTCCCGCCGAAGCCTGGGCGCTAGGAATTCTCAGCATCACGCTGGCTCCGCTGATGGAGGAACTATTTTTCCGAGGTTTCCTTTATCCAGTGCTGGCGCGAAGCATAGGAATGCCAATCGCCATATTTTTGACGGCGCTAGGTTTCGCGCTGCTGCATGGCGCGCAGCTAATGTTTTCCTGGGGACCGGTGTTAGTGATCTTCTTAGTGGGCATGGTCATAACCGTGGTAAGAGCGAAAACAAACTCGGTAGCGGCGGGAGTGGTAATACACATGGCCTACAACGGCACACTGACCCTAGCTATGTTCGTCGCCACCGACGGATTTCGACATCTGGAAAAACTGAATCAATGAATTCCAGCTCTCAGCTTTCAGTTGTCAGCTATCAGTAAAAGCCGGTTTAACTGATAGCTGACAACTGAAAGCTGAGAGCTGCTATTCTGCTATCTTAGAAATTCATGTCCTTAGCACGACAAGAGCTCTTAAAAATCCTGGCGCGGCAATCATTTCGACTTGGAGATTTCAAACTTTCTTCTGGCGCCAGCAGTGACTACTACATCGATTGCCGCACCACCACACTCGATGCCCGCGGGGCGCAACTGACCGGTGAAGTATTTCTAGAGGCCATCCGCGAGCAAAGTTGGGAGCCCGAAGCCATCGGCGGACTCACCATGGGCGCCGATCCCGTAGTCGTTTCCGTGGCTGTAACCAGCGGAAAAATTCATGGCTTCCTGGTTCGCAAAGCCGAGAAGCAACACGGCACTGGCCAGCGCATAGAAGGCTTCCAAAAAAAAGGCGCAAAAGTAGTAATAGTCGACGACGTCTGCACCACCGGCAGCTCCACCGTACAAGCCATCGAAGCAGCTCGCGCCTTCGGCTTTGAAGTAGTAGGAGTCATGTGCCTGGTAGAACGACAGGATGCGAAGGGACGTCCCAACGTAGAGAAAGCCGCGGCCCCGGCCAATTTCATCTCAATCTTCACCGCAACCGACGTAAGAAAACAACATCTAGATACTAGTGAATAAATAAATAAAAAAATAATGGAGCGACGGGCGTCCTCGCCCGTCTGCCGGGCGGGGACGCCCGGCTCTCCATCAAGAATCGCGAATGACGAACAGCGAAAGACGAACCACCAACTTATGATTCAAACTCTCGAATGGACCCAATCCGGCGTAGTCTTCATCGACCAGACGAAGCTGCCCACCGAAGAAGTGTATGTAACCTGTACCACGCACCAGCAGGTAGCCGATGCTATCCGGAATATGATCGTGCGCGGAGCTCCCGCCATCGGCGTTGCGGCAGCCATGGGGATTGCCATCGGTGTTCAGAAATCCAAAGCCGATAACATCGGCGATCTACAAACGGAATTCGCTGGGATCTGCGAAAACATGGGTCAGACGCGGCCCACTGCCGTAAATCTTTTCTGGGCGATCCGCCGCATGACGGAGAAATTTGAATCGCTGCGTAGCAAAACTATTCCGCAGATTCAGCAAGCGCTGATCGAGGAATCGCAGCGCATGCACGCCGAAGACATCGCCGCGAACCAAGCCATGGGCCGTCACGGAGCCACGCTCATGCCCGCAAGCGGAGGCGTCCTGACACATTGCAACGCGGGAGCCCTTGCCACCGCTGGTTACGGCACCGCGCTCGGAGTAATCCGCGCCGCCGTGGAAGCGGGCAAAAAGATACACGTTTATGCGGACGAAACGCGTCCTTTTCTGCAAGGCTCGCGCCTAACCGCATGGGAGCTGATGAAAGACGGCATTCCCACGACAGTCATCTCCGACAACATGGCGGGAGTGATGATGCAGAAAGGAAAAATCGGCGCGATCGTTGTGGGAGCCGATCGCATTGCCGCCAACGGAGACGTGGCTAACAAAGTTGGAACTTATACGGTTGCAGTTTTGGCGAAAGAAAATAATATTCCGTTCTACGTGGCGGCGCCGATGTCGACGATCGATTTGCAGGCCTCCGATGGCAGCAAGATTCCCATCGAACAGCGCAATAAGAGGGAAGTAACGCACATCGGCGGTAAGCAGATGACTCCGGACGGAGTAGGAATCGAAAATCCCGCATTCGACGTGACCCCGGCGAAATACGTAACCGCCATTATTACCGAACGAGGTATAGCTCGCGCCCCCTATAACGATTCCCTTGAAAGCCTTCACAAGAAAAGTTAAAAACACCCAACCGGGGTACGTCTTTAGGAACTAGTCACGGTTCTAATCTGGCGGATAGAGTCATGAGAGGATCATGCCGTTCTATCGCTTCGAAATCGAGGTCAATGCTCCGCCGCCGGTGGTTGTTGAACGCCTGCGAGCCATCGTGCGAGGCAAGCTCTCATTCTGGGAATCCGTGCGTCAGTCATTTCCGTTCAATCAGGCGGACGGCGCGCCCTTCATTGGTTCGGTACAGGAAGATTCCTTTAAGCTGCGAAGAAACATTCGCTATCGTAATTCTTTTTTGCCCATGATTCGGGGCACGATCGCGTCCTACGGCGTGGGCACGCGGATTTCTGTGACCATGTTCCTGCATCCGGTCGTCGCCATCTTCATGATCTTCTGGCTCGGCATGGTGACTTGGGTCGCTGTTTCACGTCCGACCGCATCTCCGATCCCGTGGGGAATGCTTGCCTTTGGAATCGCCCTTTCCGTCGGAGGGTTTATTCCCGAAGCAATCAAGGCGAAGCGCCTGATCTCGGAAGCGGTAAGCGATCCCTTGATCGCGACATTGTCGCAATCAGCATCTTTCGGTCAGTGGCGATAATCTAACTCACTTCATGCCGACAATCGCCCAAGCTCCGCTCACCTTCGAGAGCGGAGGCAAATCCATCCGCCTCGACGCCTATTTGCCGGACAACCCGGCCGTTCAACTTCCCGCCGTTATCGCCCTATACGGCGCCGGCGGCAACGTCGCTGGCATGGAGCGCTATGCGGGAGTGCTTGCCAGTGAAGGTTTCGCCGTCTATCTTTTGCACTACTTCGACCGCACTGGAACCCAGTACGCCGACAAGCAAATCATCTTTCGCAATTTTCCGCTGTGGATGAAAACTTTGTGGGATGCGATCAGCTTCGTAGAGAAGCAGCCGCAGGTCGATGCCAGCCGCATTGCGCTTCTCGGTTTTTCGCTGGGTGCCTATCTTTCGCTCTCGACTTCTGCGATTGACCCCCGCGTAAAAATCGTCGTCGAATTCTTCGGAGGCATGCCAAAGGAGATGAAGCTCTTCATGCGGCGCCTTTGTCCGGTGTTAATCCTTCACGGCGAGGAAGACGCGACTGTCCCGGTCGAAGAGGCCTACAACCTGCAGAATTTGTTGGAGAAGAAGAAAATTCCGTACGAAATAAAAATCTATCCCGCAGTTGGCCACGGCTTCGAGACCGAAACCTGGAAAGACGCGGGCCCGCGCGCTCTACAATTCCTGCAAAAGCACCTTAAACCTTAACCACAGGGAGCACAGAGGGACTGGGGTCACAGAGGGTGCTTCTTTGAGACTCAACATATTCGTTTTTTTTATTAAGAGAAATCGCCCAGGTTGTTTCGTGCCTGGTATGGTAAAAAAAATCGGCGCTGAACAGCGTTCCAGCGAACTTTTCTAATCCGCTTGCGTAATAGATTTCAGGAGGAATATTTTCGTGATCGCCTTCCTGCTATGGTGCTTTCTGTTTCTGCTCTGCTGGCCCTTGGCATTGCTTGCGCTGCTCCTCTACCCGGTCGTATGGCTGTTCTTGCTGCCCTTCCGCCTGGTTGGCATAGCCGTCCATGGAGTTCTAGCCTTAGTTTGGGCAGCGGTAATGCTTCCCGCCCGCCTGCTAAGTGCGCCGTTTCGTTTTTCGAGAATTTAAATCGAAGCCACACTTAAGGAGTATGCACTTACCGAAAGCGGACAACTGGAGCCGACGACTGCTTTCTACATCGCTTTTAGTTCCGGACTAACGCGCAATTTAGCTTCGGTAGCCCGCTGCACATCCTCGACCGTCAGGCCCGGAGCAATCTCCTCCAGGAGCAAGCCTTCCGGCGTAACGCGGATGTAAGCCATTTCCGTCACAATCGTATCGACTACCTTCACGCCGGTGAGCGGGAGTGTACATTTTTTGAGAATCTTTGGCTGCCCATCTTTGGTCGCATGCTCCATGCCGATAATGACGCGACGAGCACCGGCTACCAGATCCATTGCGCCACCCATGCCCTTCACCATTTTTCCGGGGATCATCCAGTTCGCGAGATTACCCAGTTCGTCGACTTCCATCGCGCCGAGGACGCTTAAGTCAACATGGCCGCCGCGAATCATGGCAAAGGAATCAGCACTGGAAAAGTACGCCGTGCCCGGCATCTCGGTGACCGTTTCTTTTCCGGCGTTGATCAGGTCCGCGTCTTCCGAACCTTCCACCGGGTAAGGGCCGATCCCGAGCATTCCGTTCTCGGACTGCAGAATCACATCCATCCCCGCCGGAACGTAGTTGGCGATCAGCGTAGGCAAACCGATGCCGAGGTTGACATAAAATCCATCGCGCAATTCGCGGGCGATGCGTTTTACGATACGTTCGCGTTTGTCGGTGTCTTTTGTGGGCTTCGATGTGGTCGTCATGGTTTCCTACGAGTAGAAAGTCGTCGGTTGATAGTCGTTCGTCGGGAATCATTGGTCGTTAGTCGCTGGTCGTTGGTGAACGTCGAGAGCTATAACGCTCCGCGAACGACTAGCGACCAACCACGAACGACTCTTCTTTATCCTGTCGACGCTTTGACCACAGTCCGCTTCTCAATCCGCTTCTCAAACTTCTCGCCCTGAAAAATCCTATTCACAAACACGCTCGGGGTATGCACCATCTCCGGATCCAACTCCCCCGGTTCCACCAGATGCTCTACTTCCGCGATCGTAATCTTCGCCGCGGTCGCCATCATCGGATTAAAATTGCGCGCCGTCTTGCGATAAACAAGATTGCCCCAGCGGTCGCCCTTCCAAGCTTTGATGAACGCAAAGTCCGCCCGCAGCGCCCGTTCCATGATGTACATACGGCCGTCGAACTCGCGCGCTTCTTTGCCTTCAGCGACTAACGTTCCCACTCCTGTAGGTGTAAAAAAAGCAGGAATCCCAGCCCCACCAGCCCGAATGCGTTCAGAAAAAGTGCCTTGCGGAACTAGATCGAGTTGCACGGTTCCATCCAGCACCATCTTTTCCAGCAATTTATTTTCGCCGACGTATGTGCCGATGTGACGCTTGATTTGACCGTTCGCGAGGAGCATTCCCACGCCAAAACCATCGACGCCGGCGTTATTGCTGATAGTGGTGAGGTTCTTAATGCCTTTTTTAGTGAGAGCGCGAATCAGGTTTTCCGGCATGCCGCACAAGCCGAAGCCCCCCACCATAATTGAGGCGCCATCGAACACGTCCTTGATCGCCTCTTCAGCGCTCGCAACAACTTTGTGCATAACACCTGAATTCTATAGGGGGAATTAGTAATTTTGTAATCTCTAAATTTGTAACTTGAACTTGCTGGCCTTACTAGCGTTTCGGTTTTTAAGATTACAAAATTAGAGATTACAAAATTATAGATTTTCTTCCTTCCGCCTCGCTGGCTTCTTCCTCAACTGATGTGCCTTCTCAAATTCGTCCGCCAGTTGCTTTGAGTCCAGATTCTCACGGATGTGCGCGAGGCGTTGTTCCAACTTCAGCAGCACATCGCTCAAATTCTTACGGTTCGTGATGGCGATGTCACGCCACATTGAATAGGGGCTGCCGGAGATGCGGGTCATTTCTCGCAGAGCTCGTCCGCCGATGTCGAGAATAGGGGCGTCCGGGCCAAACTCGTCGACCAGCGCGGCAGCCAGTGCAGTCGAAATCATCTGCGGCAAATGGCTGATCCATGCGCAAAAGCGGTCATGATCGGCGGCATCGACGACCGCGGTCTTCGCACCAATCTTTTCCGCGCAGTGGATAAATTCACCGCACAGCCCGGCATGAACATTTTGGCCGGGTAGCGGCGTGAACAGCCAGGCCGCGCCTTCGAAAAGATCGGCATCGGCAAATTCCACGCCCGCCTGTTCTTTGCCTGCCATAGGGTGGCCCGCCAGAAATCTTTGCTCGGAATTCTTTGCAAAAGATTTTGTGGCGTGCTGCACGATTTCTAACTTGGTGCTGCCTACGTCGGTAACCAGCGTCTTGGCCGATATCGCCGGACCGAGGCGATCGATCAGATCGAGGATCCGGATCACGGGAGTTGCCAGCACCACCAGATCGCTTCCGCTGATCGCTTCCGCGGGATAGATGCTACCGCCTTCAATGGCGCCGCAGTCCTGGGCTCGCTCCAATACGGGAGCGCGATCGCAGCCGATGACCCTTCCGGCGAGATGGCGCTTCTTCAGCGCGAGGCCGAGCGAGCCTCCGATTAACCCGGTTCCGATGATGGTGACTTGTTTGAAGGGCATGGGCTTTGTCTGGAATTAAGTGTTGTCTCGCGCGGAGCGGATAGGTAACTAGCCGCGCTGCTGCGAGCTACGAGCCGCAAGCTACGAACGTTCCGATTGCGCGGAACGGAAGCCCGCAGCGCCGTCTATGCAATCTCGCGGCCCACCGCGGGGGCAATCATTCTGAGCTGCTCCATCAACTTCGCAAACTGCTCGGGATACAGCGACTGCGCGCCGTCGGAGAGCGCTTTGTCGGGCTGATGATGAACCTCAATCAGCATCGCGTCTGCGCCAGCCGCAGCTGACGCTAGCGCCATTGGTGCGACTTTGTCGCGGCGGCCGGTGCCGTGCGAAGGATCAGCCGTCATCGGCAGATGCGAGAGTTTATGAACAATCGGAATTGCGGAAATGTCCATGGTGTTGCGCGTGTAAGTTTCGAAGGTGCGAATGCCGCGCTCGCAGAGAATGAGTTCGTAGTTGCCGCCAGCCAGCAGATATTCCGCCGAGCAAAGTAGTTCTTCGATGGTGGCCGCGATGCCGCGTTTCAGCAGCACCGGCTTTCGAACCTTGCCCAGTTCGCGCAGCAGATTGAAGTTTTGCATGTTGCGCGCGCCCACTTGAAATATGTCGACGTAGGGGAGCATCAACTCGATTTGCGAAATCTCCATGACCTCGCTGATTACTAGTAGCTTGAAGCGGTCGCCCGCCTCGCGCAGTAACTTCAAGCCCTCCAGGCCCATTCCCTGAAATGAATAAGGAGAAGATCGCGGCTTGAATGCCCCGCCCCGCAGCACGCGGGCTCCCGCTTTCGCAATCAGTTCGCTGACGGTAAATAATTGCTCGCGCGATTCGACCGAGCAAGGGCCCGCCATCACGACGATTTTCTTGCCGCCAATCTCAATTCCATTCGCAAACTTTACCACCGTGCCTTCCGGGCGAAAGTTCCGTCCTGCGAGCTTGTAGGGCGACGTAATGCGGTGCACTTCCTGCACGCCGGGTAGCATTTCAACTTCACGAGTATCGAAATCGTGAGGAACACCGACGCCACCGAGGACGGTCTGCCGCGCTCCGGTGGAGCGGTGTACTTCAAAACCGTACTGAACCAGTTGATCGATGACACGCTGGATCTGCTCATCACTGGCCGACTCTTGCATTGCTACGATCATGATTTAGATTGGTGCTTGATCTTCGAGTCCTGGTTCGATGAATCGTTCGAGGAATCCTGGTTCGAGCCGACGGCACTGTCTGCCGGCTCGGGAACAATCTCGTGCTTTTGAATGCTGCGCATCACGTCCATAATGCGCTCATAAATCTGTCCCAGATCGCGCTCGCCCAGTGGACCGGTGTTGGTGCGCTGAACATTCGCGATGACCTCTCGCTCACGATCAGGCTCGTAAATCGGCAGGCTGGTATGGCGTTTTAGCCGTCCGATTTCCACGGCAGCTGCAGCGCGCTCGTTAAGCAGCGCTGCCAGTTTGCGGTCTAGTTCATCGATTTTCCTGCGCCAGTCAGAGATGTCCATAAGAATTGCAGATGCGAGCTACGCGCTGCGCGCTACGAGTGATCGTACAAATTTTGCCACAGTCGGAGCCTCTCGTCCGGGATTTTGTTCGATGGCGTGGACAATCGCGCTGCCCACGACGCCCGCATCGGCAAATTTCCCGACGGCTGCAAACTGCTCTGGGGTAGAAATTCCAAAGCCAACCGCAATCGGGAGCTTCGTAAAACGACGCAACCGCTTTACCAGGGTCTTGGCGTCGCCGGTCATCTCCTGCCGCGCGCCTGTTACGCCCGTTCGCGAGATGGCATAAATAAATCCCGAGGATACTTTGGCAATCAGTTTTAGTCGCTCGTCCGTGCTGGTTGGCGCCGCGAGAAAAATTGTTGCTAGAGAATTCTTGCGAGCCTCGCGCAGATACTCGTCTGCTTCTTCGATTGGTAGATCCGTGATCAGGGTTCCATCCACTCCCGCGATCCGCGCTACGTGGCAAAACTTTGCCAGTCCCATTCGCAGGATCGGGTTGAGATAGGAAAAGATGACAAGCCCGACCGACTGCGAGTGTTCACGAATCTCTGAAGCCAGCGTAAGCACTTGCTGCAGCGAGACTCCCTGCTTAAGCGCCCGCTCGCTGGCACGCTGAATCACGGGTCCATCGGCTAGCGGATCGCTGAACGGCACGCCCAGTTCA
>Ga0182024_10012040_pt1 | contig 17200 bp, 21 predicted proteins | sample P32metaG_FD_120480 | JGI IMG/M metagenome (GOLD analysis project Ga0182024, IMG submission 120480) | Permafrost microbial communities from Stordalen Mire, Sweden - P3-2 metaG (Illumina Assembly) | ecosystem: Environmental > Terrestrial > Soil > Wetlands > Permafrost | place: Sweden: Stordalen...
CCCGCCAGGCCGCGCGTCGTGAGCCTCCGGCTCATCTGTCGGCGCGGACGGTTTGTCGCCAATTAGCTGGTGACGAGATCGGCTGACACGCGCCAGAGGTGTTGTGCAATTGCGGGGTCGAGCGCCCACTCTTTTACACCGTGAGGATGCTGGGCGAGATCGGCGTCATTCGGTACGGTATAGGCCTCGCGGCAGTCATCGAGGTAATGGCCCCCGGTGTGTGAGAACCCGGGAGCGACAGCGGCGACCATACTGGTGGCGGCTCCTTGCTCAATGGTCTTGTATCTGAAGAGGCCCGCCGCCTCGGCCGCGTCAAGCGATGCCTTCTGTTTGGAAGAGAAGTTGCGCTGAAGTCCGGTTGCAATGCCTCCGGGATTCACAGCGTTAGCGACGATGCCGTCAGATGCCCAGCGGCGAGTGACTTCGACGGCGAACAATGAGTTGGCTGTCTTCGATTGTGCGTAGGCGATTTGAGGGTCATAGGGACGGCGGTCGAATTGGAGGTCCTCGAAATCGACCCCCGACCGCATGTGAGCGGTAGAGCTGAGCGAGACGATCCTGGCCCCGTCGCGTTCCGCCGCTCCGCTCACAAGAGCATTGTGCAGACCGACGGCGAGACCAAAATGGCCGAGATGGTTCGTCGCAAACTGCAACTCCCATCCTTCGGCCGTGCGCTCCAGGCCGCTTGTGACGAGGCCGGCATTGTTAATCAGAAGATGGAGCGGGCCGTTCCACGCATCGATGAAATCGCTGATCGTCTGCCTATTCGCGAGGTCCAGTCGAACGACCTGCGGCCTGATTCCACCAGTGGACCGCTCGATCTCTTCGGCGACAGTGTTACCCGCATCAGTATTGCGGACCGCAAGTGTCACCTCGGCACCGGCTGCTGTCAGCACGCGGGCCGTCTCTATGCCTAGTCCGGAGGAGCCGCCTGTGACGATCGCACGTATGCCTCCCAGGTTGATGCCGTGAATGACCTCGTCAGCTGTGCTGGTGGCTGAGAATGAAGTCGTGATGAGGCTAGGAGAGGTCATTTGGAGCCGTAAGTGAAGACGACATTGACCTTGCGGGCAGCGAGGTTCATCACCGACGATCGACCGATGCCGCCGTTATAGCCTGTCAGGATCATCACTCGCGTGGCGACCTCAAGTCGTGTGCTGACAAAATTGCGCTGGGTTATAGCTCTCAGTTCTCGTGATGTGGCCCGATGATCCAGCATGATGGGTGGTGCCTGGGAAGTCCAATAACAAGATGTGGGTTGGCAATAGATTCGGCGCAACCACAGTTCGCACACTTCGCAGGGAGCGCTCCTATTTGGCCCGCTACCGCATAAGGCGCGTAGCCGGTAGCAGGTCCCTAAGTGACGGCGGCGCCGCTCAGCACGTGCCTAGTTGTCGGCTCCCACGTGATGGCAACGCCAGCTGTTCCGGGAAGGGCGACCATGCCGTTTGCTGAGTTAGCGGCTACAGGCACTTGCCAATTGTCGCATGCAGTGGAGTTGATCGGCCATGGCGCGCGTATGAGGCCTTCGCGAAAGCGGCCATGGAACGGAGGTGAAACGAAGCGGCTCTTGATATGCGAGGCTGATTGCTTCCGAACGCCCCAATCCATCGATGCCCGGGCACACTCCCAGCACTGGGATGTGGTAATCATGCCGCCGCCTAATCGTTGAAGTCCAACCTCTTATTGGACTTCATGAGAGCGACCCATCATGTTCTGTTGCTAGAGAAGCCCGTGCTGACTGGCTATCTGTCGGTCGGCGTACTGTTCCAACCAAGCCAAAAGAAAGGTGGCGAAGACTGTGGCAAAGCCGACGGCGTACACAAATTCGGTATCCATTCCCCTGCCCGACGAGGCCTTCGTGCAGCGAGTCATCGGCGACGGATACGACCCCGACCAGGCTCTACACGTGGTCAAGATGTTTGCTGGGACCGATGACATGTTTCCCGCGCTGTTCCCAAAAACCAGGCAATTTTCCCGGCGCTGCTATACCCCCCTTCCCGCCAGGCCCGGGTTAGTGCAGCGCGTGGCTTTGGGACCTCAGCGCAGGATCGTCGAGCAGTACTGGGGAAACGGTCCACTCGGACTCACGCAGTTTTCCTGCTGCTGGAACTCCAAAGCCTGGCCGAAGTCCTTGGTGGTTCCCGTGTAATCGCCACCAAAGGTAAACGCCTTGTCAGCACCGTTGAAGGCGTACCACGGGTAGGAGCAGAACGGTGTGCCGTAGTTGCCTGCGCCGCAGTCCTGGTTGATCTCGGCCTCACCGCCGAAGTCACTCACGGCCGACCAACTCTGCGCGGCGCTCCCGTCACCGAAGGTCACGCCCTTGATCTGGAGGGGCGTGAACTGCAGCCACGTGGGGACGTTGTAGGAGTAGCAGGGCGGCTTCGTTGCGCTGCCGGGCAGGCAGTATTGGCCTGCAGGCGTGGTGTAGTCGCCGGTGTGACCGATCTCCCAGACCAGGGAATTCGGCGCGTCGTTGACGAGCCCCCAGCCCAGCGCGTTACCGAGCTTCTGAACGCTGAATGCGGGCATCAGCGGTCCATCGACCTTGCTGTTCAGGATGATTGTCCCGGAGTGGCCGGTGGTCAGGTCGGTGATCGTGATGTGCATCCCATCCCTGGCGGCCGTGACGTACTGATGGTCGGTGATGGTGTCCCCGGCGTGCATGGTCAAGGGGCCGCCGGTATTGGCGTCGAGGAGCATCGCGTTGAAGGCCGCGGACTCGGAGGAGCCATGCTTGGACACCTCCCAGACCGGCGAACATACCGTGTAGACGTTGGGAGCGTAGCTCACGTTGTATCCCCCGCCCGCCGTGCAGCCGGTGGTGATGCTGTTGGGATAGAACTGCAGTTCGAGAAAGGCCTGATTGAAGAGACTGTTCGGGTCGGAAACGGTGCCCCCGATCCAGAAGGTCGGTCCAACCGAGTCCACATGCACCGAGCCGTCGGTGGGGAGCACGACCGTCCACGTCAGATCTTGCGCCGAGCCGGCCTTGTTCGACAACGGATCGATTTCAGGCTCGTCGTGGCCCGTGCAGCTCGCGGTGTACCAGACGAAGTCCTGAGGATGATGGCCGATGCAGAGGGACTGCGAGTGGCTGCTCGCAGCACTGGCTCCCATGCTTGACGGTAGCGCCAGCGCAACGGCGGCGCCGAGCCCGACGGCGGCAAACGTGAGGCGTCTTTTCACAGGTGTCCCCCTTCGTTCTACAAGAGTTCAGCCACGCGGAGAAGCCGCGACATCGACCGCGTAGCTGCCATGTTCTCGTACCCCCTGGCTGGCGCCGGACGTAACTCGGCGCAGATCGGACCGACGGTAGTCGCATCGTCGGTCCAGTGTCAAGGCTACTGGTGCGCGCGAGCCGCCTCGCCCATTCAGGTCACATTCCGTCGTTCTCAGGTGTCAGTGATGTGACAAGGGCAAGGCACAGGAGGCACACGATGCGGGTTTTCGTCGCCGGGGCGAGCGGTGCCATCGGCACACGGCTCGTTCCACAGCTGATCGATCGAGGGCATGAGGTGATCGGGACATTTCGGTCGCCGGGGAATGCTGAGCGCTTGCAATCGCTCGGCGCGGAGGCGATCGCGCTCGACCTGCTCGACGCCCAGGCCGTACGCGCAGCCGTGCTGAGCGCCAAGCCCGACGCGATCATCCACGAGGCAACGGCACTGGCGAATGCGCACTTTGGCAGGAAGCTCGACAGCACCTTTGCGCCGACCAACCGCCTTCGGACCGAGGGCACCGACGCACTCTTGACTGCTGCCGCCGAGGCCGGCGTGCGCCGGTTCATCGCGCAGAGCTTCGCCAACTATCGCTATGCGCGTGAGGGCGGCCCGGTCAAGACCGAGGACGATCCTCTCGATCCAGACCCACCCGCATCGACGCGTCAAACCAACGCCGCGATGCGCCATATTGATGAAGCCGTCACGGCCGCCGGCGGATACGCGCTTCGCTACGGCGGCTTCTACGGTGCCCGCAACGACCAGCTGGTCAAGCTCGTGCGCCGGCGGTATTTTCCGATCATCGGCGACGGCGGGGGCGTCCTGTCATGGATCCATCTCGACGATGCCGCTGCCGCGACGGTGCTCGCGCTCGAACGCGAGGGAGCCGGCATCTACAACATCGTCGACGACGAGCCCGCTCCCGCGCGCGAGTGGCTCCCCGTGCTGGCGAATGCGGTTGGCGCCAAGCCACCGCGTCGCGTTCCTTCCTGGCTCGCGCGGCTCATCGGCGGCGCAGATGGGATGACCATGATGTCCGAGGCACGTGGCGCCTCAAACGCGAAGGCAAAACGCGAGCTCGGATGGACGCTGCGCTACCCCAGTTGGCGACAGGGCTTCGCGGCGACCTACCATGCGGGCGCACCGGCGGATGGACCCACGCCTGCACCGCGGTGACTACCAGCTCGGACAGTGAGGATAAAGCCGACACGCCCGCGGACGGGCCCGAGTCAGGGGGACCTTTAGCGGCGGGACCCGACGTCCGCAGGGGTTCGTGAATCGACCGAAGACGAAGCTCCAGATGGATCCGCTGCCGGGCCCCAGGCGGCGCCGCGTGTGGCCACCCGATCGGCAATCGGCGCCGTCGCCTTCTCGCGCGCGAGCGGCGTCGGCATCGCCTGCTCCGCCTTCATCCGTGCCGGCCGCCGCACGGTCAACCCAAGGACGCCGCCGAGGAATCCGAGCACCGCTCCGCCGGCGAGGAGGAAGTACCCCATTTGCAGGTGTCGCACCAGCGACACGGCGGGAACCAGGTGGTCGAGGTCGTGGTTCCCGCTGCTCAGGAGGAACACGATCTGAGCCGCCTAGCTAGACGATCGCCAGGACGGAGCACAGGAAACCCAGCCCGCGCGAGATCGCGCCTCCTCTGAGCACGATCACCAGGCCGATGAGCATGAGTACGCCGGCCACGGCGAAGCTCACCACCGCATCGATGGGTGTATTGCCCATCGTGAAGCCGTTCAAATTCTGTCCAGTGGCCGGGAGCGTCGCCCAATTCTGGGAAACACCAACCGCGATCACGGCCCCGCCCGCAACGAGCAGGAGCCCGGCGAGGAAACGTCGGATCATTACCGTCACCTCCGTGTGCTTTTTCCACCCTAGCACCGAGGTACCGCTCGGGACTCGGTGGGCGACCGAGCACGCGGTCCCTACCGGCCAATCCCCGCAGACGGCAGCGCGGCGAGCAGGTACCCTGCCGCCTCCAACTCGGGTATCAACACGGCCACTGCGGCAACCGTTTCGCTCCTCGTGTAGCCGCCCCCGTCGTGCAACAGCACGACCATCCCGTTGTGGAGCGCGGCCATGACGCGCAATACGATGACCTCGGTCCCGGGAAGTTGCCAATCTCCCGTGTCGACGCTCCAGAGCTGCATCTTCATCCTCAACCCGGATGCAATCCCGACAACCGATGTGTTGAACGCTTCATAGGGGGGGCGCCACAATGTCGGCGCCTCTCCGGTCAGCGTCGTGACCAGGTTCCGGTCCCGGCCGAGCTCGACGTAGACGGCACTATCTGACAGGTTCGTGAGCGCAGGGTGTGACCAGGTATGGTCGCCGACGGTATCGCCGTCCCGAGCTTCTCGCTCCACCAACGCGGGCCACCTTTTGGCGTTCTCGCCGATGACGAAGAAGCTCGCATGCGCACCGTACTCCTCGAGGAGGGAGATGATCTCCGGAGTCCATGCCGGATCGGGACCATCGTCGAAGGTGAGATAGATCGTCTTGGTCAAGCGTTTGGAGGTGGCTCGTGCGAGTGCGGCGAGCGGCACCGGGAGGATTGGCCGTGTCGTCGTGGGAGTGGGCCCGTCATCAACGGTGTGAGAGATCCTTTTGGCCAATGCTTTGGACGCGAGCGTTGCGAGGGGGTGTGCTGATGCTGCGACCGTCGGCGACCTGATCGACAGAGGGCTCGGATGCGCCGTCGTTGAGGCGCAGGCTGCGACGAGGACGGCCGTGAGCGTCGCAACGGTCCTCAATCTCCCGACGCCGGCCATGGACAGCTTATGCATTCGAGAAGAGGGGAATGTTGGCGCCGCTGGCGACACTGAGCGGGCTGTCGAGCAGCGCAACGATCATCGCCGCAACCTCATGGGGGACCAGGGTCGCGCGAAGCGCAGGATTGGCCCGGCGGAGCATATCCGTGTCCACCGCGCCGGGACTCACCGAGATGGCGGTGATGCCAAACGGTTTGCCCTCGACCGCGATCCCTTCGGTGAGGCCGATCACCCCGTACTTCGACGCGTTGTATGCCGCCAGACCCGGGAACTTCTCGGTCGCATACACGCCTGACAGCGAAGCGATGTTGACGATGCGCCCCTCCCCGGCGTTGCGCATCGGCGTGAAGGCGGCGCGGCAACAGTTGAAGACGCCCGTGAGGTTGACGCTGATCGTGTGCTCCCACGAAGCGCGACTGATCTCGTCGAACGGCTCGCGCTCCAACGTTGCAGCGGCGCAGACCAGCGCAACTGGTGGCCCGATCCCGGACGCCACTCTGAACAGCTGATCGACGTCGGCCGCATTGCTGACGTCAGTGGGCACGGCGGTCGCTCCGCCACCGGCATCGCGAATCGCCTCAACGGTTGCGTCGAGAGCGTCGGCGTCTCTGGCAGCGAGGATGGTGTGCGCTCCTTCACGGGCGATCGCCACCGCGGTGGCCCGACCGATGCCGCGGCTCGCGCCGGTGACCACGGCCACCCGGCCGGCGAGCCAGTGCGTGCGCTCAGACACGCGGGGCCGCGAGCGTCGACGTGAGGATGCCGCGGTACACACGCTCGTGAGCGTCGAGCACGGCCTCGAGATCGAGGTGCCCTTCCGCGTGTCTACGGCAGGCGGTGCGGTCGAGCTCACTGGCGTGACCGAGTGCCGCAGCCGCAGCATCGATATCTCCGGGCTCGACAAGGAAGCCCGTGACGCCGTCGACAATGACGTCCTGGAGGCCGCCGCGCCGATACGCGACCACCGGGGTACCGCATGCCTGCGCCTCAGCGGCAACCAGACCGAACGGCTCGTCCCAGTTCGAGGGGCAGAGCACCGTCGCGGCATCAGCGACGACCCGCCAGAGCGTCGCCCTCGGAACCGCGGGATGCACGCGCACATCGGGTTTTCCGTCCGCGGCAGCGACCACGCGCTCAGCGTAGCCGTCGTCGTAGCCGTCGCCATACAGGTCGATTGACATCCCAGCTCGCCGTGCGATCGCGATGGCATCGACTGCACCTTTCTCCGGGCTGAAGCGGCCCGCGAAGGCTGCGCCCGATCCAGGGGTCGCAGACCAGGGGATGCGCTCGGTGGCGACTCCAGCGCTGAGGACCGTGTCAATCTCGATGAATTGCCGCCACGCGTCCGCCTGCGCCGGCGAAACAGTGGCGATGACCGGTGGATGCTGCGCTCGCGACGCGTCACGAAGAGCATTGACGACGGAGCTCTCGGGTGGAAGGTGGAGGGTATGGATCACGGGTGCCGCGATCCCGATCGCACATCGAATCGCAGGCGCGTCGAATGCGTGGTTGTGCACGACGTCATACGACCGCGTGCCGAGCGCGTCGAAGACTCGCGCGTAAGCGGCCACAAACGGGGCCGGGTCGCTCGGCGGAGAGGAGCCGGCGCGATAGAGGAACTGCTGCAAGGTGGATGCATCGACTCCGACATCGACAACGCGAGCGCCATCGATCTCCGATCCCGAGGCTGCGAAGACGTCGACGTCGTACCCATGCCTGACCAGGCCGGTGGCGAGATCTGCAAGAAACGCCTGCGCTCCGCCGCGGTGCGGCTCGCGAATCGGCGACACGAGCGATGCGATCAAAGCCAGCCTCAACGTTGCTTCACCTTATATGTGAGGTCGCGCGGAGGATTCACGCCGAGCACGTCGTACGAGACCCGCGCCTCGCCCCGAGCGCGGACCGCGCCGGCGGCATGCGGGTAGAAGATCTCCGTCATCTCAACCGCCTCCTCGGCGTCTCGGAACTCCATCCACATCTCGCCCGCAAAGCTCATGTGAGTGTATCCGTGAGCGCTCAACCAGTCCAGGTGATTCGGCCACACCACAACCATCACACCGCCGGGCGCACACACACGCTCCATTTCGGCCAGACCGGCGTCGCCTCCGTGAGCGGCATCGCGGTCGAGCGCCGAGCAGGTCACGACGAGGTCGGCTGAGGCGTCGGACACCGGCAGCGCGTCGAAGAAGCCATCGACGATGTCGATCGTGCGCGCTGCCTCCCGGCGCACGGCGGTCCGAAGACGCTCGCGCAAAGGCCGCGCGGGTTCCACCGCGATGAGGTGCGAGCAACGCGTCAGGAGAGCGGTGGTGAGGCGCCCCGTGCCGGCTCCAATTTCCACCACGCGCTCGACGTTCGGGAGCCACTCGAGCACCGCGGGATGAATGCGCTCGGCGGCGACCAGTCGCTCATACAGTTCGGGTTCGAGCCGGTAGAGCAGCTCGAACGAGAGCGACCGGTCGATGGGCACGTCCGGGGCCCCACGAGGGAGGAATCTCGCTCGCTCCGCCGGCGAGAAGGTGCGCACATCACCGACGCTGTAGCGTTGGGCCAGCTCGACCGTCCGCCGTACCGTCTCCACCGGTGTCAGTCGCCGCGAGTGCATTCAGCCCAGTTCTTCTCCGTCTCCCACAGCCGCACGGTGTGGAGCGTGCCGCGCGTGATGTGCGGCTCGAGCCTCTCGAAGAACACCGCGGCGAGGTTCTCCGCGGTCGGAATCCGCCCCTCGAGCCACGTCACGTCGGTGTTCAGATTGTGGTGATCAACGTGCTGGATAACTTCCGCCTTGATGACATCGGCGAGCTGCTTGAGGTCGACGACGTAGCCCGATGCGTCGTCCATATCGCCCGCGACGATCACCTCGAGCTGGTATCGATGGCCGTGAAGATTGACGCACTTGCCGTAGAGGGCGCGGTTCTCCTCCGGAGAGAGCCGGGGGTCGCACAGCTGGTGCGCGGCGTCGAACGACTCACGCCGGCAGACGCGAAGGGCGGGACGAGTGGGGCTCATCGGCTCCTCAAGCGTGGCACGCCGGCCGCTTCATGCACCAAGGCTGCGTAGGTCGGTCGTCTCATCCTCCAACGAGGCTAGCGGAACGCCGAGATGTTTGCCGATCAGAGCCTTGGCCGCAAAGAGCTCCCCGCCCTCGTCCAGCTCAGGATCACCGCCGCGGTTCAGCCCCACCACCGCCAAGACGCGGCCCTGCTCGAGATAAAAGCCGAGGAACCGGCGCTCCTCGAGGCTTCCGCGCACCACGAAGGTGTCCCAGCTCTGCGCGTGCCCGACGTATTCAAGTGCATGTCCGTATTGATCTGACCAGAACGAGTGGAGGTCTGCATAGGGCTCCGTGCTTCCCAGCATGGACCGTGCCGCTGCGCGTCCCTGGCGCTCCGCATTGTTGAAATGCTCAACCCGTAGGCGACCGAACACCGGATGCAGGTGGTTCGCCACGTCCCCGGCACCATACACACCCGCAATATTGGTGCGGCAGCGTTCGTCGACGATGATCCCGTTATCGACGGTGACGCCACTCTGGTCGGCGAGCTCCACGGAGGGCTCGATGCCGATTCCCGTCACAGCGAAATCGCACGGAACCGTCAAGCCACGACCGGTCACGACGTTTTCCACGTGCCCGTCACCCGTGAACGCGACGACACGATCATCGAGGAGCAGTTCGACGCCCTTGTCACGATGGATGCCGGCCATCACCGAACCGACCTCGTCGCCGAGAACACCTGCCAACGGACCGACGCCACCCAACACCGCGGTCACGCTGACGCCTTTCTGGCGGAGCGACGCCGCCACCTCGCTGCCGATGAATCCCATCCCGACCACGACGGCACGGCTCCCGGGCACGGCCAGTGCTTTGATGGCGTCGCAGTCGGCCAGAGTGCGCAGGCCGAGCACCCCAGGGAGGGTTGCGCCGGGGATCGACAGGCGCCGGTTGCGACCGCCGGTCGCCAACAGGAGCCGGTCGTACGCGATGCGCTGACGCGAGCCCTCGAAGACGACTTCGCGCGCCTGCAGGTCGATCGAGTCGACCCGTTCCTGCACGCGCTCGACAGTGTTCTGCTCATACCAGTCTGGGGATTTGACCATCCATGCCGTCCAGTCCTCTTCGCCGCGGAGGTACGTCTTCGAAAGTGGGGGACGACCAAACGGTGGAGTAGGTTCGTCGCCGATCAGCACGACGCGTTCGGAATAACCCTCCTCGCGCAGCGTCGCGGCCGCATTGCCGCCACACATCCCGGCTCCGATGATGACGATCCCGGCACTCGCCATATCAGGCCTCCACCTTATTGGCAGATATTGCGTCGCAGAGGCACCCGCATTGAAACTGAGGTCAACGTGGTAGTCAGCCGGGAGGGGGCGGTCCTTTGACCGTTGGGAGCGCGATCGGACCGATCCGTGACAGCACGTAGAAGGCGATCGCGAAGAGTGTCAGCGCCACCGCAGTCCGCGAAAGCACCGCATTCGTGGTCAGCTCGACCACGCCCGCCACGAGGAACAGAGTGAAGCTGACGACGATGCAGAAGTCTTTGAAGGTCATCGTTTGCTCCTCGCCATTTGGGTCACACGTCCAGGCACCGGCAGCATCCCACTTCGGGGCTACCGACCACCAGGCACCCAGGTGACCCGGCGTCGCAGCCGGCGTTGCACCCGCCAGGCGCGCTCCATCACCGGAAAGCCTGGCAGCGCCCGGATTCGGGCAATTTGGCGCGCAGCCTCCGCGTCCTCACGCGACTTCGACGCGAGCACCTGCCACGACAGTCGAAGACGGTCCGCCATCACTCTGGGGTTGGCCGGTACGGTCGAGCGCCGAAGCACGAACCCAAATTCAAATCGGTCGGGAACGTCGTCGTTGAACACGGCATCGAGGAGTTCCCACCGCATCCCCATCTCGACGATGGTGTGCTCGAGCACGGGCAGGAACTCGTCCTCCGACCAGCAGTGGACGTGAATTGATCGCTGCCGGTTCAGCTCGAATTGTTCGCGCTGCTGCTCCAGCGTCCAGGAGGGGTCCCAGACATCGGTCTTGCGCAGGTAATCCTCGATGTGTTCGTCACTTACAACAGTGACCCGATCTCGATGCTCAGCGACGAGATGCGCGATCGGCGTGGCGGACCGCTTGCGATCAAAGGTAAAACGCCGATCCGGAAGAAACACGACAACGACCGCACCGGGCTTCAGGACCCGTTGGATGTCCTCGAGCTGCGCGAGTGGATTGGCAAGGTGCTCGAGCAGGTGGCTCGCGATCACGAAGTCCTGACTCTCGTCAGCGAGGGCGGAGAGGCGGTCGACATCGAGGTTCGCGACGATGTCAGGTCTGGGGAAGCTTGCCCCGTCCTCCAGGTTGGTGAACAACGCGAGATTCTCCTCGGGCTGCCAGCGATCCACATACCGGACCGAAACGCCCGGGAAAGGAATCGGCATGGGGTGATGACCCGGCCCGAGCTCCACTCCGGCGCCGTTGAGAAAACGAGCGAGCAACCCTCGCGGCGTCGGGCTCACGGCTGCGACGTCGTCCACGGTGCCGGGATCCTAGCATCCGTCGATCGGAGCGACGTTGGCTGATCGAGCTATGGAATCGAGGTCAGGAAAAGCGCCCAATCAGCTTGCGCGTCTGGCCGGTCAACTCGGTGTCGGGCTGCCAGCGGCGCCCACACTCGACGCATTCACAGCCGGAAACGAACGTCCGTGTGGTGTCGCCGGAGGCGGCGACATCGCGCTTGTGCACGACCACCTCGGTTGAACTGCACTCCGGACACTCGGGGATCGCGCCGTCCACCATGATTGAACACCTCGTGCTGACTTGGGGTGGCGACAACCTACACCTCCAGTTCGCTGCTGATATTGCGAGCGTGTGACGGTGGCTCAGATCGATCGAGCCGGCCACGAGCGCTTCGGCGTCTGCCTCTTGAGCGAAACCTGATCGCACTGAATGCGTCAGAGGCAGCCATTGACGCAGGTGGTGCGAAATGCGTACTGTTCAGGGCCTTATCCGGTAGGGGCCCGGGCTGTTCAGGAGGTTGGCATGGCCGTTCAGAAACGAATCTTCAAACTCGTGGCCGCGACGGGCTTCGGGGCCATCACCGCTGCGAGCCTGCTCGCGTCCGGGGCACCCGCTCAGGCCGCGCCGACGGCTCGCCCGGATATCGTCGGGCACGTCCTTGGGCGCTTCAGCGCTGCGCAGCCGCCGACATCCGCGCAGTGCCTGGCGGCGAACGGTCTCGCCTGCTATGACCCTTCTCAGATTGAAGCGCACTACGGTCTCGACTCGCTGCACGACAGCGGAATCACCGGCGCCGGTAAGACGATCGTGATCGTCGACTCGTACGGATCGCCGACGATCCGCCACGACCTCAAGACGTTCGATGCCGTCTTCCATCTCCCGGCGGCGTCGCTATCGATCATCCAGCCGGTTGGAGCGGTCCCGCCTTTCGACCCGACGAACTCCACGATGGTGGGCTGGGCGGAGGAGACCACACTCGACGTCGAGTGGTCGCATGCGATCGCCCTAGGCGCGAAGATCCTCCTTGTCGAGACCCCGGTCGCCGAGACCGAGGGCGCGGTCGGCTTCCCGTCGATCGTTGCCGCCGAGAACTACGTGATCAATCATCACCTCGGTGATGTGATCTCGCAGAGCTTCGGCGCTACCGAGCCGACGTTTTCAAGCCCTGCCAAGATCATGAGCCTGCGCAGCGCATTCGTGAATGCGGCAGCCCATAACGTCACGGTCCTTGCCGCTTCCGGGGACAACGGCGCCACCGACAACTTCTTCGACGGTGGCTGCTGCTTCGCGCATCACGTGAACTCGTGGCCCTCCTCGGACCCGCTGGTCACGTCGGTGGGTGGCACTGAGCTCATCCCGCGCGCCAACGGGAACCCGGAGTCGGTATCGCACGACGTCGTCTGGCAGGATCCGGCGAGCATCAACGGCGGCCCCGCCGGGCAGACGTGCTGCGCGGGCGGTGGCGGCCCCTCCGCAGTGTTCTCGCGTCCGTCGTACCAGAACTCGGTGGCGAGCGTGGTCGGCGACGATCGCGGCACGCCCGACATCTCGATGAGCGCTTCGCTCAGCGGCGCGGTCCTTGTGTTCTGGAGCTTCCAGCCCTTCGGTGCGGGGTACTTCCAGATCGCCGGCACGAGTGAAGCCAGCCCGATGTTCTCTGGCATCGTGGCCATGGCGGATCAGCTGGCAGGACACGACCTTGGCCAGTTGAATCCTCGCCTGTACGCACTTGCACAGACTGCAAACAGCGGCATCGTCGATGTCACCCAGGGCGGTAACGGCATGACGTTCCCAGACGCCCACCGTGGCAACGCCGTGGTCACGGTGGCCGGCTACAACGCCGGCCCCGGCTACGACATGGCGAGCGGTCTCGGCACTATCGATGGAGCGGTCTTCATCCCAGCGCTCGCAGGGGTCTGACCTCAGGGCCCGGAGGGGGCGGCACGGCCGCCTCCTCCGACCCGCCCCTCGACGTGCGTGGTTAGGACCTCGGGACCTGGGCAGGAAGCGCCGCGACGTCAGGCGGAGAGCGGCTCCATGGCGAGCTCGGCGAGCGCATCCATCGCCATCGTCAACTTGGGGCGCGGCGCGCTGGAACAGAGGCGCAGGTGCGACGGCACACCGAAGGCGATCCCCGGGGTCAGGAGCACGCGACGCGCCGCCAGGGCATCGATGAGCCGCAACGTATCCGGCCACGGGCTGCGCAGCCACAGGTAGAGCCCGCCCTCCGGTTGTATCGCCTCGAGGCCGTCGGCGCGGACTCGATCCATGACGATGTCCCGGCGCTCCCGATACGGGACCGCGTTGATCTCCCACGAGTCGAGATGCAGCAGCGCGCGTTGCGCGGTGGCCGGCGCGTTCACGAACCCGAGTGCGCGCAGCGCCTGCGCAAGCCCGCGGTGCGTCTCGGCATTGACGAGCGACGGGTGCAGCACGAGGTAGCCGATGCGCTCCCCTGCAACCCCGAGATCCTTCGAGAAGGACCTCGCGAGCACGGTGTGCTCGTAGAGGTCGAACGGCTCGACGCGCTGATGCGGTGGGTACGTCAGCCGTCGATACACCTCGTCGATGATCAGCAGCACCTTGCGGTCGTGCCGGTTGTTGTGCGCATCGAGGACGGACGCGAGCCCCGACAGCTCGCCGCCGTCAAGGACGTGGCCACTCGGATTGCACGGCGAGTTGACGATCACCGCCGCGGTGTGCGCGGAGAGCGCACCGCTGATGCCGTCGAGGTCGAGACGCAGGTCGGGGCCGGTGGGCACGGGCACGAACCGCGCCGATGCCGTCTCGCAATACAGGCGGAATTCCGGGAAGTACGGAGCGACGCCGATCACGTCGTCACCGGGGTCGACGAAGGTTCGGATCGCGGCGGCGATCGCGCATGCGGCGCCGGCGGTCATTGCGATCGAGTCGCCGGTGATCCCCGGAAAGTCGACGTCTTCAGCGGCGCGCTCGCGCACGTCCGGGTACCCCAGGTTCGGCATGTATCCGAAACGCCCGCGGAATCGCTCGCGGCTGGCTGCCGCAAACGCTTCGACGATCGTCTCCGGCGCCTCCAGCGGCTGCCCGATGGACAGGTCGGCCACGCTGCTTTCGCCGAATTCGGCGCGAAGCCGTTCCCCCTCCATGAACATCCGCCGGATCCAGCCCCCGTCCTGAAGTTGTGCGCGCGACCAGCGCGAGATACTCATGTCAATCCAGCAATGCGATCAGCTACGCGATGCTCGTGGTGCCGGAGACCCCGCCGGTGTGCCAGCTGAACGGATAGTCGCGGTCGAAGATCTGACGCGCGATTGCGGTGCGGTGCAACGGCCGGAAGGTGTCAACCATCACGGCCAGCTCGTCGGTCTCACGCGGTCGATCGAGCGACGCCTCGAGCGCACCGGGTTGCGGGCCGTGCGGGAGTCCACCGACGTGGTGGGTGAACGAGCCCTGGCTGATCCCGCGGCGCGCCGCGTAGTTGCCCTCGACGTAGTAGAGCACCTCATCCGAGTCGAGGTTGCTGTGGTGGTAGGGGAGATGGATCGCTTCCGGGTCCCAGTCGAGCTTGCGCGGCACGAACGAGCAGATGACGAGGTTGTGCGCCTGGAAGGTCTGGTGGATGGGCGGCGGCACGTGGAATCGACCCGCGCGCGGTTCGAAATCATGGACGTTGAAGGTCACCGGATAGATGGTTCCGTCCCAGCCGATGACGTCGAACGGGTGGTGGTCGAGCACATAGCGGCTCACGTGGTTGGACCGCTTGAGCCAGATCTCCGCGGGTCCCTGGTCGTTGCTCTCGAGCGAGTCGGGACCGTGGAAGTCGCGCTCGCTGTACGGCGCAAATTCGGTGAGCTGGCCGTTGCGTGCGCGATAGCGATCCGGCACATCGACCAACCCCGTGACCTCCATGCAGAGCAGGCGCACGTCGGCGAGGTCGTCGAAGTCGATGCGGTAGATGGTGCCCCGTGGAATCACGATGTAGTCGTGCTTCTTGAACGCGAGATGGCCGAACTGGCTCCGCAGTGCGCCACTGCCCCTGTGCACGAAGAGGACCTCGTCCGCGGAGCCGTTGACGTAGAGCACCTGCTGCACGGTCACCGGGGCGACGAGACCGATGTGCACGTCGTCGTTGACGAGCAACCAACGCCTCCCGGTGATGACGTCGCCCTGCGACGGAAGGTCGAACCCCTTGAGGTGCGCGTTGGTGTGCACCTGCTCGTGCTCGGGGGTCATGAGGTCGGCGGGTCCTTCGCTCACGTCCTGTGCGCCCTCGGGCATGCCGCGGTGGTAGAGCAGCGACGACGGCCCGCTGAACCCCTCGCGTCCGAAGAGCTCCTCATATGCCAGCCGCCCGTCGTCCGAAAAGCGCATGTGCCGCTTACGGGGCACGTCTCCGAGTTGCTTGTACGGTCGCACGTCCAGAGCCTAGCGGTTCGACCCTACGCCGGTGCGCCGATGACCTCGAAGATCGCCTCGAGTTCGACGGCGGCTCCCAGCGGTAGCTGCGCGACCGCGCTCCGTGCGCGGGCGGTCCCCAGGAGATCGATGGCCGCGCGGCGCGCCAGGTCGCACGCGGTGTCGATGTCCACGTCATCGCCGACCCTCCCGGTCACGACCGCGCCGTCGCGCTTGCCGAGGTGGCCGGAGAGGAAGAGCAGACTGCCGGCCCGCCGCGCCGTCACGTAGTTTGCAACCGGCGTCGTGGTCTCCGGGATGACGATGTGGAGCTCGGCGAGACGATCGTCGACACCCACGGTCAGTAGTCCTGGAGGTAGTCGCAGTTGTCCGGGAAGCTCTCCGCATCGAAACTGAATCCGACACGGACCGAGTCGACGCGGGTGATGTTGTTGCGGCCAAGCATGCGGAGCTGATCGCGAGTCACCGGCGGATGCCGGAGCAGTTTCTCCATGAAGAACGCGGCCGGCATCATCATCGGCACCGGGACGTGGACGATCTTGCGGTGCAGGCCAAGCGCGGTCTTGATGGTGCGGACGATGTCCTCGTAGCTCATCTGGTCCGGACCGCCGATCTCGTACACGCGCAGGGCAGGTCCACGCTCGAGGGCAAGCACGATGCAGCGGGTCACATCGCCGACCGAGATGGGCTGGAAGAGGGTCCTGCCGTCGCCGGCGATGGGGATGACCGGGTTGATGCGCATCATCCGTGTGAGCAAGGTGAAGAAGCCGTCGCCCGGGCCGAAGATGAGGCCCGGACGCAGGGCGGTGTAGGGAAGGCCGCTGGCGCGCACCGCCTGCTCGCCCTGCCATTTGCTCAGCAGGTACGGGTACCGGGGGTCGGGGTCGGCCCCGAGCGCTCCCTGGTGGACGAAGTGCGTGACCTTGGCTTTCGTGGCCGCTTCGAGCACCCGCTCGGTGCCCTCGCGGTTCACCCGGTCGAAGGTCTGGCGGCCGCGCTCCTGGATGATCGCCACCAGGTGGACGACCGCGTCGCACCCCGCGAAGGTGTCCGCCAGCCCGGTCGCGCTGGTCAGGTCGGCCTGGACGAAGGTGACCCGCTCGCCCTTGGGGCGGCGGGTGGTCCCGCGGGCCACGATGACCACCTCATGGCCGGCGTCCTTGAGCGCACGAACGGTGTGGATGCCGACGAAGCCGGTACCACCGGTCACCGCAACGCGCACGCAGTTCCTCCTCGCCGGGCTGGGACGTTCGCCCGCGAGTTTACGGGCAGGGCCGCCGCGCGTGCCCCGC
>Ga0182024_10012041_pt1 | contig 17199 bp, 13 predicted proteins | sample P32metaG_FD_120480 | JGI IMG/M metagenome (GOLD analysis project Ga0182024, IMG submission 120480) | Permafrost microbial communities from Stordalen Mire, Sweden - P3-2 metaG (Illumina Assembly) | ecosystem: Environmental > Terrestrial > Soil > Wetlands > Permafrost | place: Sweden: Stordalen...
ATCTTCCTGGTCGAGGGCGACAGCGCCGGCGGTTCGGCCAAGCAGGCGCGCAACCGCGAGAACCAGGCGGTGCTGCCTCTGCGCGGCAAGATCCTCAACGTCGAGCGGGCGCGCTTCGACAAGATGCTGGGCTCCGAACAGATCGGCACCCTGATCACCGCGCTTGGGGCCGGCATCGGCCGCGACGACTTCGACATCGAGAAGATCCGCTACCACCGCATCGTGGTGATGACCGACGCCGACGTCGACGGCGCGCACATCCGCACCCTGCTCCTGACCTTCTTCTATCGCCAGATGCCGCAGGTCATCGAACGCGGCTTTCTCTATATCGCCCAGCCGCCGCTCTATAAGGCCAGCAAGGGCAAGTCCTCGCGCTATCTGAAGGACGACGCCGAGCTGGAGGCCTTCCTCATCGAGGAGGGTCTCGACGGCGCCGAGTTGGATCTGGCCTCCGGGGAGCGCATGACCGGGCGGGATCTGGCCGAGCTTTCCCAGACCGCCCGCCAGGCCAAGGCCAACATCGAGCGGCTTTCGGCCCGCGCGCCGGCCTTCGCCATCGAGCAGGCGGCGCTGGCCGGGCTGCTGGGCGCCTCCGACGATCTGGCCGAGGGCGCGCGCCGCCTGGACCTCTACGCCGAGGAAGGCGACGGGGCGTGGTCGGGCGAGCGGGCCCAGGGCGGCGGCTACCTCTTCACGCGCGTCAAGCGCGGGGTCTCCGAGCGCATCGTGCTGGAAGACCGCATGCTGCATTCGGCCGACGCCCGGCGTCTGGCGCAGCGGGCGGGCAAGCTGGCCGAGACCTTTTCGGCGCCGGCGACCTTCCGCCGCAAGGAGCGCAGCCAGACGGTGCGCGGACCCCTCGATCTGGTCGCCGCGGTATTCGACGCCGGTCGGCGGGGCCTCGCCATCCAGCGCTACAAGGGCCTGGGCGAAATGAACCCGGACCAGCTTTGGGAAACCACCCTCGACCACAACGCCCGCACGCTGTTGCAGGTCAAGGTCAACCACGCCGACGACGCCGACGACATGTTCACCAGGCTGATGGGGGACTTGGTCGAACCCCGTCGCGAATTCATCCAGGAAAACGCACTGGATGCGGAGGTGGATGTTTAGGGGCGAGCCGCGCTCCCGCCGGACACCTCCCCCAGCACCGCCTCACCGTATCGCTCCAACTTCCCCTGGCCGACGCCGTTGATGGCCAGCAAGTCCGCCGGGGTCGCCGGCCTGGCGCGGGCGATGTCGGCGAGGGTGGCGTCATGGAAGATGACGTAGGGCGGCACGCGCTGACGGGCGGCTTCGGCTTTGCGCCAGGCGCGCAGGGCATCGAAGAGGGCGGAGTCCGCTGGGGCGATGTCGAAGGCCGCGGAGCCTCGGCGGCTTCGCGGGCGAGCTGCCCGCGTGGCCGGACCGGCGCCTTGCGGCTCCTTCAGCACCGTCAGTTGACGTTCTCCGCGATAGACCGCGCGCACGCCTTTAGTGTCGGCCAGGGCGATCAGCGGGCGCCCGTCATTGGGCTGTTCGACAAGCAGACCCTCGAATAGAAGCTGATCGATTAGGCCGCGCCAGCCGGAGGGGCTGAACTCCTGGCCCACCCCGAAGGTGGTCATGGCGCCTTCCGACTCGCTGACACCCTTGGTCTTGCCCAGGAGATGATCGACCAGGCGTCCGCGTCCAAAACGGCCCCCCAGGCGATGGACAGCGGAGAGGGCCTTCTGCGCCGCCAAGGTGACATCCACGCCCACCGGCGGGCGCAGGCACCGATCGCACTGGCCGCAGGGCAAGGCGTCGGTCTCGCCAAAATAGCGGCGCACGGCGGCGGCGCGGCAGCCGGTTCCGTCCAGCATGGCGTAAAGCTCGCGCACTTTTCTCGCCTGAACCTTAGCCACCACCTCGGGGGCCTCGCGGCGGCGGATGCGCTCCAGAGCCCAGGCCATGTCGGAGGCGCTGTATAGGGTGATGCCTTCGGCCGGCGCGCCGTCGCGCCCGGCGCGGCCGATCTCCTGCCAGTAGGCCTCGATGGCGGCCGGCGGATCGGCGTGGATCACGAAACGCACGTCGGGTTTGTCGATGCCCATGCCAAAGGCGATGGTGGCCGCCATCACCGCGCCCTCCTCGCCCAAAAACCAGTTCAGCGCTTCGTGGCGCCGCCGGCTGTCCAGACCGGCGTGGTAGGGGCGCGCCGCCACGCCCTCGTTCGCCAGACGCTCGGCCAGGCGCTCGGCGCCATCGCGCGATCCGCTGTAGACGATGCCCGACTGGCCCGGCCGCGCCTTCACCAGGGCCGCCACGCGGTCGTGTCCGCGCCCGCCCTTGCGCTCGGCGCTCAAGCTAAGTTCCGGCCGCGCGAAACTGGCCACGAATTGCGCGGCGTCCTCCAGGTGAAGTTGCGCCGCGATATCCTCGCGGGTGCGCGCATCGGCGGTGGCGGTGACGGCCAAGCGGGGCACGGTGGGGAAGATTTCCGCCAGTCTGCCCAGAGCGCGGTACTCTGGGCGGAAGTCATGGCCCCACTGGCTTACACAGTGCGCCTCGTCGATGGCGATGACGCTGAGCGGCGTGCGGGCGAATCGTTCCAGCACGGCGGCCTGCATCAGGCCTTCGGGGGAAAGATAGATGAGATCGAGCTCCCCGGCAGAAAGCTGTGACCAGGCGGCGTCACGCTCATCGCCCGAAAGCCCCGAATCCATCCGTGCGGCCTTGACGCCGAGCTGCCTCAGCGCCTCGACCTGGTCGCTCATCAGGGCGATCAGCGGGGAGACCACCAGGCCGACGCCCGGGCGAAGCATGGCCGGTATCTGGTAGCAGACACTCTTGCCCCCGCCGGTGGGCAGCACGGCCAGGGCGTTGCGGCCGGCCATGACCTCGCCGATCACCTGGGCCTGCAGACCTCGAAAATCGGCATGGCCGAAGGTGCGACGAAGCACGTCGCGGGCGGTTTCGACAAAGGCGGGCACCAACGCCTTATGGCAGGCAGACCTGGGCCCCGAAAGGGGCGCGGCCTTAAGCCTTCCTCAATCGTCTCGCGCCACGCTCGCGCATCCGCTAGGAGGGGAGCGGGCGCGGGCGAAGCGGCGAGGAACGACGCATGTCGAACGCCTATGACGGGGGCCCGCCACAGGCTCCTTCCGGAGCACCGCGACGCACGCCCCTGGGGGCGCTGGTCTATTGGACGGCGGTGCTGGGAGTATGGGGCCTGATCTTCGTGGTCGGCCTCCTGGCCGTGTTCGCCACCGATCTACCCGATACCTCCAAGCTCTACGATGTGCATCGCCAGCCTTCGATCACCTATCTGGATCGCTCCGGCGCGGTGGTCGCCGTGCGCGGCAGCCAATATGCGCCGCCCGCCGACCTGGACGCCCTGCCGCCCTATGTGCCGGCCGCCTTCGTGGCCATCGAGGACCGCCAGTTCTACCACCATCCGGGCTTCAACCCCTGGGGCATGCTGAGCGCGGCGATCTACAATTTCACCCATCCCGGTTCGGGCCTGAGAGGCGGCTCGACCATCACCCAGCAGCTGGCGCGAAACCTCTTTCTCACTCCGGCGCAGACCTATCGCCGGAAGGCCCAGGAGCTGATCCTGGCCGTCTGGCTGGAGGCCCACTTCAGCAAGAAGCAGATTCTGGCGCTCTATTTGAACCGGGTGAACTTCGGCGGGGGCGCCTATGGCATCGAGGCGGCGGCGCAGCGCTATTTCAACAAGCCCGCCGCAAGCCTGACCCTGGGCGAGGCCGCCCTGCTGGCCGCCACCATGAAGGGGCCCTCGCGCTACAACCCCGCCGCCAACAGCGAACGGGCCGCCAGGCGGGCGACGGTGGTCCTCTATGAAATGCAGCGCATGGGGGCGATCACCCAAGAAGAGCGCGACGCCGCCTTCGCCGTCCCCGTGCACGTTTCGGCCCGGCTGGCCAACCAAAGGGCGCAATATTTCATCGACTGGCTGGACGCCCAGGTGCGCTCGCAGGTGGGTGAGCCGACTGAGGATATGGTTGTCGAAACCACGTTGGACCTGCCGATCCAGGCCGCCGCCGAACAGGCCGTGCGCCTGGGCGTCGCCGCCCACGCCAATCAAGGCATCCAGCAAGGCGCGCTGGTGGCCATGGACGGCGAAGGAAGACTGCGCGCCTACGTCGGCGGAGCCATCTACGCCGACAGCCAGTTCGACCGGGCGACCACGGCGCGGCGGCAGGCCGGCTCGGCGTTCAAGCCGTTCGTCTATCTCGCCGCCATGGAGGCCGGCCACACGCCCTCCGAGGGCGTCGTCGACGAACCGCTGACCATCGGAAACTGGTCGCCCAGGAACTACACCGGGCGCTATCTGGGCGCGATCACCCTGCAGACGGCGTTAGCCCAATCGGTCAATACGGTGGCCGCTCGCCTGGCCAATGAAGTGGGCACGACGCGGGTCGCCGCCGCCGCGCACCGCCTGGGCATCACCTCCAAAATTCAGACCGATCCTTCGATGGCCTTGGGCGCGGTGGAAGTCAGCCCCCTGGAGATAGCCCAGGCCTATGACGCCTTCGCCAACGGCGGGTACCGGGTCCGCGGCTATGGCATCGAACGCATCCGCACCGCGGCTGGAAAGATTCTCTACGACCACGGCGCCGAGGGATCGGCGCGCACAGGCGTCATCGGCGAGCCGGCGCTCGGCTATATGAACCAGATGCTGCGCCAGGTGATCGCCTCGGGGACCGGCGGCCGGGCCCGCGTGGGCGGCTATGATCTGGCCGGCAAGACCGGCACCACCAGCGACTACAAGGACGCGTGGTTCATCGGCTACACCGGCGGCTTCGTCGCCGCCGTATGGGTCGGCCGGGACGACAACACGGCCATGAAGCGGGTGACCGGCGGCGCGGCCCCCGCTGAAATCTGGCGCGCCTTCATGTCCGCCGCCCTGCCACGACTGGCGGCCCAGGCCATCCCCGGCAGTCCCCCGATCCCGGTCGCAAGAGACGCCATCGGCGACATTCTCTCCACCGACGCCGCCCCGCCGCCCACCGCCGACGCCGAGGCGCCGCCGACCCCCGAGCCCGCGCCGCCGCCCCAGCGCGCGGCGCGACCGCGCCAGCCCGAGCCCGTTCCGTTCTAAGGCCGCCAAGACGCCTTATGAGTGGCGACCAAAGGCGTGCAGGCCGGCGCCGTGAGCGCGCAGCCAGGCGCGGTGGGGTTTCTCATCGCCGATGAGGCCGCGCACCAACGCCCAGAAGCGCGGGCCGTGGTTGGGCTCGATCAGATGAGCGCACTCGTGAGCCACCACGTAATCGGCCACCTCCGCGGGCGCGAGAGCCAGGCGCCAGGACAGGCGGATCGACGCCGCGCGGCCGGGCCGGGCCGAGGCGCACGAGCCCCAGCGCGTCGCGGCATCGCCGATGGAGACCGCCGGCTTCGCCGTTCCCAGACTCTGGCAATGATGGACGACGCGCGCGCCGAAGACCTCGAGCGCCTGGCGCTTGACCGCCCGGGCGACCAGCTGCGGGTCGACCTCGCCGTGGCCGCAGCCGATCAGCGACCAGGATTCTTCGCCGAGGATGGCGATCAGGCGCGGCCGCCGGCCGTCCGGCGCCAAGCGACAAGGCGCGCCAAACAGCGTCACCGCCTCATCGGCTTTGAAGGACCGCGGGCTTGGCCGCGCGGCGAGCCGGCTGGTGATCCAGGCGGCGCGGGCGGCTGCGAAGGCGGCGGCGTCGGCCAGGCGACTCACGGAAGGGGCGGTGGCGATCACCTGACCGCTGGCCGGATCGATGCGCAGGGATATTCGCCTGGCCCGCCTGTTGACGCTCAGGCGGACCCAGACGCCGCCGACGTCAAGCCGCTCGCCGTCGGCGAGTCGTTTCCGAAACAGGCTCATCGCCCTGGGATAGGCCCCCCTCGCGCGCCGTCAAACTCTCTTCGCGCCGGGCGATGAAATCGCGTACGCGCGGATAGATTTCATTGGCGAAACGCCGGCCGTTGAAGACGCCGTAGTGGCCCACCCCCGGCTGGACGTAGAGCTCGCGCATGTCGGAGGGAACATTGGCGCACAGGCCGTGGGCCGCCTGGGTCTGGCCAACGCCGGAGATGTCGTCGTTTTCCCCCTCGACGGTCATCAGGCCGATGTCGGTCATGGCGCCGAGATCGACGCGCCGGCCGCGGTGGATGAGCTCGCCCTTCGGCAAGAGATGGCTCTGAAAGACGATGTCGACGGTCTCCAGGTAGAACTCTTCGGAGAGATCCAGGACCGACAGATATTCATCGTAGAACTGCCGGTGCTTGTCGGCGGAATCGCCGTCGCCGCTGACCAGGTCGTCGAAGTAGCGGCGGTGCGCGTCCTGATGCATCCGGGGGTTCATGGAAAGGAAACTGTAGAGCTGGACGAAGCCTGGATAGACCCGCCGAAACGCCCCCGCGTAGGGCCACGGAACGGTGTGAATCATGTGCGACTGGAACCACGTGAAGGGTCGCTCCTCGGCCAGGCGATTGGCCGCCGTGGGCGACAGTCGCGCATCGATGGGCGAGCCCATGAGGGTGAGGCTGGCCGGACGCAAGGGGTCGTCGTCCTCGGCCATCAGCGCCGCCTGGGCCAGGGCCGGAGGTCCCGGCTGACAGACGGCCACCACATGCGCGCGTCGGCCGATATGGCGCAGGATTTCGCCCAGGGCGTCGACATAGTCGTGGAAACCAAAACGTCCTTCGATGAGCGGGACGTCGCGGGCGTTGGACCAGTCGGTGACATAGACATCATGGTCGGCGAGGAAGGTTTCCACGGTGCCGCGCAGCAGGGTGGCGAAGTGTCCCGACAGGGGCGCGATGATCAGGACCGCCGGCCCGGCGTCGGGGGCCTCGCGACCGGCCGCGGCCAGATCGACCGGCTCGCGCCGAAAATGCCGAAGCGTGACCCACGCCGAGCGCCAGGGCGTCTCGCTGGTGACCCGCACGGCGTGGCCATCGACAATGACCTCATCGATATTCCAGGCCGGCTTGAAGTAGCGGCGGGTGAGGCCGACGATCAAATCGGACGACGCGTAGAGGCTGCGGCCCAGGTGCGATGCTCCAGCCGGGTTGATCGGCGAGCTCCAGAAGTCGCGGGCGAACTCGGCGGCGACGCGCAGGGGCGCGGCGGTGCGATAGGCGGCTTCGTGGAGCGTATAGAGCATGGTGACCTTGTCGTTGTGCGATGCAACAACATGGCCCGCGCCCCACCCCAAGTCCAGGGTCACCCCAGGTCAGGCGCCGTCGATGGCGTCCGAAATCTGTCGCGCCACGCCGGCGGGCGGGACGCTTACATCGAGCGGCCGGCTGAACTGGCCTTGGGGGTCCATCAGGTAGACGATCGAGGTGTGATCCACGCTGTAGGTCGCCCCGTCCGGGACCTTCTTGTAATAGACGCGCCAGGCGCGCGCCGCGGCGGCGATCTGCGCCTCGCTCCCGGTGAGGCCGACGACACCCTTAGGGAAGGTCGGGCTGGCGAGATAGGCGCGCAGCTGGGCCGGGGTGTCGCGCGCCGGATCGACGGTGATGAACACCACCCGCACATCGCGGGCCTTGGCGCCGAGATCATCCATGGCGCCGCCGAGGGTGGTGAGGGTCGTCGGGCAGACATCCGGGCAGAAGGTGTACCCGAAAAACACCGCCGTCCATTTGCCCTTGAGGATGCGTTCATCGACCCGCCGGCCGGTCTGATCGACCAGCTGGAAAGCCCCGCCCACCGCCGAGGAGCTTTGCGGCGCCGACGGCTCTCGCCCGCGCCAAGCCGCCGCGGCGACCACGGCCGCCGTCGCGAGGACCAGCAAGCCGACGATCCACCATGAGCGCCTCAAGCCAAACCCCCAAAATGCTCAAGTGAAAAACGAGGGCTCGCGCGGGCGGCCTTTCCGGGCCATCTTTCGCGCCATGACATCGACGGCGGCTCCCAAGTCCATCGACGAGGCTACGGGCCCGGACGAGCCGCGCTCCGATACGCCGGGCGCGGGAATCGTGCAAGGCCGCCGCGTGAGCGCGGGCCTTCGGCAGGCCCGCAGCCTGATCCTGCTTCGCTGCCTGTTCATGGTCTGCCAGGCGAGCGTGATCGCCGTGGTTGGGCGGGTGCTGGGCTACCCCATCGCCTACCTGCCCTGCTTCGCGCTGATCGGCATGAGCGCGCTCTTCAGCCTGGGCATCGCCATCACCCCGGCGGCCATGAGAAACGCGCGGCCGTGGGAGGCCAGCGGCCAGCTGGCCTTCGATATCCTGCAGCTCAGCGGGCTGCTCTATTTCACTGGCGGCGTGGTCAATCCATTCTGTTTTCTGCTCATCGTGCCGGTGACCGTGGCGGGCACTACCCTGCCCCAGCGCCACGCTTTCGGCCTGACGATCCTGGCCATCGCCTGCAGCCTGGCGCTGGCCGCCTTCGCCATGCCTCTGCCAGGGCCGCCGGGAGCCCTTGCGTTCTCGTCCATCTATCGCCTGGGCTGCGCGATCGCCTTGATCGCCGCCATCGCCTTCGCCTGCGGCTACGCGGCCTGGACGGCGACCGAGGGCGCGCGCATGGCGCTGGCGCTGCACGTCACCGAGACCGTGCTGGCGCGCGAGCAGAGACTGTCGGCGCTGGGGGGCCTGGCGGCCGCGGCCGCCCATGAACTGGGCACGCCGCTGGCCACCATCACCGTGGTCGCCAAGGAGCTGGCCCGCGAAACAAAAGAGGGGCCCCTGCATGACGACGCCTGGCTCCTGGTCGAGCAGGCCCAGCGGTGCCGCGACATCCTCCAGCGCCTGGCCGAAAAGCCCGAGACCACCGATGCCCTGCACGAACGCATGAGCCTCCTACAGATCGTGCGCGAGGTGCTGGCGCCCTACGCCGGCAAGGCCCAGGTGCGGGCCGAAGCGGTGGTGACCGGACCGCCGGGCATGACCGCGCCGGATCTGTGGCGCCGGCCCGAAGTGCTGCACGCGATGACCTCGATCGTCGAGAACGCCTTCGACTTCGCCCGCGCCGAAATTCTGGTGACCGCCCGGTTCGACGCCGACTCCATCGCTCTGATCGTGCGCGACGACGGGCCAGGCTTCAACCCCGACGTTCTGGCCACGCTGGGCGAGCCCTATGTCACCAGCCGGCCGGGAGCGGAAGGCTCGCGCACCGGCCATGTCGGCATGGGCCTGGGCTTCTTCATCGCCAAGACCCTGCTCGAGCGCAGCGGCGCCAAGGTGGAGTTCGCCAATGCCCGCAGCGGGGGCGCCATCGTCACCGTGCGCTGGCCCAGGAGCCTGATGGAGGCGTTTGAGCTGGTCCCCAAGAGGCTTGAACTGACGCCTTAATCGGCCACATAGTGCCGCATTCTACGGCGCGGGGCGCGCAAAAGCCCGCGCGGATGGGAGACCGCGTGATGAGTAACGTCGATGAATTGGTGGCCGCCCTGCCCGACAGGACCCTGCTGCTGCTCGACGACGACGCGGCTTTGCGCAATCGGCTGGGACGCGCCCTGGAGTCCCGCGGCTTCGAAGTGAGCCTGGTGGAAACCGTCGCCGCCGCGCTCGCCTCGGTGGCGGCCTCGGCCCCGGCATTCGCGGTGCTGGACATGCGGCTGGAGGATGGATCGGGTCTGTCGGTGGTCGAAGCGCTGCGCGGCGCGAGGCCCGAGGCCCGAGTCATCATGCTCACCGGCTATGGCAACATCACCACCGCCGTGGCGGCGGTGAAGGCCGGGGCGGTCGACTATCTGGCCAAGCCCGCCGACGCCGACGATGTGGTCAGCGCCCTGCTAGCGGCGGCCACCGGCCAAGCGCCCGCGCCGCCGGCCAATCCGATGAGCGCCGACCGTGTGCGCTGGGAACATATCCAGCGCATCTATGAGCTGTGCGCCCACAATGTCTCGGAGACCGCGCGGCGGCTGAACATGCACCGGCGCACCCTGCAGAGGATCCTGGCCAAGCGCGCCCCTCGCTAGAGCGACCCCCGCGCCTCCGTCAGCCCAAGGGCGCCTCGCCCGGCGCCGCCATGGCCCGCATTGCCGCCAGGCGGCCAAAGGCGACGGTGATCGCCTTGCGCCGCGCGCCGCTCAGGGCATCGATCGGGGCTTCGCGCAGAACCGCGCCGTCGAAGGCGTCGGCGACAATCAGGCCGGGCTCGTCGGGCAGGATGTCGCGCGGGAATTCCGGCGCCACGGCGAAGAAGAAGGCGTCGCAGAAGGGTTGGTACTCCTCCCATTTGCGGTCGTAGCGGAAGTCCTCGAGGCTCGATTTCACCTCGGCGATGGCGATCTGGCCGCGCGGGCCCAGCGCCATGATGTCGGCCCGCCGGCCATTGGGCAGACAGACTTCCAGGAGCGGCGCATAGCCCAGCGCCGCGAACAGCCGCCCCGCCCCGCGGGTCACCGCGCCGGTGGTCAGCGGCCTGCTAAAGGCGAGGACGACGGTCTCCATGGCGCCATCTTGTTCCGCTTTGGTTCCGCGTCAAGCGGGAGCGCGCATATGCCTTTGGCAAACCCGTTAGTTCAGAGGGGTCGCCGTAGCATAGACCTCGAGCGAGAATTTTCGCCTCGCTTCGGCGAACAGTTCGATGAACCGCTCGATGTATCCTTGGAGGTCCGGGCCACACGTTTCGAGCCCGTCTATGACTACCAAGTAGGGCGGATGGACATCGTTAAAATCATGAACGATGGAATCCCACCAAGCGTCGAGGTTGCGCCCGTGCCAGTCAGGCGCTCCCAGCGCCGTCACGACCGCTTCGTGAAACTCGGACTCCGAACTCCACTGCGTGGCGTCAAGAATGATGCGCTTCATCGTCCTCCGGCGCTGTAGCGATGTTCCTTAGTCGCCTGTCGAACGCTGCGTCGTGCTCGTCGCGGTTGAGGGCGCGAGCGGGGGATCTTGTCATCTGATTCTTGCTCGGCAAGGAACTCACCGTCAGCCGAAGGCCCGCTTGAAATTTGCCGGAATTGGTGGCGGAGCGCAATCTGGGCGGCGAATGAGGAGCGATGTCGATGATCTTTGGCGCCCATGTCATCGTCTACAGCCAGGACGCGGACGCCGACCGCGCCTTTTTCCGGGAGGTCCTGGAATTTCCCTGCGTCGACGCCGGCCACGGCTGGCTGATCTTCGCCCTGCCGCCGGGGGAACTGGCCGTGCATCCCGCCGAGGGCGGCGAACGCCACGAACTCTATCTGATGTGCGACGATCTGAAGGCGCGGATATCGGCGCTCGGAAAAAAGGGCGTCGCCTGCTCGGACGTGCAGGAGGCGCGCTGGGGCTCGATCACAAAAATCCGGCTTCCCGGCGGCGGCGAGGTCGGGCTCTACCAGCCCAATCATCCGACGGCGTTGGACCTCGCCTCGAACTGAAACGCGTTCAACGACGCGGGTGGGACGTCCGCGCTCCGGCTACTCGGCGGCGATGCTCATGGGCGAGGCGCGGTCGCGGAAGTTGATGGTCTTGAGATAGGCGATGCCTTCCTCGGCGATATCGTCGCCGACCATGCGGTCGCCTTCAGCCTTGAGCTCGTCCATGTCGACATACATGCCGTAGAAGGCGCGGGTGCGGTCGGTGATGATGCCGGCGTTGAGCAAGGTCTTGATCAGCACACGGAAGATGTTGGTGGCTTCCTTCATATCCTCGCGGCGGGCCTCGTCGGTGGCCAGCTTCTGGATCTCCTCGAGCACCTTGTCGGGATCGAGGCCGAACTCCTCATAGAGATCGCGCTGTTCGCTGGGGGAAACCAGATTGAAGAGTACGCTCTGGAAGCAGTGGGCGGCCCAGTCCTCCACCACGGCGTGTTCCTCGGCCGAGAGCTTGGGCACCGTGCGGTCAGCCCAGATCTTGCCGAACTTGTGGTGGAACGCCTCGTCGGTCATCACCAGCTGCATCAGCTTGCGGCCCAGGGGATCGTTGAGTTTGCGGAAGAAGGTGGCGAAGGCGCCCATGGCCAGGCCCTCGACCAGCATCTGCATGCCGACGATCTTCTTATAGACCTCAGGCGCGGAGATGATCTCGACCAGCAGGTTCTTGAGCACCGCGCTGCACTCCACCGGCCGGCCCCAACGCGCCTTGATGTATTTGGCGAAGGCGGTGACGTGGCGGGCTTCCTCGCGCGTCTGGTTGGCGGCGTATTCCTGCGCCCCCTGGTCGTAGAGTACGTGGCAAAGCGAGGCCGAGAGATTCAGCGCGCCCTGCTCGCCGTGCAGGATCGAGGAGAAGCTGCGCAGCAGCGACTTGTTGACGAACTGCGCCCGCAGCGAGGGGTCCTTCAGGTGATTGGAAACATATTCGGTCTGCAGAGCGATGTTCAGTTCTTCGGGCACGAGGGGTTGATTGAGCATGTCCCAGGGCTCGTCGAAATCGATGTATTTCTTGTCCAGCGGATCCCAGAAGTGGTCGTGGGTGGCGCTGATGATCTTGTCGAAGGCCGTCGAGCGGGCGCCGTAGCGGTCCAGCGTCAGCATGGACTCGAAATCGTCGGGCGCCACTGCGTCGTACATGGCGTCCTTGGTGATGTTGCCATCGGCCACGGCGAGTCTCCCTCAAAGGTAAACGGCGTTCAGGCTGCCACCTGTGCGCGCGCCACAGCGGCAAGTCAACGAAAATGACGGGGGCGTCATTAATTATTCGCAAGGTCGCCTGGGCGGGATGGCACGCTTCCGCGCGGCCACCTCAAGCGCCGTGTTCATGGGTGGCCGGGACTGGCGCCCGGCCATGACGGTCTTTTGGGTTGATTCGCGGCTCTAGGCCGCGACGCGCTCGCGATCCTTGAAATTGATCGCTTGGAGATAGCGGATGCCTTCCTCGGCGATGGCTTCGCCGGGCATGACCAGGCCCTCGGCCTGCAGCTCGTCCATGTCCACATAGGATGCGTAAAAGCCGCGGGTGCGCTCGGTGATGATGTGGCCGGCCAGCAGGGTCTTGATCAGCACCCGAAAGACGTTGGTCTCGCCGCGCATCCGGCGGGTGGGATCGCGATTGGCGCGCATTTCCACCATGCCCGCCTGCACCCTCTCAGGGTCGAGGCCGAACTTTTCATAGATCGCCGCCTGCTGGGTGGGCGCGGCCTGGTTGAACATCAGCGACTGGCAGCAATGGGCGGACCAGTCCTCCACCAGATCGCGCTCGGCCTGGCTCATCATTGGCACGGTGCGATCGGCCCAGATCTTGCCGAACTTGTGGTGAAACGCCTCGTCGGTCATCACCAGCTGGAAGAGACGCTTGGCCAAGGGATCGGCGTTGTATTTGTAGCCGTTGGCGAAGGCGCCCATGGCCAGACCCTCGACCAGCATCTGCATGCCGACGATCTTCTTGTAGACCTCCGGCGCCTCGATGATCTCGATCAGCAGGGCCTTGAGCGTCGCGCCGCAGGGCGTCGGCCGGCCCCAGCGGGCGGCGATGTATTTGGCGAAGGCGGTGACGTGCCTGGCCTCCTCGCGGGTCTGGTTGGCGGCGTATTCCTGCGCGCCCTGGTCGTAGAGCACATGGCACAGCGACGCCGACAGATTTAGCGCGCCCTGCTCGCCGTGCAGGATCGAGGAGAACCCCCAAAGCTGCATGTGGTTGATGAAGGCGATGCGCTCTTTGGGATCGGAAAAGAACTCGGAGACGTAAGGGACGCGCAGGGCCATGACGTGGTGGTCGGGGACCATGGCCACGTTTTCCAGGTCGAAGGGCGTGTCGAAATCGATGTAGCGCTTGTCCAGCGGATCCCAGAAGTGGTCGTGGGTGGCGCTGATGATCTTGTCGAAGGCGGTCGAGCGGGCGCCGTAGCGGTCCAGCGTCAGCATCGATTCGAAGTCGTCCGGCGCGACGGCCTCGTAGCTGATGTCCTTGGTGATGTTGCCGTCGGCCATAGGGGCGCTCCGCTGGATATTAGGTGATCACTGTCAACCTAGAGCGGCGCGAGATCAAATCAAAACCGCGCGCCAAGACGGCCTTGCGCGTGCGGTCTCCCTCAAGCAAGACTGTGGGCATCGGGAGGCTCATCATGCGCCAGACACTCTGTGCGATCACGGCTTTTGGCCTGTTGGCGGGCGCCGCCATGGCCCAAACCCCCGCCCCGCTGGCCGCCGACATGGCCAGCGCCACGCCGTCGGGCGCCACCTTCACCGCCCCCAAGTCCTGGTGGCTGGTCCCAACACCATCCTTCGTGGTCCTGACGCCGCCCGAGACCGACAGCCACATCGCCCTTGTCGATGTCCCGCAGGCCGCCGACGCGACCGCCGCCGCAGCCGCCGCATGGCGCATTTACCGCCCCGCGGCCCACCGCCCGATGAAACTCGCCACGCCACTGCCGCCGCGCAACGGCTGGGACGAGCGGGTGGCCTTCGCCTATGAAACTTCACCCAATGAGCACGCCGCCGTCCAGGCGATGGCCTACCGCAGCGGCGCCCACTGGACCGTGGCCATCATCGACGGCAGCGAAGCCACCTTCGAAAAGCGCGGCGCCGCCGCCGCGCTCACCCTGCAGAGCCTGAGGCCCGCGGGCTACAAGCGCGAAACCTTTGTCGGCCGCACGGCGCACCGCCTTGACGCCGAGCGCATCGCCGCGCTGAAGTCCTTCGTCGAGACCTCCATGGCCGAACTAGGCGTACCGGGCGCCTCCGTGGCCCTCATCGATCACGGTCAGGTGGTGTTCGAGGGCGGCTTTGGCGTGCGCGAACTGGGATCGCCGACGCCGGTGGACGCCCATACCCTGTTCATGATCGCCTCCAACACCAAGGGCATGTCGACCCTGCTGCTGGCCAAGCTCGTCGACCAGGGCAAGCTTGACTGGGACGAGCCGGTGACCCGGGTCTATCCGTCATTTCGCCTGGGCAGCGCCGAGACGACGAGCAAGGTGCTGATGCGGCATCTGGTGTGCGCCTGCACCGGTCTGCCGCGAAAGGATTTCGACTGGATTTTCAACACCCGCCTGGACACGCCGACAACGACCACCTTCACCCAGCTCGCCGGCACGCAGCCGACCAGCGGCTTTGGCGAGACGTTCCAGTACAACAACCTGATGGCTTCGGCGGCCGGCTATATCGGCGGACACCTGGTTTATCCCGATCGTGAACTGGGCGCGGCCTACGACGCGGCCATGCGCGAGCAAATCTTCGATCCCCTGGGCATGGACGAGACCACCTTCGATATGGCGCGAGCCCTTTCCGGCGACCACGCCAGCCCGCATGGCGACGACATCGACGGCAAGCCCACCCGCGCCAAGATGGCTTTCAACTACATGGTCGAGCCCTATCGTCCAGCCGGCGGCGCCTGGTCGTCCGCCCACGACATGATCCGCTATGTGGGCGATGAGCTCAGCGATGGCGTTCTTCCCGATGGACACCGCCTAGTGTCCGAGAAGAACCTGCTGGTGCGCCGCGCGCCGAATGTCGCCACCGGCGAAGACGGCTTCTATGGCATGGGCCTGGAGATCGACAGGACCTGGGGCGTCACCGTCATCCATCACGGCGGCAGCATGGCCGGCTTCAAGAGCGACTGGATGGCGGTTCCCGACTCCCAGGTCGGCGCGGTGATCCTGACCAACGCCGATGTTGGCCAGTTGATGCTGCGCCCGTTCATGCGCCGCCTTCTGGAGATTCTCTATGACGGCAAGCCGGAGGCGGCCGGCGACGTGGCCGCCGCGGCGGCGCGCAACCAAGCGCAGATCGCCAAGGAGCGCGAGCGGCTGATGCTTCCCCCCGCCCCGGCCCTGGCCGCCCAGCTCGCCGGCGCCTACGTCAGCCCCGAACTTGGCCACATCACCGTGCGCCGGGAGGGCGGCGAGGTGGTGTTCGATTTTGGCGCCTGGAAAAGCCATGTCGCCTCGCGCAGGAACGACGACGGCACCGTCTCCTTCATCACCACCGATCCCACCAACGACGGCTTCGAGTTCGTGGTGGCCGCCCGCGCCGGCAAGCGCGCCCTGATCATCCGCGATGGCCAGCACGAGTATGTGTATGTGGAGGCGGGGTGACGGGGGCCTCGCGTCTGGACTGGACTTAAGCCGCCCTCCTATCTTTCGCCGATCACCTTCAAATATTCGACCAGAGCGAGGCGCTGGTGTTCGGAGAGGGCTGCGTTGTTGTAGTCGTGACCCTCATTCGAGTTGCCGGCGATGATACGGCCGTCGGCGTCGCGAACGCGGAAGACGAATCTATTGTCCGCGCCGGGGGCGGTTACGAAGCCCACCTTTCTTTCGTCGAGTTGGCGCGAGCCGAGATTGAAGCTGGTCGGCCGCTGGCTGGGCGGCAGCAGCAGATCATAGAGGGTGGGCACCGAGCCATTGTGCAGGTAGGGGCCGGTGGCCCAGACGCCGTTGAGGGGCCGGGCCTTGTAAGCGAAAGCCTTGTAGTTCTTGGACGCCGCCGCCTGCTCGCACTTGCTCAGGCGCAGCTGACGGGCGAAGTCCTCGCCCGGTGACGCGCCGACCATCGGGACCTCGACCTCGCCGGCGCGGGTGGGCGCGAATACCAAAGGTCCCGAATGGGTATTGGTGAAGCTCTGCAGCGCGGCCAGGGCGATAGCGCCTTTCTTGCTCAACATCTCCGACACCACGACGGCGCGGAGCATCAAGGTCATTGGCCCGGTCGGACCAAAGCGCGGCTGGTCGGGTGAGCCGGTCTTGCGCCCTTCCAGGCGTCCCGTGGGGGCCTGGTCCATGGCCGCGTTGCAGGCCATCCACGGATCGGTGTCGGCGCGGCTTTCGCCGCTTTTCTGGGGCTGCATATAGCTCATGGTCTCGAGGGGGCGGCCGTCGGGGCGGTGGCGCGTCCGAAGGTCGTCGCGGGCCAGTTCCACATGGCAGCTGGCGCATTTGGCGCCATAGAGGGTCCTGCCTTCTCGCGCCAAGGCTTCATCCACCGGGAAGACTTCGCGGGGCCACAGCGGCGCCTTGAGCCGCGCCAGTTGCTGCTCGATGGCGACAAGATTGCTCACGTGGATGCTGGTCACGAAGGGCGCCGAGGCCCTCGCCGGAATGTCGACCTCGCCGAACACGCCGGTGACCTCGGCCAGATTGCGTCCCAGCGCGCCGGCGTCGAAGGCCTGGCCGTGTCCGATGCGGATAGGCGTATTCGTGCCCACTCCGTCCCACTGGATCTGAGTTTGCTGCGAGACGTTCCACAAAAAGGGATAGCTGACCGGCGCGTCGGGCGGAGGGCCCTCGGGGGCATCTGGATTGGCGACCAGCTCGACCTTGTTGAAGATATAGCCGACGGCGTCCAACCGGGCCGGACCGTAGCGAATTTGCGTCCGATCCAACGCGGCGTTGCGCCGGCGAAGCGTAACCAG
>Ga0182024_10012042_pt1 | contig 17197 bp, 14 predicted proteins | sample P32metaG_FD_120480 | JGI IMG/M metagenome (GOLD analysis project Ga0182024, IMG submission 120480) | Permafrost microbial communities from Stordalen Mire, Sweden - P3-2 metaG (Illumina Assembly) | ecosystem: Environmental > Terrestrial > Soil > Wetlands > Permafrost | place: Sweden: Stordalen...
GATATTTTTACGCCGGCCAATTTTATGATTGCCCTTACAGCCGCACTCATCGGCTATACTCTTTTTGAATTTCTTCGGAAAAAACTCTAGAGAGATTTAGGTGCTTAAAAAATGAATTGGCCCAATTTTCTCCAATATACTTTGTTTATGATTATTGTGATCGGCTGCGCCAGGCCGGTCGGCTTATATCTCTTTCAGGTTTTTAACGGTCATAAAACATTGCTTGACCCGGTGCTATGCCCGCTCGAGCGTCTTATTTACCGTGCTGCCGGAATCGACCAAAAATCCGAGATGGACTGGAAGCAATATGCGTTCGCGCTGCTGCTGTTCGATTTTCTCGGCATCCTGCTGGTATACGCGCTGCAGCGCCTGCAGGGGTGCCTGCCATTCAATCCGCAGCAGTTCCCGGCGGTCTCCGCCGACTCCGCTTTCAACACCGCGATCAGCTTCGGCACCAATACCAACTGGCAGGGCTATGGTGGCGAATCGACCATGAGCTACCTGACGCAGATGGCGGCCCTCGGCGCCCAGAACTTCCTGTCCGCGGCCAGCGGCATTGCCGTGCTGATCGCCTTCATTCGCGGTTTCACCCTCAAGGCCGCCGCACAGATCGGCAACTTCTGGGTCGACCTGGTGCGCGCCACACTGTACGTGCTGCTGCCCCTGTCGCTGCTGCTGGCGCTGGCGTTGATCGGGCAGGGCGTGGTGCAGAGCTTCAAACCCTACCAGAGTGCCGCGCTCATCAACCCGATCAGCGTCGAATTGCCGGTCACCGACGCCGCCGGCAACACGCTCAAGGACGCACAGGGCAACGCCCAGACCCAGCCGACGCGCATCGACTCGCAGGTCGTGCCGCTCGGCCCTGCCGCCAGCCAGATCGCCATCAAGCAGCTCGGCACCAACGGTGGAGGGTTCTTCAGCGCGAATTCCGCTCACCCGTTCGAGAATCCGACCCCCCTGAGTAATTTTCTCGAGTCGCTGGCAATCCTGCTGATCCCGGCGGCGCTCTGCTACACCTTCGGCCTGATGGTCGGTGACATCCGACAGGGCTGGGCCGTGCTTGCCGCCATGCTGGTGCTGTTCGTGCCGTTGCTGGGGCTGACGGCCTGGGCGGAAGCGCGCGCCAACAGTGACTATCCGACGGTTGTGGCACAACAAGCCTCGGCGCAGCAAAGCGGCGGCAACATGGAGGGCAAGGAAACCCGTTTCGGCATCGCCGACTCGGCGCTGTGGGCCGCGGCCACCACCGCCGCCTCCAACGGCTCGGTCAATTCGATGCACGATTCCTATACGCCGATCGGCGGCCTGGTACCGATGTGGCTGATGCAGCTCGGCGAGGTGGTGTTCGGCGGGGTCGGCTCGGGGCTGTACGGCATGCTGGTGTTCGCGATCATCGCGGTGTTCCTGGCCGGACTGATGGTCGGACGCACGCCGGAATATCTGGGCAAGAAACTGGAATCGTTCGAGATGAAGATGGCCTCGCTGGTCATCCTGATACCGCCGTTCCTGTCGCTGGTCGGTGCCGCCGTCGCGGTGGCCTGCGCCGCCGGCCGCGCTGGCATCGCCAATCCCGGCGCGCACGGTTTTTCGGAGATCCTGTACGCCTTCTCCTCGGCCTCCAACAACAACGGCAGCGCCTTTGCGGGCCTGTCCACCAATACGCCGTTCTATAACACCGCGCTCGGCGTCGTGATGTGGGGCTCGCGCTTCTGGCTCATGGTTCCGGTGCTGGCGATCGCCGGCAGCCTGGCGGCTAAAAAGCGCGTGCCGGCGGGCGCGGGCACGCTCGCGACCAACACGCCGCTGTTCGTGGTGCTGCTGGCCGCGACGGTGGTGGTGGGGGGGGCACTGGCTTTCTTTCCGGCGCTGGCGCTCGGACCGATCGTTGAGGAGCTGCAGTTTCATGCGCGTTGAGGCAGGCACCACATGAGCGCCGTGGCATCGGCACGGCCGCTGTTCGATCCGCCGTTGGTTCGAGAGGCCATCAAGGACTCATTCCGCAAACTGGCGCCGTGGGTGCAGTGGCGTAATCCGGTCATGTTCGTGGTGCTGGTCGGCAGCGTGCTGATCACTACACTGTGGGTGATCCAACTGAGTGGCGGTCTCGCGCAGGAAGGCCGGCCGGACTTCGTGCTCGCCATTGCGCTCTGGCTCTGGGCGACGCTGCTGTTTGCGAACTTTGCCGAAAGTCTCGCCGAGGGGCGCGGCAAGGCGCAGGCCGCCGCGCTGCGCGCCAGCCGGCGCGACGTCATGGCGCGGCGCTATCCGCACGGCCACACCGATCAACCCTACAGCACGGTGCCATCGAGCGCGCTGCGGCGCGGTGATGTGGTGCTGGTGGAAGCCGGCGATACCATCCCGGGCGACGGCGAAGTCATCTGGGGCACGGCCTCGGTCGATGAGAGTGCGATCACGGGTGAATCCGCGCCGGTGATTCGTGAAGCCGGCGGTGATCGTTCCGCGGTCAGCGGCGGCACGCGCCTGCTGTCCGATACGCTGCACGTGCGCATCAGCGCCAACCCGGGCGAGGCCTTTCTCGATCGCATGATCGCCATGGTTGAGAATGCCAAGCGCTCGCGCACCCCGAACGAGATCGCCCTGGCGATTCTGCTCGCTGGCCTGACGCTGATCTTTCTCAAGACCACCGCCACGCTGCTGCCGTTTTCGATCTACAGCGTCACGACCGCCGGCCAGGGCGCACCGATTTCGATCACGGTGCTGGTAGCGCTGCTGGTATGCCTGATTCCCACCACCATCGGCGGGCTGCTATCGGCCATCGGCATCGCGGGCATGGACCGCATGATCCAGGCGAACGTGATTGCAACTTCCGGCCGCGCGGTCGAGGCCGCGGGCGATGTCGACGTGCTGCTGCTCGACAAGACCGGCACCATCACGCTCGGCAACCGGCTGGCGTCACGCTTCCTGCCGGCACCGGGCGTCGGCATCGAGGAACTGGCCGATGCGGCGCAACTGGCCTCGCTCGCCGATGAGACGCCGGAGGGGCGCTCGATCGTGGTGCTGGCGAAACAGCAGCACGGCATTCGCGGTCGCGACCTCACGGCGCTGGCTGCCAAATTCATACCCTTCAGCGCGCAGACGCGCATGAGTGGCGTTGACTTCGATGGCCGCCGGGTCCGCAAGGGCGCGGCCGATGCCATCGAGCGCTGGTTGATCGGCCAGGGCGGCGCGATGCCGCCCGAAGTCCAGCGCGGCGTCGAGAGCGTTGCGCGCCAGGGCGCGACCCCGCTGGTGGTGGCGGATGGTGCGCGCGCACTCGGTGTCGTGGAGCTCAAGGATATCGTCAAGGGCGGCATCCGCGAGCGCTTCGCGGAGCTGCGGCGCATGGGTATTACCACCATCATGATCACCGGCGACAACAGGCTCACGGCCGCGGCCATCGCCGCCGAGGCGGGCGTGGACGATTTCCTGGCGGAGGCTACGCCCGAGGCGAAGCTGGCGCTGATTCGCGAGCGGCAGCAGCAGGGCCGGATGGTCGCCATGTGCGGCGACGGCACCAACGATGCGCCGGCACTGGCGCAGGCCGATGTCGCAGTTGCCATGAACACCGGCACGCAGGCCGCCAAGGAAGCCGGCAACATGGTCGATCTGGACTCCAATCCCACCAAGCTGATCGAGGTGGTGGAAGTCGGCAAGCAGATGCTGATCACGCGCGGCGCGCTCACAACCTTCAGCATCGCCAATGATGTCGCCAAATACTTCGCCATCATCCCGGCGGCATTTGCCAGCACCTATCCGGCACTCAACGCGCTCAACGTCATGCACCTGTCGAGCCCCAACAGCGCGATTCTGTCGGCGGTGATCTTCAATGCACTGATCATCGTGGCACTGATCCCACTGGCGCTGCGGGGCGTGAAGTACCGGCCGGTGGGTGCCGCGGCCCTGTTGCGCAGCAACCTGCTGCGATATGGCGTTGGCGGCCTGCTGGTGCCGTTCATCGGCATCAAGCTCATCGATGTAGTGCTGACGGCCGCGCACTGGGCCTGAGACCACAATGCGAAAGCTATTACTGCAATCGACCCTGAGCCTGCTGGTGCTGACGCTGCTCACGGGCATCGTCTATCCGTTCGCGGTCACCGGGATCGCGGCGCTGTGCTGCGCGCGCTCCGCCGGCGGCTCGCTGATTCGCTCGGGCGACAAGCTGGTCGGTTCGGCGCTGCTGGCCCAGCCGTTCGATCAGCCGCAGTATTTCTGGCCGAGGCCGTCCGGTATATCGCCCCAGCCCTATGACGGACGCAACTCCGGCGGCTCCAATCTCGGGCCGACCAATGCGGCGCAGATCACCGCCGTACAGCAACGGGTCGAGCGGCTGAGTGCCGCCGATCCCGGCAACCCCCTGGCCATTCCGGTCGATCTCGTTACCGCCTCGGGCAGCGGCCTGGATCCGGACATCAGCCCCGCGGCCGCGGAATATCAGCTGGCGCGGATCGCGCGCGCGCGCCATCTGCCGCCAGAGCGGCTGCGCAAGCAGATCGCCGCGCATACGCGCCTGCGCCAATGGGGGATCTTCGGCGAGCCTCGCGTCAATGTACTGGAGCTCAATCTGGCACTCGACGCGGACCGCTGATTGCGTCGGGCAGAAGGAGTATAAATCGGACCGTGATAAGCCGGCCCGATCCCGATGCGCTGCTGGCGCGGGTACAAGCATCGGCCGAGCGCGCAGCACGCGGCCGGCTGACCATTTTCTTCGGTGCCAATGCCGGTGTCGGTAAGAGCTACGCCATGCTCGAAGCCGCACAACGCAGTGCGCGAGACGGGCGCGATGTGGCGGTCGGCTATGTCGAGCTGCACGGCCGGCCGGAGACCGAGCGGCTGTTGTCCGGCCTGGATCAGTTGCCGCCGCTGCTGGTCACGGTCGGCAACAGCGTGCAACGCGAATTCGATCTGGACGCAGCTCTGGCGCGCAGGCCGCAACTGCTGCTGGTGGATGAACTCGCGCACACCAATCTCAGCGGCGGCGATCCACCGCCGCGCCACCAGAAGCGCTGGCAGGACATCGAAGAGCTGCTCGACGCGGGCATTGACGTCTACACCACCGTCAATGTGCAGCATCTTGAGTCGTTGAGTGACGTGGTCACGCAGATCACCGGTGCGCGCCAGCTCGAGACCGTTCCCGATCACGTGTTCGACTCCGCCGATGAGGTGAAGCTGGTCGATCTGCCGCCCGACGACCTGCTGCAGCGCCTGCGCGAGGGCCGCGTTTACCTGCCCGACAAAGCGCAACTGGCGCTCGGGAATTTCTTCCGCAAGGGCAACCTGATCGCACTGCGCGAGATGGCTTTACGCAAGACCGCCGATCGGGTCGATCAGGCGATGCGCGCCTATCGCCAGGAAAAATCCGTGCGCGGCGCCTGGGCCGCGCGCGAACGGCTGCTGGTGGCAGTGGGACCCGGTACTGAAGCCGAGCGGCTGGTGCGCGCCGGCAAGCGTCTCGCCGACGGCCTGAATGCCGAGTGGCTGGTGGTGTACGTGGAGACGCCCGATCTGATTCGACTGTCGCAGGCCGAACGCAATCGGCGCATCGCCATCCTGCGGCTGGCCGCATCGCTCGGCGCCGAAGCCATCACGCTCGGCGGCTCTTCGGCCGCCGCCGAACTGCTCGAATATGCGCGCACGCGCAATGCAACGCGCCTGCTTGCCGGCAGGCCGCGGCGTGCGGCGTGGCGGCGACTGCTGCGGCCCTCGGTCACCGATCAGCTGCTGTCCGCCAGCCGCGACATCGATGTGCTGGTGATCGGCGGCGAACAGCTGTCGCAGCGACCTGTTGTGCCGCTCAGCGATGAGCGCGACAGCGTCAGCGCGGGATCGGGCAAACGCCGTTGGCCGCGCTATCTGCTGGCGATTGCCAGTACCGCGGCCGCCACGGCACTATGCGGCTTGTTGTTTCGCTATTTCCCGCAGCTCGGACAGGCAAACCTCGTCATGGTCTATCTTCTGAGCAGTTCGCTGGTAGCCGTCTACGGCGGCCGCAGGGCAGCGCTGCTGAGCTCGCTGCTCGGCGTGCTGGCATTCGACTTCATGTTCGTGCCGCCGCGTTACTCGTTCGCCATCAGCGACGTGCAGTACCTGCTGACCTTCGCCATCATGCTCGGCGTAGCGCTGATCATCGGCAACCTCAACGCCAGCGTGCGCTTGCAGGCGCGCGTCGCCGGCCATCGCGAGCGCCGTACCGCGCTGCTGTACGCAATGACGCGACAGCTGGCACAGACGCGCGGCGGCGAGGAAATGGCCGCGCTTGCGGCCAGCCACGTCAGCGAGGTGTTTGCGAGCCGCTCGGTGGTGCTGTTTCCCGACGAGTACGGGCGCGTGCGCTATCCGCGCGTGCGCCCCGGCGAGCATTCCTTCACCAGCGCCGATCTGGGCGTCGCGCAATGGGTATTCGACCATGGCAAGCCGGCGGGTCTCGGCACCGATACCCTCAGTGGCGCCGTCGGGCTTTATCTGCCGCTGTCCGGCGGCGCGCGCGTTTTCGGCGTGCTGGGCGTATTGCCGCGCAATCCGCGCCGCGTAACGCTGCCGGAGCAGTTCCGGCTGCTCGAGACCTTCGCCGCGCAGATCGGGCTCGCGCTCGAACGCGCGGAGTTCGCTTTTCACGCCCAGGCAGCCGAGGTTCGTGCCGAGACCGAGGCGATCCGCAACTCGCTGCTGGCCTCGATCTCGCACGACCTGCGCACGCCGCTGGCGACCATCGCCGGCGGCGCTGCGACCCTGGCGGGCAATCTGGATGCGCTCAGCCCCGAGGACCGCCGCACGCTGGCGAATACCGTCAGCGAGGAGGCCACGCACATGAGCGAGCGCATCACCACGCTGCTCGATCTGGTGCGCCTCGAGACCGGCGCGATCAAGCCGCGCTTCGAGCAGTACGAGCTCGGCGAGCTGGTCGGCTCGGTACTGCATCGCCTCGAAGCGCGGCTGCGGGCGCACCGGGTACGCATCGAGATACCCGAATCGTTGCCGCTGCTGCAGGTCGATGGCCGGCTGATCGAGCAAGTGCTCGAGAATCTGCTCGACAACGCCGGCAAATACACACCGCCCGGCAGCGAGATTCGCATCGGCGCGCACGCGCTGACGCGCCAGATCGAGATCAGCGTCGAGGATGATGGGCCTGGACTGCCCGGCAACGATCCGGAAGTGCTGTTCGAGAAGTTTCAGCGCGGCTCGCCGGAAAGTGCCGCGGGCGGCATCGGTCTCGGGCTGGCGATCTGCCGCACCATCGTGCGGCTGCACCAGGGGCGCATCTGGGCTGAGAATCGCGCGCCGCACGGCGCGGCCTTCCGCTTCAGCGTGCCGAAGTCCGATGCACCCGCCGCGGATAGCGCCGGCGAGCTCGTGCCGAAACGATGACGCTCGCCAGTCGTGCCGTGCTGGTGGTCGAGGACGACCCGCAGATTCGTCGCGTGCTGCGTACCCTGCTCGGCCTCGAGCAGTTCCGCATCATCGAAGCGGAAACCGCGGCCCTCGGGCTGAGCGCGGCCCGCACGCATAAACCGGATCTGGTGATCGTCGATCTGGGCCTGCCGGATAGCGATGGCATGCAGGTGATCAGCGGCGTGCGTTCCTGGTCGCGGGTACCGATCATCGTGCTATCGGCGCGCAGTGCCGAGTCCGACAAGGTCGCGGCGCTCGAAGCCGGTGCCGATGACTACATCACCAAGCCGTTCGGTGCACGCGAGTTGTCGGCGCGGGTGCAGGTGGCGCTGCGGCACAGTGCCGGCGCCGGTGTCAACGGCGAACTGCTGAGCATCGGCGACTGGCAGATCGATCTGACGGCACGTACGGCCCGCAGCGCCGATGGCCGCGAACTGCACCTGACGCCGACTGAATTCCGGTTGCTGGAAGTGCTGGCGGAGCACATCGGCTTCGTGGTCACGCATCGCGCGCTGCTGCAGCAGGTCTGGGGACCGGGCAGCACCGAACAGACTCATTATCTGCGCGTCTACATGAAACAACTGCGCGGCAAACTCGAGCCCGATCCGGCGCGGCCGCACTGGCTGCTGACCGAAACCGGTGTCGGTTATCGGCTGGCCCAGCGCGATCCGGTCAGCTAGGATTTATCTTGGAAGCATTTCTGGTTTCAATCGCCTCGGTGGCACTCGGCGAGCTTGGCGACAGGACCCAGCTGCTGGCATTGATCCTGGCAACGCAGTTGCGACGGCCGGTGGCGGTGATCCTCGGGGTACTGGTGGCGACGCTGGCGAACCATCTGCTGGCCGCATTGGCCGGACAATGGGCCGGCTCGCTGCTCAGCCCGTGGCTGCTGCGCTGGATACTGGGCATCTCCTTCCTGCTGCTGGCCGCCTGGGTGTGGATTCCGGAGAAGCTCGACGATAAGCCGCGGGCCGCCGACGGTTACGGCGCCTTCATCGTCACGGCCACCGCATTCTTCATGGCGGAAATGGGCGACAAGACCCAGATCGTCGCGCTGGCGCTGGCCGCCAAGTATCACAATCTGCTGGCGGTGGTTGCCGGCACCACTCTCGGTATGATGATCGTCAACATACCGACGGTGCTGCTGGCGGAGAAGATCACCCGCATCGTGCCGTTGAAATGGATCCGGATTGCCGCGGCACTGGTGTACGCTCTGCTCGGCGTGTTGACGCTGCTGGGGATTGCCGGGCTCGGCATTGGAGAGAAGTCATGAATGCACCGTTGAACGCCCAACGGCGCGCGCTGCTGCGACGCCTGGGGCTCGGATTGACGCTGGCACCGGTAGTCGCGCTCGGCTCCCGCGCCGTCGTCGGCGCCGGCAGCCTGCCGCTGCTCAGCGAAAGCGATCCGGCCGCCAAGGCCGAGCAATATGTTGCCGAGGCGAAGCAGGCCAAGGATGCGCCGCCGGGTGCGCTGTGCTCCAACTGCTCCATCTATGGCGGTGCCGACGGCGCCACCGAGGGCACCTGCACGCTGTTCCCCGGCAAGCTGGTCAAGGCCGCCGGCTGGTGCAAGTCCTGGAGCGGGCTTTAGGAGCCTAGGCCGCGATGCCGTACTGGCGCAGCAGCGCCGCGACTTCGGGCTTGCGGCCGCGAAATTCGACGAACGACTCGAGCGCGTCGCGGCTGCCGCCACGCGCCAGGATGCTGTCGAGAAAGCGGCGCGCGGTGGCGCGATCGAACGCGCCGCGCTCCACGAAGGCGCTGAAGGCGTCGGCCGCCAGCACTTCGGCCCACTTGTAGCTGTAATAGCCGGCGGCATAGCCGCCGGCAAAGATGTGCGCGAAGTTGTGCGGGTAGCGATTCCACTCCGGAATCTGGATCACCGCCACTTCGCTGCGCACCTCCTGCAGGATCGGGTACACGCGACCGCCGCGCGCCGGGTCATATTCGGCATGCAGCCGCATGTCGAACAGCGCGAACTCGACCTGCCGCAGCGTCTGCAACCCGGCCTGAAAGCTGCGGGTCGAAATCAGCTGCCGCTGCTTTTCGGCGGGAATCGGCTCGCCGCTGCGCACGTGCGCCGAGATGCGATTGAGCACGTCACGCTGCCAGGCGTAGTTCTCCATGAACTGGCTCGGCAGTTCGACCGCATCCCAGGCGACGCCATTGATGCCGGCGAGACTCGGATAATTGACCCGTGTCAGCATGTGGTGCAGGCCGTGCCCGAACTCGTGAAACAGCGTCACCACATCGTCGTGGGTCAGCAGTGCCGGCCGGTCGCCGGAGGGTGGCAGCGAATTGCAGACCAGGTAAGCCACCGGCAGCGTGGTCTGGCCGTTGAGTGCCTTGCGGCCGATACAGTCATCCATCCAGGCGCCGCTGCGCTTGTGCGGGCGCGCGTAGGCGTCGAGATAGAAACTCGCCAGCGGCACACCGCTGGGCGTCTGGACTTCGAAGTAGCGCGCATCCGCATGCCAAACGGACACGCCGTCCCGCTCGCGGATGCGCACGTCGAACAGCTTCTCGGCCACGTCGAACAGGCCCTGCAGCACGCGCGTCAGCGGCAGGTAGTCGCGCAGCTCCTCCTGTGAGACCGAGTAGCGGCTCTGCTGCAGCCGCTCGGAGTAGAAAGTCACGTCCCAGGCATCGAGCCGGTGGCCGGCGAATTGTTCCAGTTCGGCGAGCTCGGCGGCGGCGGCCGGCTTGGCTGCGCGTACCAGCGCGCGCAGGAAGTCGGTGACCTCGGGCACGGTGCGCGCCATGCGGTTCGCCAGCGCATAGTCGGCATAGCTGCCGAAATCGAGCAGTTGCGCGGCCTCGTGCCGCAGCCGCAGGATGTCCTCCATGACCGCGCTGTTGTCGAACTGCGCGGCGGACGGTTGGCGATCCGACGCCCGCGTGGTCCAGGCTTCGTAGAACGCGCGCCGCAGCGGCGCGGATTCGGCATCCGTGACGACCGCCACGTAGGTGGGCTGGTCGAGACCGAACAACCAGCCGTCACTGCCGCATTCGGCAGCGCGGCGCTCGGCCTGCTCGAGCACGCCCTCGTTGATGCCTGCCAGCTGGCCGCGATCGGTTACCGGATGCACCCAGGCGTTGGTGGCATCGAGCACGTTTTCCTCGAACCTGGCCGATAGCCGCGACAACTCCATCATCACGGCCTTGAAGCGCGCCTTGCGAGCCGGGGACAGGGCGACGCCCGCCAGGCGGAACTCGCGCAGGGCGTGTTCGATCACCTCGCGCTGCACGCCGTCCAGCGCCCCGGTCTCGTGCTCGCTGACGTGTGCATAGGCACGGTACAGCCGCTCGCTCTGGGCCAGATCGGTGTGGTACTCGGACAGCAGCGGCAGACAGGCGTTATAGGCCGCCCGTAGCGCTTCGGTGTTCATGACCGCATTGAGATGCCCGATCGGCGACCAGACGCGGCTGAGTCGATGTTGCAGCTCCTCGAGCGGCTCGACCACGCTGCGGAAGCTCGGATTCGGCTCGATCTCTATCTGCGCCACGCGGGCGCGCTGTTCGGCGATCAGGCGTGCGATGGCCGGCTCGATCTGCTCGGGCGTAATCGCCTCGAAACGCGGCAACGCCGTGTCCTCTAGCAACGGATTATCGCTCGGCCCTGTCGCCATCGGTGCCACCTTAAGAACCGGATGTGCTCATTTTAGCCTCGAGTATGAGGTGTAACATCGTATTTAGTCACAACCGGATGAGCAGCACGAGGGAACCCCGGCATGGCCTTTGACTACGACCTCATTGTAATCGGCGGCGGCAGCGGCGGCCTGGCCTGCTCGCAGCGGGCAGCCGACTTCGGTGCGCGCACGCTGCTGATCGAAGCGGGCCGGCTCGGCGGCACCTGCGTCAACGTCGGCTGCGTGCCGAAGAAGATCATGTGGAGTGCCGGCCAGATCGCTCAGGTGCTGCATGACGCGGCCGACTACGGCTTCGATCTGACCCTCGGCCGGCACGACTGGGGGCGCCTCAAGGCCTCCCGCGATGCCTTCATCGGGCGCCTCAACGTCATTCATGCCCGCAACCTGGAACGCCGTGGCGTCGAGCTGCTGCGCGGCTATGCGCGGCTGGTTTCGCCGCAATCGGTGCGTGTCGGCGAACGCGAGATCTCCGCCGGCACGCTGGTGCTGGCGAGCGGCGGGGTGCCGATGATCCCGCAGCTGCCGGGGGCGTCGCTCGGCATCACCTCGGACGGTTTCTTCGAACTGCCCGAGCGGCCCGAACGCGTGGCGATTGTCGGCGCAGGCTACGTCGCCGCCGAGCTCAGCGGGGTTTTTGCGGCACTCGGCAGCAGCACCACGGTGCTGCTGCGGCACGACTGCCTGTTGCGCAATTTCGACGCCATCCTGGGCGAATCCCTGCTGACGATCATGCGCGCCGAAGGCATGCAGGTGGTGACGCATGCGGTGCCGCGCGCGCTCGAGCGCGATCACGCCGGCAAGCTGACCCTGCAGCTGCAGGACGGCCGCGCGGTCGGGCCGTTCGACTGCGTGGTCTGGGCGGTCGGACGCGCGCCGGCGTCGCTCGAGCTCGGCCTGGAGGCGCTCGATGTGCGGCGCGACGCCGGCGGCCACGTGCAGGTCGATGCCTTCCAGGCCACCAACGTCGCGCACTTGTATGCGATTGGAGATGTCACGCAGCATGCCGGACTCACGCCGGTGGCAATCGCCGCCGGCAGGCGCCTCGCCGATCGACTGTTCGGCGGCCAGGCCGACCGCAAGCTCGATTACGACAACATTGCCACCGTGGTGTTCAGTCATCCGCCGATCGGTACGGTTGGCTTAAGCGAGCTGGACGCGCGCGCACGCTACGGCGATGCGGTGAAGGTGTTCACCAGTGCCTTTGTACCGATGTATAACGTATTCACGCAACGCAAGCCCCATGCCCACATGAAGCTGGTCACGCTGGGCGATGAACAGAAGATCATCGGCATCCACGTCATCGGCCCGGGCGCCGACGAGATGATGCAGGGCTTCGCGGTCGCGATCCATATGGGCGCCACCAAGAGCGATTTGGACGACACGGTGGCAATCCACCCGACCGCCGCCGAGGAACTGGTGACGATGCGCTAGGGGGTACCGCGGAGGTGCCCGACCCCGATTTATCGAGGCGGGGGGGAAAAGTTGCAACCTAATGGTTGCGTGCAACCAGAGAGTTGCCACTTTTTTTAAACCCCGAAATTCGCGCCTGGAGCGCAGGTCTCCGGCGGGCTGCTAAGCCACTTTGGCGGCCGCGACCGTGTCGAAGTTCATCTTGAGCTCGTCGAACACGCGGATGGCGGTGGCACGCCCGGCGCCGTAGACGCCGCCGCCGGGGTGCAGGAACGGCCCGACCAGGTAAAGCCGGTCGACGCCCGGCACCGTGTACTGCGCCAGATCCGGCGTCGGCCGGTGCCCCGAGATCTGGTAGAAATAAGGCGCCACCCCGTGCACATCCCCGCCGACCATGCTGGTCGGCATGTTGCGCGCATGGTCGAGCGGCGTGACGATGCTGCGCGCAACGATGTTGTCGCTGGTGAGATTGCTGATGAAGCGCTGATAGTGGCGCAGGCTGCGATCGCCCATCTCCTCCCGGATCTCATCCCAGCGCGCCGCGCCGCCGTTGGCGAGCGCGTAGGGTGCAAACGTGATGCCGTGAAACATGCCGCGGCCCGGCGGCACGCGGCCCGGGTCATTGATGCTTTCATCGCCGCCGGCGCCGAGCACCCGCTCGGAAATCCGACCCCGCTTGAGCGCGTCGAAATCATCGAGCATGTCCGCGAGGCTGTCGCTGGCCATGAACTCGAGCATGATGGCGTGCGCGACTTCATCGCCGGCTCGAAATCTGGCGTGCTCGTTGAGATCGTAGTGACTGACCATGATGCTGAAGGCGGCCAGCGTCGCGCGCTCGGCGCGCGCCAGCACCCGCTCGGGAACGCCGTCGACAAACTTGCGCAGCACGTGCGGATGCAGGGCAGCGATCACCGCGTCGCGGGCCTTGAAGCGCTCTCCGCTGGCGAGTTCCAGGCCGACGGCCCGGCCGCCGGAGGTCAGCACCCGGCTGACCTCGGCATTACAGCGCACCTCGCCGCCATAGTGCTCGATGCAGCGAACCAGCGCTTCGCTGAGCTTGCCGCTGCCGCCGACCGGCTGCGACACGCCGTAGCCGTGCATCAGCCCCGGCATCAGATACATGCCGAAGCCGGTTCCGAGTTCATCCGGCGCCTGCAGGTTCTCGCTGACCAGCCGCAGCAGCCAGATCCTGACGTGTTCGCTCTCGAAGCTCTGGTTGGCGATCTCGAGCGAGCTGCGCTGCATGGCCTCGAGCACCTCGCGGCCTTCATCGCTCTGATCCATCATGGCGAAGAATGCGCCCATCGGCATCGGCGGTTGGTACAGGCCGGCACCGAACATCGGCAGCATTGCCATGGCACGCTGGGCAAACTGCCGGTAAGTCTCGGCATCGCGCTGCGAAAAGCGTGCAATCCCCTCGCAGGTCCGATCCAGATCCTTATGTGCGAGCAGCGTGCGGCCGTCGGCGAAGATCATCGCGTACGGGGTGTGGTAGGCGTATTTCAGGCCGAACCTGCCGATCAACCCGAGTTCATCGTCGCGGATCATCGGATTGCCCTGGATCATGATGTGCACGCTGGAATGCTCATCGTGCCAGTAGCCGGGCGTGTTCATCTGCCGCGTGACCACACCGCCGCCGGGCCAGGGCTTGCGTTCCAGCACCAGCACCTGCTTGCCGGCTTTGGCCAGGTACGCTGCGGCCACCAGGCCGTTGTGACCGGCCCCCATGCACAGGACATCGTAGGTATCAGCCATAATGTCCGGCACCATAAGCACCGCTGGCCGAGCCGTAAAGCAGGTACATTTGTGTTCCCAGAACGAGAGGCGATCGATGTCGAGGCCGTGATGCGCACGCTCGGCAACATCCTCGGTCAGAGCAGCCGGCAGACGCTCGAGCGGCTGCGATCGATGGTGCAGAGCATGGCGCAGGATGGCTCGCGCCGCGACGAGCCTATGCGCGAGCTGTTTGCTCGCGCCGGCGACAAGTGGAGCATGCTGCTGCTGCTGCTGCTGAGCGCCGGCAGCTTTCGCCACAGCGTATTGCGACGCCTGGTCAGCACCGTCGGCAGCGAGGGGCGCATCTCCCAGCGCATGTTGACGCTGCGGCTGCGCGCCCTGGAACGCGATGGGCTGCTGCTGCGTACGCCGATTGCCAGCCAGCCGCCCGGTGTCGAATATGCCCTGACGCCGCTCGGGGTCGGACTGGTGCGGCAACTCGACCTTGTCATGCAGTGGATACGCGACCACCAGGTCGAGATCCGCTGCGCCCGCGAGCGGTTCGAACGCACCGAGGCGCTGGAGCGCGCTGAAGCGGATGCTGCTGGCCGTGCTCCCGAGCGTTAGTGGGCTGCCGCCGCCGCCACGCTCTCCGGCGGCCCGATGTTGGCGGAGAGCTGCGCCAGCACCTCGCCGGTGGCCTGCTCGAACGCCGCCATGACGGACTGCATGCGATCCGCCTCTGCCCGCACCGCACTTTGTGCGGTGAAGCTCACGATCACACTGCGATCATTGCGCCTGCCCAGGCTCGCGACCAGCGCTACCTCGACCGTCGGCGGCCCCTCGCCCTGGTAGCGCGCCTCGAAGTGCGTGAGCTCGAGGCTCAGCAGGTACTGCGAGGCGAATGGCCCGCCTTCCGCTTCAACCATGGCGAAACGCCCGCCGGCGCGTAACGATTCGACCACCTGGCTCTGAAGCGACGCGGGCGCATCGGACGCCCAGCGGGCATTGCTGTAGTAATCCAGTCGCGCACCGGCTCGCAGCACCGCGATCCCCTCGCCGGCGAGCCCCGGTGCGGCCGTCGGCCGCAGCACCTGCAGCGCGCCCGAGGGCTGCGTGGCCGAGGCCTGCGTGGCCGAGGGCTGCGCAGCGCGCGCCGCAGTCGGCTGCAGCACATAGCGCTGCTGCACCGGCATGCGGCTGTTGAGACCACTGAAGCAGCCCGGCAGTGCCAGCGGTGCTGACAGCAGTATCGACAGCAGCAACGGCCGGATGAGCGCGACGCTCCTCATGGGGGAATCGCCACGCCGCTGACGGGCGGCTGATAGATAAGGCGCGATGGATTGTCGTGGAGCGTGCGCGACAGATCGTCGATCTGCTGCACTGCCGAGCGGCTGTCGCGCAGCAGCGCCTCGAACTGCGGCAGCCCCTCGGCGACGAAGTCGGTGAGCTGCGCGCGGTTTTCGGCGGCGAATGCGTTCAGTGAGCTGCTGGTGCTGACGAGATTGTCGCTGGTGGTACGCAGGCGCTGCACCGCCGCCAGAAAATCGACACTGGCGGTACGCGTGGTGCCGTGCAGGTCATCGATCAGCCGCTGCGCCGACGAGCTGGTCTGGCGCAGATCGTCCAGCAGCTCATCGAGACTGTGCACACTGTGCGGCAGGCCCGCGGCCGCCAGGTCGACATTGTCGATCAGGCGGGTCATCGCACGGATGTTGTTGTCGGACAGCAGGCGCGCGCTACGATCGAACAGGTCGTTGGTCCTGGCGGCGAGGCTCGGCAGGCTGCTGAGGAACTGATCGAGGTCCGAATGCACCGAGCGGATCACCGGATAACGCTCGCTTGGCACCGCCGCCAGCACCCGCCGGAAGTCGTCGCTGCGTTGTTGCTGCAGATCGATATAGAGCAGGCCGGTCACGCCCTGCAGCGACAGCTGCGCCAGCGTCCGGTCCGACACCGGCGTGGTCGAGTCTATGTCGGCCACCACCTGCACGCGATTGTCGGCACGCGGGTCGATATGAATGCGCTGCACCCGTCCGACGTCGACCCCGAGGTAGCGTACCGGACCGCCGGTGGTGAGACCGCTGACCGTGCCGTCGAAGTAGATTTCGTAGCGCACGAAGTCGCGGTGCTCGCGGCTGTCCGCGTACCAATAGACGAACAGCACGCCCATGACCAGCAGCAGCAGCACGAACACGCCGACCGCGACGAAGTTGGCCTCACGTTCCATGGACACCGCCGCTGCGCGCGCGCGCGCGTTCGCCGCCGAAGTAGGCCTGGATCCAGGGATTCGGGTTGTTGACGATGCCGCTCAAGGTATCGCTGACCATGCGGCCGTCGACGATCACGCCGACCCGGCTGCAGGTCCGGAAAATGGTATCGAGATCGTGCGTGATCATCACCACCGTGAGCTTCAACTGGCGCTGCAGGTAAATCAACAATTCATCGAAAGCCGCAGCGCTGATCGGATCGAGGCCGGTGGTCGGCTCATCGAGGAACAGCAGCGGCGGATCGAGTGCCAGCGCCCGCGCCAGCGCCGCACGCTTGATCATGCCACCCGAGAGCTGTGAGGGATACTTGAGCGCCGCCTCGAGCGGCAATCCCACCAGCCGCACTTTCAGCAACGCCAGCTCATCGAGCATGTGTGCCGGGACATCGAGATGCTCGATCATCGGCAGTTGCACGTTCTGCTGCACGTTCAGGGCGCTGAACAGCGCCCCCTCCTGGAAGGTCACGCCATAGCTGGCCTTGAGGTGGTACAGCTCGGATGGGCTCAACTGCTGCAGATCGCGGCCGAGGAAACGCACGCTGCCGGCTTCCGGCCGGCGCAGCCCCAGAATGGTCCGCAGCAGCACCGATTTGCCGGCCCCTGAGCCGCCGATGACGCCGAACACCTCGCCCTGCTCGACCTGCATATCCAGACCGGCATGCACGGTCTGGGCGCCGAAGCGCGTTACGATGCCGGTAACTTCGAGTAGCGCGGCCATCAGATGTCGAGCTTCATGAAGATCACCGCGAACAGCGCATCGGCCA
>Ga0182024_10012043_pt1 | contig 17196 bp, 18 predicted proteins | sample P32metaG_FD_120480 | JGI IMG/M metagenome (GOLD analysis project Ga0182024, IMG submission 120480) | Permafrost microbial communities from Stordalen Mire, Sweden - P3-2 metaG (Illumina Assembly) | ecosystem: Environmental > Terrestrial > Soil > Wetlands > Permafrost | place: Sweden: Stordalen...
CATCGTGGCGTTACTCGTAGTCACTATGGTCGTTGTCATCGTGGGACCAACCCTCATGGAAATGGCCGAGCAACGGGTAGGGCATTTTGCTGGCCTATGGTGTTCCATTCAGACCCTATCCTCTACTGGGTGCAGAGTGCCCGGCTTGTCATGGCCCCGACTCGTGCGACCGCTGTGGGGGGAAAGCAGACCCGCCGCTTACGGGATAGCGCTAGGGAGAGCGGACGTTCGCCTCCCGCCAAAGCTGCCAGCGCCGGCGTAATTCGCCTTGGCGCAGGCCGTTCCTTTCGTCGAGCATCTCGGCTTCGATGATCCGGTCAGTGCGGAAATGTCGGAAGCTTTGACGCAGTTCGCACCATGCGACTAGCAAGCGGTTCGTCTCGGCATAGCCAAGGATAACCGGCCACACCGTGCGCTCGGTTTCCTCACCAGCCTCGGACCGGTAGCGCAGCCGCAGTTTCACACCATTGCGGATCGCTGATCTGAGCATCGAAGTATCGACACTTTCCTCCGGCTCCCCGATCGTTGGTTTCGCACCCACGCTCGGCTCGACGATGAAGGGGCGCAGACGTTCGGGGACGACGGCGGCGATCTTCGCAACCACATCGCGGGCCGCGTTGGAAAGAATCTTGTCGGAACGGCCTGCGACCCATTGAGCTCCGAGCGTCACCGCCTCGATTTCATCGGGTGTCAGCATCAGAGGCGGCATGTCGTAATCAGAGGCGAGCAGGTAACCCAAGCCCGCCTCGCCCACGATGGGAACCCGCTGGCCTATCAGGTCGGCGACGTCGCGGTACACCGTGCGCTTCGATATTTCGAGTTCCTCCGCCAACGCGCCGGCCGTCACCGGTCGGGTCGATCGGCGGAGGATTTGTATGATCTGGAATAATCGGTCGGCGCGGCGCATCGGACGCTGACTCCTGCTGCCAGGACGGTGTCAGCGGGCCTATGCGACAAGAGCTTTGTCAATACCGCATCGCCTCTGCGGTTCAATCGAAAGGAGTTTGCCATGAAGTTCGCCTCCACACGTCTGATCGCTGCTGACATCCAGGCCCTTGTCAGCTTCTATGAGAAGGTGACCGGCCAAAAGGCGGAGTGGCTTGCGCCTGTGTTCGCCGAAATCGTAACTCCGGCGGCAACGCTTGCTTTCGGCAGCGCCGAGACGGTGGCGCTATTCAAGGAGGGAAGCGCTGAGCCCGCCGCCAATCGCACTGCTATCATCGAGTTCCAGGTCGATGACGTGGAAGCCGAGTTCGTGAGGCTTAAAGATGAGGTGGAAGTGGTGCACGCGCCGAAGATGATGCCCTGGGGCAACTGCGCGGCTCAGTTCCGCGATCCCGAAGGGACGCTTGTGGGCCTGTATACCCCGGTCACCGACGCCGCAAAACAGCGGTTCGGGTCGCGTTAGAGCAGATCCCGATCAGATGGAATCGGGTGAACATGCTCGTAAAAACAATAACCTGAAGCGGCGTCCGTCGAATTTGAACGGACGCTGCTCTAGGTTGCAACGAAAGAGCATCAAGCACGATGCGCTAGGTGCCAAGCCGTCGGCGGAGTGCCCCCGTGAACGTCCGCTTCTCGGATCACCTGAAGGCTCTTGAGTGGCAGCATTGGGTCGACTCCGGCCAGACGATGCGGGAATCAAGCGTCAGATTTTTGACCACTATTGCGTTCCCCGGGCTGAGCCATTAAGCCAACGGTTGAAGAGGGAAGCATTGATGAGACTGCCCTCTCCTGTCACTCCTCATGCTCACTCCTTAGGGTCTCTACGCCCCATGTGCATTAGAGGAGGCGTAAGGAGTCAACTTATTGATATTGTTCCCCTAAGTCGACCTTCAGCTTGGCGCGAGCGTCGTCGACGAAAAACATGCCGAAGACATCCTCCATCACCCGTTTCGCCGCCGCCGCGTCCGACACCGCGACCAAGACGCTGTCATGAAGCGGCAGCGCCGTGACGCCCAGATTGTTGAGGCGGCCGAGCGCCTCGATCAGGATGGTGCTTTCGGTGAACATGAGCTTGAAACCGATGGCCGTCCCAAAGAGATGCGAGATCGGCGCGTGAACTTTTCGCACGCGGGCCAAGGCGTCTGCGAGCTTGGTCCCCTTGGGAAACAGCGGCGATGTTCCCTCAGGCCATCTCGTCATTGGACCATCGGCGAAGAGCAACGCGTTGACGAGTTTCTTCCATCCCTCCCGCGAAGACCCATCGCCGAAGATGTCATAGAGGTCGCCGCCACGGAAACGGCATTTCGCGTAATGGTAGACCAGCGTCGGGAACAGCTGGCTGAAGTCCACATTGGCGATGCGCTCACCTTCCGGATGGGCGGGGGTGCAAATCCTCAGGAACCTGAAGCGGTCGGCACGCCTCATCGTTTCCCAGAAGCCATCGTACAGGCGTCCGCCTTCGCGCCAGTTCCCATTGTTGAAGATGCGTCGAACGGCGCGACGAGTTGGATCGATCGGCTGACCGTCTTCCGTGAGAGCTATGTCGCCGCTGTCGCCCATGACGAGCCTGAGGGGCGCTTTCTCAAGGATCGCGTTGATACGCCGGATATCCTTGCGTTTGCTGCGTGTATGCGCAGTCTCGGGATAATCGATCGCCGTCGCCCGCCCGGTGCTGTGGTCCTTCGGCCGCTTGAGGATAAGAACCTCAGGCTCCTCCTCGCGCAAGAATGACTCCCAGCCGGTCAGAGCGGGCCGCACACGGTCATCAAAGGCTGGCGTGGGTCTAATGGTCGAGCGCTGTTTATGGCCGCCTGCGAAGCTGTAGCCGCGCGACAGGTCCTCAACGAGCCCGACCCGAGGTTGCGCCATGAGATCGAGAGCGTCGACAAAGTGCTGCCCATAAGCAGGCACGTTGTAACGGCCCTTCGACCACATCACGCCGCTGCTACGGGGAACCGCGAGCGGCCAATCGAGGCCCGTCAACGCGAGCCCAGCAAGATTGCAGGCGATCGCTTCAATGGCGAGATGGAAGTTCCGGCGATCGGCGTCCTTTCGCGCCCTCTGTCGAATAGCGAGATCGGCTTCGCGCTGCTCAAGGAATGCGATGAGAGACTTGATGGCGGCCTTGAGTTCCGGCGTTGCAGCTCGACGCAGCGGATCGAACATCACGGAATGGAGAACGGGGGCTCGCATCCTCTATGATTCTCCGCCCGCCAGCGCTGATGTCGCCATTCGACCTCGACTCATCACATCTTGGTAACCCTGGATTGGTATTGATTTGGTCTTATGCGTGTCGACACATGACATAATGCCGCTTCTAACCGACAGATCGCAACGAATGAAGATCCTCCACCAACCTGCCGGTCTTGCTCAGGTGGCAGCGTTACCGCTGATTGTTGGGGAGGACGGCGTCGCCCGAGTGCTGCTCCTAACTTCCCGAGAAACCAAGCGCTGGGTCATTCCGAAAGGATGGCCTATGAAGGACCGTAAGCCCTTCGAGGCAGCTGCCCAGGAAGCACGAGAAGAAGCCGGAGTGGCGGGCCACGCGAAGAGAAAGCCAGTTGGAAGCTACAGCTACTTTAAAAGGCGCAATGGGCACTTCGACTTCTGCCATGTCGATGTTTATATGCTGAGTGTTGAAAGGCAGCTTAAGACCTGGCGCGAACAGGGCCAACGCGAGATGCAGTGGTTCACCCTCGAAGAAGCGGCCGACCTAGTGGAAGAGCCGGGACTGGTCGCACTCTTCAGGGACCTCGCTCGGACCGGCTTCGGCAAGGGCTTCTCCCCTAGGCGCATTGGGCAATCACCACTCCGCGACCGACAAAACCCAAACGGCCCGAGAGAACGTACTGAGCCGCTGCGGCCTGCCGGTCATCATCGGCGACGCCTCAAGGCGCTCGAAGCCCCCCCTACGACATTGGAGCCTGTGTCTGATGTCTCCGCCCGACGAACGTGCTTGAAGTCGCTGGCACGTGGCTGATGGTCCCCGACACGGCGGGTACGAAATAGCAGCAGTGACATGGCTGTTCATCGACGATAGCCTTGGGTGATTGTCCGAGGATGTCCCCTTCGGCACCGATCCTCGTCAATGAGGCGTCAAAGTGATGACCTGAGCCCCTATCGCAGCTCTCTTGCATCTTGATGATTGAGCGAGACTGTACCGCAAGATGATGGAACTTCAGTCTCCACGCCTCTCCGGCTTCGCTTCTCCGGTCCGTCTTGCCCTTCTCCTTGCGACGGCACTCAGCCCCGTGGCAGCTTGGGCCGGACAAGCCCCTCCTGCGGCTGCCCCGGGCGGTGGCGTTGTGGTCAGTTCCGCTGCCAATGCCGATCAGCTTCAACAATGCCTGTCCGATCTGAAAGCGGCGAATGTCGAGTTTCTGGAGCTTGGCAACGTCACGAAGGAAGGTTGCACGGTGGAGGGCGCTGTCGAACTCGATGACGTCTCATCGCCCTTCGGAAAAGTATTGATGACCGGCAAGCCGACCATGGCGTGCGTGTTTGCCCGGCAATTCACCACCTGGGTCCGCAATGTCGCAGCCCCCTTAACGCTGGCCTATATGGATTCCAAATTAGCGGCAATCGAAACTGGACCGGGCCTAGTGTGCCGCACCAGGTACGCCAAGCCTGACGAGAAAATCAGCGAGCACGCGAAGGGCAATGCAATCGACATAACGGCGTTTCGCCTGGAGAACGGCCGGAGTCTGTCCGTCAAGGACGCCAGCGCAAGCACCCAGATCGACGGCGTCCTGATGAGGGCATTCCGCGCCACCGGCTGCGGATACTTCACCACCATCCTCGGGCCGGGATCAAACGAGGCCCACAAGGACCACCTTCATTTCGACTACGGCATGCACGGTAGTACCTACAACTATCGGATTTGCGAGTGAGGTGGCCTGCGCCTCATTAGTTTGCGGGCGTTTCGGACATTTCTTGAAAGGCGCACGCTCAGCGTCTCCCTGCCTACAAGACCCGCAACTCTTGTGTGGTGGGATGATGACGAGTAAGCAGTCAAACAAAACCGGTGGAAGATACGCTGGTTACGGCAGGCATTTGCACGACGAAGGTTTGTGCGATGGAGAAGACAATGAACGAGATCACTCATCGCGTCATCGACACGAACGGCATCCGGATGCACATTGCCGAGCAGGGGAAGGGTCCGCTGGTCTTACTCTGTCACGGCTTTCCCGAGTCCTGGTACTCCTGGCGTCATCAGCTGAAGGCGCTTGCGGAAGCTGGATACCACACGGTGGCTGCCGATATGCGCGGCTATGGCCAGACCGACCAGCCGGAGGAAATCGAGAAGTACACTCTGCTCCATCTAGTCGGCGACATGGTGGGCGTGCTTGACGCTCTCGGTGTCGAACAAGCGGTAATTGCTGGCCACGACTGGGGGGCTCCGGTGGCGTGGCACGCGGCCCTTCTGCGGCCGGACCGTTTCCGGGGCGTGATAGGTCTGAGCGTGCCGTTTCGACCGCGATCTCCGGTGCGCCCGACGACAGTCATGCCGCAAACCGACGATGCATTCTTCTACCAACTATACTTCCAGACCCCTGGCGTGGCCGAGCCCGAGTTTGAGCGCGACACCCGTCTTACCGTGCGCAGTATGCTCTATTCGGCTTCAGGAGATGCCCCGCGTCGCGAGGTGAGCGGATCGGCTGCTCAAGCAGTCGGCATGGTTCCCCGGAACGGTGGCTTCCTCACGCGTATGGCAAACCCAGCGTCCCTACCATCGTGGCTCACTGAGGCTGACATCGATGTCTATGCCGGCGAGTTTACGCGTTCGGGGTTTCGCGGCGGTCTGAACTGGTACCGCAACATTGATCGCAACTGGGAGCTGCTGGCCCCGTTTTCTGGCATGCGAGTGACCGTCCCTGCGCTCTATGTTGCAGGAGATCGAGACCTCGTGGTCGCCTTCCGCGGTATGGATCAGCTCATCCCCAACCTGTCGAAATTTGTCCCTCAGCTCCGGGCCACGATCATGCTTCCGGGTTGCGGCCATTGGACCCAGCAAGAACGGGCCTCCGAGGTTAACGCCGCCATGATCGATTTCCTTCGGCAATTGTAGCAGAGGACAGACCTCGGCCCGCCTGAACCCGCACCGTGAGGTTGGCCAACATATGCTGACCGCATACCCCTCACCTAAGCAGTCGTTCGTTTGACAGTCCCTACTTAGTCGCCGCCGCCTCTCGCCTCAGTTTCCACAATGGCTTCCATCCCGGCAACTGCGAGGGATGCTTCCCAAACCGTTCCCGCTTGAGATCGCGAAGGGCCTGGAGGTCGCGCTCGGTCACCATTGAGCAAACCTCCTCGATAGCCTTGCCGATGACTCGAAGCACCCTCCCCGACGACTTCGGGTACGCATGAAAGGCTATCGGCCGCGTGCTCCCATCATCCCTCGGAATGTCCCAATGCTTGTGCGTGCCTGAGGCCAACCGATGCGCCGCCTTCGCGACCTGGACGATGCGATATTCGGTCACGCGATGGCTCCCGGCGTCATCCTCGATGAGCGCGGAGACAGCCATGTGGATCGCGAGGAGGCGCTCGGGCTTCACGTTGGCCTCGCGCAGCCTAGCGAAGGCTATACGAGCGCGGGAGCGAGCAGAGCGCCACTTGATGTCCTGCGCGTTTTCGGCGTGCCCAGCGCGGTCTAGAAGGCCTCGGAGGCCTATCAAGGTATGGGCCATGAATGTCTCGGTGCGGTGATCGGCGATCCATTGGGTCGCGACATCGAGGTAGGGCTTCAGATCAGTGGCGAGGAGGGTCGGAGCCCAGTACGACCCGGAGCGCGCTCGCCGTTCGACGCAACGCTTGCAATGGAATGCCGCGAGCCCCTGACCCGACGCCCGCATCGTGAGACGACCGCAGTCCGGGACGCAGCATCGTGTCAGATCAGTTGATATCGCCTCTTCATGGGCGATCTGTATTCGCTGCTTGATGCTTCGATGTCTAACCATCCCTCAGTGTTTACACTTAAAGCGTCGCAACGGCACTGATGAAAGTCCGCCGGCCCGATCATGCTTAAAGCGCTTCTCGGCACAAATGATCTGGGCTATACCCTGTCGTCTCAATGTGCGGCTGAGTGCTGCAACGGGAGGTAGTTCATGTCGATCGGACTCATACTCATCATAATCCTGGTCATTTTCTTGTTTGGAGGCTTCAGCGGCCGTTTCGGGGGGTATGGCTACGGTTACGGACACGGCGGCATGGGTGTTATCGGCATCATCCTGATCGTCCTCGTCGTGCTTCTTCTCACCGGTCGGCTTTGATCGACATTAGGACAGACCGGAGAAGTGTCACGAAAGCCGAGATAGCTTCACCGACACGGCAACGAATTGAACCTAATTCGCGTCTGAGTAGGCAATGCAGTGATCATGACCAAGGTGTCTCCGAGAGCCAGACACCAGGATCGAGGAGGAGGGTCAGCACCCCACATGCCTCGCACCCCAACAACGCCCTGGAACACTGGCCCCCTTTGCCGATGACGCCATGCCTGAGAGACCTTGGGGCCGCTTCCCGCGCATCAGGCCCCTTACCTGAGCCCCGCGCCCTCCAGCGCCCTATAGACGCTCCCCCGGCCGATGCTGAGCGCCACCGCGATGTCAGTCACCGTGCGCCCGCCCTTGAAGAGTTTCACCGCCTCGTCTGCCTTCAGCCGTGCTGATGGCCTTCGCCCTAGGTAACGGTTCTCAGCCTTGGCCTTGGCGATTCCTTCACGCTGACGCTCAAGCATCATCTCGCGTTCGAACTGTGCGAAGCCAGCGAAGATGGTGAGTATCAGCTTGCCTGTCGCGCTCTTCGTATCCACCGTTTCGCCGCCGAGGTTGAGGACGCGAAGCCCCGCGCCGCCGTCATCGATTGCCTCAAGCCGCTTAACGATTTCCCAAAGGCCAACCGTCGAGCGTGCCAGCCTGTCGACCTTGCAAACGACCAGGGTGTCGCCGCCGCGCACATAATCGAGCGCCCGCTCAAGGTGGCTGCGTTGACCGATCGAAGAGACCTGCTCCTGGAATATCTTTGTGCAGCCAGCAGCCTTGAGGTCCCGGACTTGCGCCTTCAGGCCGGCCTCCTGATCTGCGGTCGACGTGCGGGCGTATACCAACATGCCGCTGAATGATTTGTCCGTCAAAAGAGCCAAGCCGGGCTTGAAGATTGTGAAACTTTCGGACGGCGGCGGTCTGCAGCTCTGGGTGACGCCGGATGGCAGGAAAAGATGGCGCTTGGCCTACCGATTTGGCGGCCTTCAGAAAGTCCTGGCGATTGGCGTCTATCCCGAAGTCGGATTGAAGAGAGCTCGGGAACTGCGCGATGAGGCGCGGCGGACTTTGGCGAAAGGGCAAGACCCTTTGCAGGCGAAGCGCAACGCGAAGGCGGAGCGAGCCGAGAGTAACGCCAACACTTTCGACGCCATCGCCGCGAAATTGGCGGACAAAAAGAGGCGCGATGGAAAATCCGCCGCTACACTCAAAAAATTCGAATGGTTCCTGAGTTTCGCGCACCCTGCGCTCGGCGCCAAGGCGATCCATGAAATATCGGCCAGGGACGTTCTTGGCGTCCTCAAGGAAGTCGAGGCGCGCGGCGTGCATGAAACCGCGCACAAGCTCCGCGCCGCCATCGGGGACGTATTCCGTTATGCCATCGCCACGGCGCGGGCCGATAATGATCCAACAATCGCCTTGCGCGGCGCTCTCGTCTCGCCGACGGTAACGCCGCGCGCGGCGATCGTGGATCCGAAGGCGTTCGGGGGCCTGCTTAGGACAATTAAGGATTATCAGGGAGCGCCGGAGACCTGCGCTGCTTTGGAATTGCTCGCCCTCACTTTCGTGCGGCCTGGCGAGCTTCGCGCCGCCGAATGGCCCGAGTTCGATCTAGACAACGCTCTCTGGAAAATTCCAGCCGGTCGGATGAAGATGCGAAAGCCTCATAGCGTCCCGCTTGCATTGAGAGCTGTCGCGATACTGCGCCAACTTAAGGAGCTCGCAGGGCGAGGAAAGCTGGTTTTACGTGTCGCCGCCAGCGCCGCCGGTGCTCTATAGGTTCAACGACTTCGGTCCGGATTACGGCGCGCCCGACTCGTTCGTGGAGAAGGCCGGTTAGACGGCCGCCACACGGTGCCAGATCCGCGATGACCGGCCTTTAGGCTGCAATCCGAGCCGTTACGTCCAAGACGCTTCGGGCCGTCCATTTGCCGCCGCGCGTTGCCTCGATATCGCGAGCGTTCAACGCCGCTGCGATTCCATTGGCGACTCCGTCAGGCGGGGAGTCTGAGAAAGCCACCAGCGCCTCGCGCTGCGAAGCTACGCCGCGATCAATTGCACCACGGCGGTTGCGGCGTAACGCTTGCCGTCGCGTAAGAACGTGTTTCCTTCAATATTGAATGCCGTTCGGAGCACAATGATATCCGTCGCCTTTAGGGGTGGGCACCGCATGGAAGCCAGGCACACATCCGCGGGTAGGTTGAAAGCCATCCCACCGGATCGGGCATCCCTTGAATGCAAGCGCCGAGCGGCAAGATAGAGCAACCACAACGGCGCACCTGAGAAATCTGCGTGCCATGCCGAATACTCCTAATGTCTTTTACACAATCAATCGTTTCCTTGAAGGGCGTCAAAAAGCACGCCCCACATTCATATGTTCAATGGGGCATTGTCGATGACTTCCTTCATTACGAAGAAGGTCCGCGTCTGCCTCACGCCCGGCAAGGCAATTAACTTCTCACTGTGAAGCTGGTTGAAATCGGCCATGTCGCGCACGCGAATTTTGAGGAAGTAGTCGAAGTCGCCGGCGACGAGGTGGCAGTCCAGGATCATGGGTATGGATCGGGTCGCTTCTTCAAAAGCGGCGAAGCTCTCCGGCGTTGAGCGATCCAGAACGACCCCCACGATCACCAGAGATCCTCGATCGACCTTGTGAGGGGCGATTTGCGCGCGCACAGCGCTGACGTAACCCTCTTCGAACAGCCGCTGCGTCCTGCGATGGCAGGTCGCGGCGCTGGTGTTCACCCTCTTGGCGATCTCGGCGTTTCCCATGCGCCCATCCGCCTGCAAAAGACGGAGAATTTTGAAATCGATTTTGTCGAGTTGATCGGCGATGAGAGAATCTTCCGTTTGAGGACCGCTTATTGGACGATATTGGCTTAAGATGGCCATTCGGCGGCAGGATACTGCAATTAAACCGCGAAAGTCGAGAGCACATTTCGCTTCGTTTTTGGTAGCGTGCGGGCGTCGTCATCATAGGGAAGTGGCTGCGATGCTGTCGAAATTTGAACGCTACCCGTTGACCTTCGGTCCCAGTCCGATCGAAAAGCTGTCCCGGCTGACCGCGCATTTGGGCGGCGATGTCGAGATTTTCGCCAAGCGGGAAGACTGCAATTCCGGCTTGGCCTTCGGCGGCAACAAGCTTCGCAAGCTCGAGTACATTGTGCCCGACGCCATCGCGGCCAACGCGGATACGCTGGTCTCCATCGGCGGGGTGCAGTCGAACCACACGCGCATGGTCGCGGCGGTCGCGGCGAAGATCGGGATGAAATGCCGGCTGATCCAGGAGAGCTGGGTTCCGCACGAGGATGCGGTCTACGACCGGGTGGGAAACATCCTGCTCTCCCGCATCATGGGCGCCGAGATCCAGTTGGTGGATGAGGGATTCGACATCGGCATCCGCGGGAGCTGGACGGCCGCGCTTGAGGATGTGAAGGCCAAGGGCGGCAAGCCGTACGCCATCCCGGCGGGCGCCTCGGTGCACAAGTTCGGCGGCCTGGGCTATGTCGGGTTCGCCGAGGAGGTGCGGGCGCAAGAAAAAGAGATGGATGTGAAATTCGACTTCATCGTCGCCTGTACCGTCACAGGCTCGACCCATGCCGGCATGGTGGTGGGCTTCGCCGTAGACGGCCGCGCACGCAACGTCATCGGCATCGACGCCTCGTGCACCCCAATGCAGACCAAGGCGCAAGTGCTCGACATCGCGCAGAAGACCTCGGCCCTGGTCGGCGGCAGGGACATCACGGCGGACGACATTGTTCTGCTGGAGGATTACGCTTATCCGGTCTACGGCGTGCCGTCGAAGGAGACAGTTGCGGCAATACGCATGTCCGCACGGCTGGAAGGGATGATCACCGACCCTGTCTACGAGGGCAAGTCGATGCAGGGAATGATCGACCTCGTCCGAAAAGGGTTCTTCCCAAAAAAGTCGAAGGTGCTCTTCGCGCATCTGGGAGGCGCTCCGGCGCTCAACGGTTACAGCTACACGTTTCGCAACGGCTGACGCGCCTCGGAAGAACCCGCTTTGCCCAGCCTCCGCGCGCCGACGTCACACCATCAGTTGGTTGGGGGGCTACGCGAAAGACCGCTCAGGGTCGAACGCAGTCCGCCAGTGATTCGGCGTGGGGTTCCGAGGCCGATCGGCGTCGTAAGCCTCTGACATCTTGGCCGACGCAGGGGGTCAAACCGCGCCGAATAACAGTTGGAAACTGTCAAGCGCGGTCTAGACGGCGCCTTCAAGCGCCTTCGCAACGATCTCCGCCTGCTCCTTTTCATGCCTGTCGATCGAGCCGCCGGCGGCGGCCGCCATCGGCGGTCTACCAACGAATCGCAGCGCGATTTTTCCGGTGATTTCAATAAACTGTTCGAAAGCGTAGGAAAATCCGCCCTGGTTTCGCGGTTCTTCCTGACACCAGACGAGTTCAGCGTCGGGGTAGTCCCTTAGCACTTCCCGGATTTCGTCGAAAGGAAATGGATAGAGCTGTTCGACACGAACGAGAGCGACGTGATCAAGCTTCTCGCGGATCCGACGCTCATCGAGCGGGTAGAAAATCTTTCCATAACAGAAAACGATTCGCATGCATGCGGACGAAGCGGGCGAAACGATGACAGGTCGAAACGCGGTGCCGGGCCCCATGTCCGCGAGCGTCGACTGGCAATTCTTTTCGCGCAACAAGGACTTCGATGCGATCAGGAACAGAGGTGCGCGGTGGGGGCCTCTCTGTTGACGCCGTAGCAGGTGAAACAGATTTGCCGGCGTTGAGGGCACGGCGACTGTGATGTTTCCTCCGGCGCAACTTTGCAGGATTCTCTCAATTCGCGCCGAAGAGTGGTCAGGACCCTGTCCTTCAAGACCATGCGGCAGGGCGATCACAAGCGATGACTGCATCTTCCATTTCGCCTCTGCGGTGACAATATACTGATCAACCGCAATCTGAGCGCCGTTCAAGAAGTCGCCGAACTGGGCCTCCCAAACAATGAGTCTATCGGGATCTGCCAGGCTGATCCCATATTCGAAGGCGAGCACGCCATATTCGGTCAGCGGAGAGTTTATCGCGTCGAAACGAGCGGCGCCCTGAGCGACATTCTTTAATAGAATTACCGCCCGCCCATCCTTTGAGTCGTGGAAGGCCAGGTGTCGCTGGGTAAAGGTGCCGCGAACGCAGTCCTGACCGCTTAAGCGGACAGAGGTGCCTTCGACGAGGAGACTTCCGAAAGCCAGCGCTTCCGCAGTCGCCATGTTGATGCCAGCGCCCTTTTCAATCGAGTCCCGGCGGGCTCTTGCGAATCTGACGACCTTCGGGTCTGGCGTGAAGTCGGCGGGTATCTCCGTAATCGCTCGCCCGAGGGTCAGAAGAGTAGTCAAGGGAATGCCGGTCGCGCCGTTCGTCTCCGACGTACGTTTGCCGTTGACCTCAGGAAAAACGTCAGTGTCGGCTATGCCGTCGTTTGGCTTAAGCTTGCCGCAGGTTTCGTAGGCGTCAACCAATTGCAGCGCGAACTGCTCGCGCTTCGCCTCCGCTGAATCGAGGGCCTTGCGCGACCGCGCACGCACCAACTCCGTGAACAGGACGCGCAAGGTCGGGTGCTTTTCTATGGTCGAGTAAGAACGGGGCTGCGTGAATCGAGGCTCGTCGAGTTCATTATGCCCATTGCGACGGTAGCAAACGAGATCGATGATCACGCCTCTTCCTGTTCGCCGTTGCCAGGCATGCGCCACGCGTGCGACCGCAGCCGCCGCAACAGGGTCATCTCCGTTCACGTGAAGGATAGGTATTCCGTACGCTTTGCCAATGTCGGTGGGGTAGGGCGTCGAGCGTCCCTCGCTGGGTAGCGTTGTGAACCCGATTTGATTGTTGACGACGAGATGTATGGTTCCGCCGGGCGTATATCCTTCAAGCCCGTCGAGTTGAAGCAGTTCGCTCACCAGGCCCTGTCCGGCGAAAGCGGCATCTGTGTGCATCATTAGCGGCAACACTGCCCCTGGCGCTCCACCACGGGCCCGCAATTCCTGGCGAGCCCTCGCTGCCCCGGCCGCGACCGGCGCGACCACGATTAGATGGGAGGGATGCGGCAGCAGTCGCACATCCAGCGGACCGGAATCTGTTTCGACCCGTGCCACGAGGCCGTTGTGATACGGGACGTCGCCGGTAAAGAAAGCGTTGCCGCCGGTGATGTCGCGGCCTTTGATCTCCGAAATCAGGGTGGGCAGGGATTTTCCTAGGACGGTTGCGAGCGTCGCCAGCCGCCTCCGATGCATGCCGCCGATAACAACCTCCACCTGGCGCGAGCGCGCGGCGGATCGGAAGATCTCTTTCAGGATGACAATGGACGATTCCGAGCCCTCGACGCCAAAGCGCTTCTTGGAGGGCCATTTCGTCTTGATGAAGCGTTCGAATTCATCAGCGAGTAAAACGGACTCCAGGGCATGCGACAGAACTCTGTCGTCCGCTTCGGACAAGAGTTCCTTTTCAAAAGTCTCGTAGATCCAGGCCCGATCGACGGATTCGCCGATGTGTTCGGCTTCAATCGCCGCATGGCCGTTATAGACACTGCGGAGAATCTCGTCCGCCCGCTCTCCCGCGACGCTGAGCTTCTTGCCCGCAAACGAGAGATCAATTGTCGCCGAGGAGATCCGCGCTCTCGCGTTGGCGATCTCAGGCGCCTCAACCCTGGCCGTCAAATCCAGGGGATCCAAACGCGCTCCGCCGTGACCATAGGCTCGGTAGGCGTCAACGAGCGCCTGCCCCACGAAAGAGGTGTCTTGTTCGCCGCGAACAGGCCCGCCATCGAGGGTTTCGAAGTGCACCATCCAGTCGGATGGCACGGACTGCGGATCCTTCCGGTAGCGGGCATAGAGGTCCATGAAAAATGAACTGTCGCCGGAAATCGGAAGATTCATCATTGTCGCCCACTTCACTCGGTCAGTCCAAGGGTCGCCGTCGTTGCCGCCGTTTGGCTTTCGCATCGAGCGATCTGGCGGCTTGGTGAAGACGCAGCCCCTCCACCCAGCTCATGGTGAGGACGCGTTGGCTCGTGTGGCTCCAATGGACCGTGGGAAACTTGACGTCAACGCGGCCTTGAAAATTGGCGCGAAATCGGTCGATGGTCCGTCCCTCTTGCGAAAAGTCTAGTTCTTGCAGCGTGTAGCGCCGGAACTCCGCGAAAAACGCCCGCAGATTGGTCCGCTTGAGGCGCCGCGGAATCAACCGGCCGAGCCATTCCAGCGCCGCCTCCATGGCGTCCAAGTCACGGCAAACCAGCCGCTCCACGTCGGGTCTCTGGACCTTTACGGGCGGCGAAGGTTACCGAGAGGTTAACGGGTCCGTTCAAATCTCCAAATGATTTTCCTTGCCGAGGCTGCGCGCTTGGGTGGTCGTTTCTCGGGGCAACATACTCGGTTCGATGGATCGAAGCATTGACCTTGTCCGATTCCACGGCCATCGCGGTGATGTGCCCGCACTCGCCATGTCCGCGTGACGATCCGGTGAATTCGTCGGAGTCATGGAACGACCGACGGAATGCCCAAAGCGATATCGTATCCACAGGGCGACCAGCGCACCCCTATTGCGTTCATGCGCGCCGCCTCGATCATGTTAGTGGCGGTGGTTTCGCCGAGTCGTCTGAAAACGCATTCGTGAGTCCAGGATTTCCAGTTTGCGCCGTCGCCGATATAAGGCATCGATGAGCCTTTTCGTCGTCAAACTCACATTTACTCCGCTTTTCATTCTCGTCGCCAGTTTCGCGGGGAGGCGCTGGGGGCGGTTGGAGGGTGGCTCGTTGGGCTACCCCTCACGTCTGGACCGGTCGCACTCTTTCTGGCGTTGGAGCAGGGACCCGATTTTGCGGCGCAGGCCAGCGCCGGCTCGCTTGCGGGCACTGCAGCGCAGGCGTGTTTTTGCATGGCATACGGATTGTCCTCAGCCTTCGGCTGGCCGATTGCTTTGCTCGGCGGAATCGCGGCGTTCGCGGGTTGCGCAAGCCTTTTGCAGCTCGCAGGCCTCCCTCATTTGACGCTTTTGATCATTGCGTTGGCGTTCCTCACATTGACGCTCCGTGTCCTGCCCAAGCGCAAGGCGCCGCGCATGAGCCGTTCTCCCTTTCCCTGGTGGGACATTCCTGCCCGTATGACCCTCGTGACTTTATTGGTTGTGGCGCTGACTTCCTTCGCATCCGTCCTGGGCGCGCGGGTCAGCGGCGTCCTCGCAGCCTTTCCGGTATTCGTCACGATTCTTGCTATTTTCTCGCACCGAACGCAGGGGCCTATTGCCGCCGTCGAGGTTGTGCGCGGCATGGCGACGGGGCTGTTCGGCTTCGTGACCTTTTTCTATGTAATCAGTCTCTCAATTGCCAGGACGGGCGTCCCCGTCGCTTTTGCCTGTGCGACATTGAGCGCCGTTCTGGTGCAGGCCGTCACGTTTAATCTCATCCGCGGACCAATAGCTCAGGCAGCGGAATAATCGCGGAGCCGGTGCGATCGTTGCGTCAGCAGTCCGACGACCCCCGCGCCGCTTGGACTTTGCAGGCGTCCGCAGACATGCGCGGTCCTCGCTCTCGGCGTCCGCGCAGGACGGCGCGCCCATTCACGCGCAGATCGCACGCCATGTGGCATCCTGCGTCCTATTCGGGAACGGCGACGCTCGGCTCGCGGTCGCGATAGATCACGAACAATCCGCTGCCGATGATGATCGCGCTGCCGATCAGGATCGGAAGGCTTGGGGTGTCGCGCCAGACGATCCATCCCATGATCGTCGCCCAAAGCAGCATCGTATATTGGAACGGCGCCAGCACGGCGGTCGGCGTCATCGCTAGCGCGCGCGTCAAGCAAACGAAGCAAAGCATCGCGACGATGCCGAGCAGGAACAGCAGGCCGAGATCAAGCCAGGTCGGCGTCACCCAGATCCACGGCAGCGTCGCCGCGCCGATCACTCCGGTGCCGGCGAATTGCCAGACGACGAGATGCAGCCAATGCACGTCGCGCAGCTTTCGCGTCACCGTCTGGCCCAGCGCGAACATCGTGGCGCCGAGAAACGCGAGCGGCGAAGCCGACGACAGCATCGCGCGCGACGGCTGCAGCGCGATCACGACGCCGACGAAGCCGACCGCGACCGCGACCCAGCGAAACGATTCCACCTTTTCCCCGAGTAGCGGGACCGACAATGCGGTGATGATCAGCGGTGCAGCCATGTAAAAAGTCATGACGTCGGCGAGCGGCATCGTTCGCGTGGCGTAGTAGAAGCAGAACGTGTCGAGCGCCATGCAGAGAATGCGCAGTATCTGCAGCCCGAGATGGCTGGCGTTCGTGAGGCTAGCGCCGATGCTCCAGATCATTGGCCCCAGCACGAACGCCGAACCGACCGATCGCAGCATCAGCAGCTGCCCGACGCCGTAATCAGCGACCAGCCATTTGCCCAGCGCGTCGTTGAGCGCGAAAAAGAAGATCGCGATGAGGTAGAGCGCAATGCCGAGACCGTGCGTCGTCAGGCGGGCGGGCATACGAGCTCCGGCGAGAGAGAAAATTCGGCCCGCGCTGAGAGCTTCGGACGCTGGGCGAATATGAAAGGCCGTACCCGGGAATATCCAGATAAATTTTGCGATCGATTTCTCACGTGGGTGCGATAGATCGAGTTGCTTTGATAGCAATTCCCCTGAAACGTCACGTGTCATCCCCCGTCCACAGGGATCGCAACGCAAGTGGTTTCGGCAAAACGCAGAACGCTCTAACCACAAGGCTGAAGGCCGATTTCTACTCGCTGCCACTGCAGGGCCGCGCGCTTCTTTAGAACGCGCAGCAGCGCCCATTCAACCAGCGTTATTGCCGACCATAATCCGAACCGCCCGCGAATTGCTCGAATGATCTATTAGCGACATGGATGAAGTGGATCCCGGATTTAGGACCACCGGTTAAGGTGTGAAGCGTCCTGCTCTGTCGCAGCGATGGAGCGAGTAATGACGAAGTCACGCAAGAAGTTTGATGCGGCGTTCAAGGCGAAGA
>Ga0182024_10012044_pt1 | contig 17194 bp, 19 predicted proteins | sample P32metaG_FD_120480 | JGI IMG/M metagenome (GOLD analysis project Ga0182024, IMG submission 120480) | Permafrost microbial communities from Stordalen Mire, Sweden - P3-2 metaG (Illumina Assembly) | ecosystem: Environmental > Terrestrial > Soil > Wetlands > Permafrost | place: Sweden: Stordalen...
CAAGCTCAACTTCTCTGCTTCATGCACGCGGATGTTCAATCTCCAGCATGCCTAATCCTTCAGGCTCATCTTGTGTTGGAATCAACTTCTGCCTTCAGGCTCATCTTGTGTTGGAAGAGAGTCTGGTTTGCGGCATGTTTGCCGGGTCCGATAGTATTTGAGTGCCACGCGATGCTACGGAGTTTGGTGGCGACACGCACGCGGACAGCAGACCTTCTGAAATTAGAGAGCCCAGCCTACACAATGAAAATTCACGAATATCAGGCAAAGACAATCCTGGCGAAGTACGGTGTGCCCGTGCCCAGGGGCGAGGTAGCGAATCTGCTGCCGGAGGCCGCGGAAGCGGCGCGAACCCTGCTGGCGAATGGCGCAACGGGCGTGGTGGTAAAGGCGCAGATTCATGCGGGAGGACGCGGCAAGGGCGGCGGCGTGAAGGTTGTGCGCGACCTGGCCGCTGCCGAAGAGGCCGCGAAGGCCATTCTCGGCATGCAGCTTGTGACGCACCAGACTGGTCCGGCTGGGCAGAAGGTGCAGCGGCTGCTGATTGAAGAGACGGCGGCGATCGATCGCGAGCTGTATCTGGGCATCGTCCTGGACCGGGCTACGGGCAAGCTGGTGTTCATGGCTTCGAAGGCCGGCGGCATGGAGATTGAAGAGGTTGCGGCGAAAGATCCCGACGCTATCTACAAGGAAGAGATTGATCCCGTCATCGGGCTCGCTGGGTATCAGGGCCGCAAAATTGCCTTTGCGCTGGACATCAAGCCGAGCATGGTGAACCAGGCGGTCGGGTTCTTCCAAGCCTTGTACAAGGCTTTTGTTGAGACGGACGCTTCGCTGCTGGAGATCAATCCATTCATCACGACGAAGGATGACAAGCTCTTTGCGCTGGACGCGAAGATGACCTTTGACGACAACGCACTCTTCCGGCATCCCGAAATCAAAGCGCTGCGCGATGTAGCCGAGGAAGATCCTCTCGAAGTCGAAGCCAGCAAGTACGCGCTCAACTACATCAAGCTCGACGGCTCGATCGCCTGCATGGTCAATGGCGCTGGGCTGGCGATGGCGACGATGGACATTATCCAGTACGCGGGTGGAAGCCCGGCGAATTTTCTGGATGTGGGTGGCGGCGCTACACAGGAGCAAATCGAACACGCTTTCGAGATTCTGCTTTCAGACAAGAATGTGAAGGCTATCTTCATCAATATCTTCGGCGGCATTCTGCGCGTGGACCGACTGGCTACGGGTGTGGTTGCTGCGGCGCGCAACCTCAATGTCACTGTGCCCATCGTGCTGCGGCTCGAAGGCACGAACGTTGAAGAAGGTCGTCAAATTCTCAAAGATTCCGGTCTGAATTTTCAAGTAGGCGCAACGATGAAGGAAGCTGCGGACCTCGTCGTCGCAGCTGCAAAGGCGGGGGCATAAATGTCAGTTTTAGTCGATAAGAATACGCGCCTGATTGTTCAGGGAATTACTGGCAAGGAAGGCACCTTTCATGCGAAGGGCGCCGCAGAATATGGCACTGTTGTCGTCGGCGGCGTGACGCCCGGCAAGGGTGGAACTACGCATGAGGGCTGGCCGGTTTTCAATACAGTCACTGAGGCTGTCGAGAAGACGGGCGCGAACGCTACTGTAATCTTCGTTCCGCCGCCATTTGCTGCCGATGCCATTCTCGAGGCTGAGGACGCGGGGTTGCCGCTGATTGTCTGCATCACCGAGGGAATTCCGACGCTGGATATGGTGAAGGTCTGGGCAAAGATCAAGGGCTCAACTTCGAGACTGATCGGTCCCAATTGCCCCGGCGTGATTTCTCCGGGCAAGGCCAAGATCGGTATCATGCCGGCGCGCATTCATCTGGAAGGCTCGGTGGGCATTGTGTCTAAGTCGGGAACGCTGACTTATGAGGCAGTTCATCAACTGACGCAGCGTGGCATTGGGCAATCAACGGCGATTGGCATTGGCGGTGACCCCATCATCGGCACGACGCACATTGATGCACTGCGGCTGCTGAATGACGATCCCGACACAGAAGCGATCATCATGATCGGCGAGATTGGCGGGTCGGCGGAAGAGGCTGCGGCGGCGTTTGTGAAGGAGTATGTGAAAAAGCCTGTCGTCGGCTTCATCGCGGGGCAAACCGCTCCTCCGGGACGTCGCATGGGCCATGCCGGCGCGATCATCTCGGGTGGTCAAGGTACGGCTGCGGAGAAGATGAAGGCTATGACTGAGGCGGGGATCCATGTGGTGGTTTCGCCGGCGGATATTGGGGCGAAGCTGGCTGAGGTGATTGGCCGCTAGGAACTTCGTCTCACTCCGAACAAGGAAAGGCTCACCATCATGGCGGGCCTTTTTGCTTGTCTTAATGACTACGAATTCGCCGAACCTCACGTCTCCTTGCGCCATGAAGATCGAACAAAGCGATAGATACCTCTTACACTTTCGAAGTCGATGAGTACCGACTCTGCCCAGTAGCTGAGCACCAACATAACTCGAGCAGAAGAACTGCCAGCATAGTTGCTAGTATCGGCCAGCCAAAGGCGTCAAACGCATTCAAGATCGCTGAAGCAGCGATGTCTTTCAAGCCGTTGAGTTGTGGATTCTCCATCGTACTCATAGTCCGATTCACACTCGATGAAAACATTACGCAAAATTCCAGAAATGAGTTCCTGCCATCGAACAGAGAGTCCTTCGTCCTGGACACCTTGGAAGGCGCTCCGCTACTAAACCCTGCAAGGCATCTATCTAATCCTTGAGCTATTCCCGAACACTCTTGCGATTTGTTCCAGGTAGCCCAGTCGATGCTCGACATCCGGTTCGAGATAACTTCCTTCTGTCCACTCGTTCCATGAGTTGATCGTCAGTATCTTGTTTCGATTGCCGGAGGTATCCATGAAAGTCTTTGCAGACTCGAGATAGTGACCGAACTTCTCTGGAGTATTGCCTTCAATGACGGCGGTGAAAGGATAGCCTTGCTGGATGAATGTATCCGTTTGACAGGCGCGCGGAGAGGAGTCCCAACCTACAGTGACATTAGGGAAGTACGGCTTGCCTGCATTGTCAGCGGCTTTGGCGCGGTATTGCTCATACTGCTTGGCGATATCGTCGTAACTGACCACGGGAAAACTTCGAAATTGCGTGTGATGAATCCACACATAGGAACCGATGCTGTCGACGCCGAGTTCCCGAAGCAATGGCTTGAGGTCGTTGATCTGCGTCTGCGCGGGAAGGAGTTGCTCGCCCCACAGAATGGCATTGAAGTGCAGGTCAGGGAAACCGGCGTTCTTGACCCGCTCACGAAAGCTCGCGATTTGTTCCGCAGCAGCTCCACGACTGCCGAAGCTCTCTACAAAGCGCATGAGTTCGTAGACGGAAAAGTAGGGGCATCCATCCACGAGCCAGTAGTTGGGCTGCGAGAAATATTTCTCGATGCAGTGATCCGTGATGCGCCGGAATGTTTCGGCGCTCACGGCTCCGGGAAACTGCAATTGTGGCGTTGCGGTCAGCTTGGCCGGATGAATATCCATCCAGTTGTGATTGGCCCACATGACCCCGAATTTCAGACGATGTCTGTTGCCTGCTTGCAGGAAGCCCCTTTCCAAAGCGCGTTCCAGGAAGGGGCCGTCGTTGTACCAGTACCAGTCAAAGATGAATGCATCAAGGCCGTGATCGGCAGCCGCTGCGACCTTCTGTTCGAAGACCTTTGGGTCGGACTCGTCGCGGTATCCCCAGAGAGGAACCTTGGGTTGCCGATGCCCGCGAAAGCGCGGAGTTGCATTCCTCACTAAATTCCATTCCGTCCACCCCGGGCCATGGGCGCGCTCGTTCCGAGGATCCACGTGATAGTTGCCGAAATAGTAGGCTGCCACCTGGTACTTTGCTGACAGGGCTGCAGCCTGCGAGATCGCTCGTCCAGATGCTGCGATTCCGAGGGAACCGGCCAGAGTGGCAGCTCCAGCCGCGTTGATAAATGAACGTCGATCCATTCGTTCCTCGCCCGATCAGATGAAGTGCCTTCTTTGAATTCGCTGGATCTTAAAGCATCCAGCTAAGCCCGCTACCAGACGCGGCAGGGTTTGGCGCTTACCATCTTCTGCGGGGCTTTGCAGGAGAAGCTTTTTGCAAACTCGGGGAGGTTCTGAAGAATGGCGTTAGTGCGGTACTCGTCAGGTGCATGCGGGTCGCTGAGAGCGCCGGCACGAAGAGATTCGGGGCGGGTCTGGGTGCACCATTGCTGGGCGTAGGCGATCCAGAAGCGCTGCTCCGGGGTGTAGCCCTCGGTCTTTGCTTCCATGCTCAGGTGGGCTTCGTGGGCTCTCTCCTGCCATGCAATCCATGCGAGCCAAAGGCCGCCGAGGTCGGCGAGGTTTTCTCCGAGGGTCAGCTTGCCGTTGAGATGCACGCCAGGGACGGACTCGATGGCGTCGTATTGCTTGACCATGCAGTCGGCGCGTTCGGTGAACTTGAGTTCGTCGTCCTTGGTCCACCAGTCTTTGAGGTTGCCGGTGGCGTCGAACTGGCGGCCCTCGTCATCGAAGCCGTGGGTGAGTTCGTGGCCGATGGTGGAGCCCATGTCGCCGTAGTTGGCGGCATCGTCTTCTTTACCGCTGAAGAAGGGCGGTTGCAGGTAGCCTGCGGGAAAGTTGACGTTGTTCTGCTGGCCGTCATAGTAGGCGTTGACTGTGGGAGGAGTCATGTCCCACTCGCCTTTGTCGACGGGCTTGCCGATCTTGGCCATTTCGCGTGCATGGTTGAACTCGCGGACGCGAAGCTGGTTGCCAAAGGTGTCGCCGCGCACGATGACCAGTGTCGAGTAGTTGCGCCACTTGTCGGGATAGCCAATCTTGTTCATGACGCCGTGGAGTTTTTCTTTGGCGCGGACCTTGGTAGCCGGGCTCATCCAATCGAGGGAGTCGATGTCCTTTTCCATGGCCTGCTCGATGGCGAGGGTCATTTCGAGGGTGCGCTGCTTTTCGGCGGGTGGGAAGTAGCGGGTGACGTAAACCTGTCCCAGAGCCTCGCCCATCTCGCGGTCGACGCGGCTGGTGCAAAGCTTCCAGCGGTCCTGCTCCTGCTCGGCGCCATTGAGGATGTGGGAGTAGAAGTTCCAGTTTTCGTGATCGAAGCTCTCGGGCGAACTGGTGCCAGCAAAGGCGTGGAGCAGATGCCAGCGAAGATAAGTCTTGATTTTGTCGAGAGAAGTGTCGCCGATCAAGGTGTTGAAGGCGGCGAAAAACTTCGGCTCCATGTCGTTGATCTTGCCGGAGGCCGGTGCGTGGCTGGCGGTGGCGTAGGCAGCCAGAGAGAAGCGAGTGAGGTCTTTGTCGAGGGCGGCGACGGTGGTGGGGTGATTGAGATTTTGCGGATCGCGCTGTTCGGTGACGGTGAGCGAGGCCTTGGCGAGTGTGGTTTCGATATCGAGAACGGTCTGGGCATCTTTGGCGGCCTGAGCTTCGGGCTCGCCGGCCAGCTCAAAGATCTTCTTGACGTGAGCGACGTACTGCTGGCGCTGCTCGACCGATTTGGGGTCGGTGCGGGTGTAGTAGTCTCGCTCGGGCAGACCGAGGCCGCCGGCGGTGTAAAAGGAAATCACGCTCGCGGAGTCAGCGAAGTCCGGGCTGGAGCCCATGTAGAAAAAGGCGTTGACCCCGATCGAGTGCAGATGGGCGAGGAGCGCGGCCAGCTCGGACTTGTTCTTGAGGACTGCGATGCGATCGAGTTCAGGCTGGACCGGAGCGAGTCCCTTCTGGTTGATGGCGGCGGTGTCCATGCAGCTGGCGTATTCGTCGCCGATCTTCTGTTCGTTGGATGACCGGGTGCCGACGGGTGCAGAGACTTCTTCGAGAATGCCCTTGAGGTGGGAGCGGTTGAGTTCGAAGAGCTCGTTGAAGCGGCCGTAGGACGTCTGGTCGGGTGGGAGGGGATTACGCTTGAACCAGCCTTTGCAGGAGAACTGGTAGAAGTTTTCGCAGGGGTCGACGGAGGCATCGATGAGGGACGGGTCAAAAACGCGAAGCTCGGGAACCGGCTGGGCTGCGACGGAAACCTCCGCGAGAGGCTGTGGGGCTTGTGCGTTGCCAGTGCGGGTGAGGCAGAAGCTGGCGGCAAAGATCAGGCAAAGTATCAGGCAACAACGGACACAACGATCAGCGGTGGGAGTCAGCGACAGACGGCAAGACATGCAGAAAACTCTAGCAGATGGGGGCTGGGACATTCATGGCGGGGTAGTGTCCTAATTTGGCTTGTGGGGATGGTCCTATTTAGCCCAGTTTGCGTCTGGAGTTCCACCGTACACCCATTCACTCCCGCTCGGCTCCCAACGAAAACAGAAGCCGGTTGTCCGCTCATCTTTCTCAAAAATGTCATCGTAGGAAATGATGCCGTACACCCAAAGGACCAATTCTCCGGTGCGTATATTTATTGCCCGTGCAATTTCAACTCTCTCGTGCTCCCAAATAAAAGTACGCTCTGGTACTACGGGGATGGCCCTGCCAATGTTTCGCCATTGGGTCATTTGCGCCAAATCTGGAATCTGGCCGAGAGGAATAGCGCACGCTCCGGTAGCAACCTTTTTGATAAACCCTGGGGTCTTCCCTTTGTTCTCAAAAAACATGGTGATGCTTACCAGCATCGGCGACATCACTTTAGGATCGTTAGAACTTGGAATTGGCGGAACTGGACTCTGAGGAACGCCGATTACCCGCATCCAGATTTCTACCGATGGTCTTCCCGCATACGTCCACGCGGTTGAAGCCGCCTTTGGTGCGGATGTGGACTACGCCCAGATAATCAAGGTTTACGGTCACGAGGAATCGGAACCTAATCGCCGCTACAGCCAGCCGGAAGTCATCTCTTCGGAGAAGGTCTACATCTCAGGTCGGCCTGATTGGGGTTTGGTTTCTACCAGCTACGTCGAACGGTTGAACGCTACGACTCGCCTTCACATGCGCCGTCTCACTCGGCTGACGCTGGCTTTCAGCAAGAAGCGGGAGAATTTCGAGGCGGCGGTAGCCCTTCACTTTGCCTATTACAACTTCGTCAAACGGCATTCGACGATCCGCTGCACTCCGGCAATGGCCGCAGGCGTCACGCCGACATTCTGGAGCGTTGGGGATTTGGTGGAGGCGACCGCATGGCCTACATAGAGGAATTGAGAGACACAATTCATCGGCTGCACGGTGGAGAAGCTACTCACCGTGAGAGCGTCCCAGTCAAAGAGGAATTCAACGGGGAAACGGTTTGGGATGGGATCGTCGAAGTCTTCCACCTAGCAGGGCATCCCAAAACCGATACGGTCTATGCCTGGATGCACGATACCGGCGATCCTGAGAAACCATTCCGCCATGTTGCCGTCTTGCGCATCCATCCGGCTTTATCCCCACTAGCAGCCGTAAGAGCCTTCATCGTTCAGGAGTTCCGAAATGCCCAAGCCGAAGCCTGAGCCTAAGAAATTGGGTAGACCTAAGTTGTCAGAAGCGGACGCCAAAGGCCGGATTGTTCCGGTGCGTTTCAGAAATGACGAACTGGACAAGATCACCAAAGCAGCAAAGAAGAACAAACAAACCGTTTCACAATGGATTCGTAGCACGTTAGCAACCGCATTGGAGGCTTGAGCCTGTGGATTTCAAATTAGGACACTACCCATGGCGGTGTGACGTACGGTGTAACGCACGGGGCCAATTACAATGGAAGTGAACGCAATTTGAGGTAAGGAGTAAGTCTAGTGTCGCAACGCACGTTTAGCATCATCAAGCCGGACGCGGTTCGCAAGGGTTATACGGCAGCCATTCTGGCGGAGATTGAGAAGGCCGGTTTCCAGATTGTTTCGGTGAAGAAGCAGTCTATTTCAAAGCCTCAGGCAGCGGGCTTTTACGCCGTGCACAGCGCTCGGCCGTTTTTCGATTCGCTGACCACGTTCATGTCTTCGGGGCCGATAGTGCTGCTGGTGCTGGAGAAGGAGAACGCCATCGCCGATCTGCGCAAGCTGATGGGTGCGACGAACCCGGCGAATGCGGAAGAGGGGACGATTCGCAAGAAGTATGCGGGGTCGATCGAGGAGAATGCGATCCACGGTTCGGATGCCGAGGATACCGCGGCCTTTGAGATTGGGTATTGGTTCGCGGGCTACGAACTGGTTTAGTGAGCGCTCGATGTTGCATCGCTGAAAAGCAGATCCTTCGCTTCGCTCAGGATGACAATTCATTGGTGACTCGAAGTCTCGTCGCAGGTACAGCAAAGGCCACCTACCCGGTGGCCTTTGCTGCAAGATCGCTTCATTTGGGGTAAGTGGCAGGCATGAAAGAGCTGTCTACTGGCATCACGGTAATCGTTCCGACTTACCGGCGGGTGACTGACCTCGACCGCTGTTTGGCGGCGATTGACCGGCAACGGCTTATGCCCGTTGAGGTGCTCATCACTTATCGACCGGAGGATGCGGAGACCGGAGACTATCTGGCTCGCGCGGATCGTCCAGGGCTGAGGGCGAGGTTGATTCCTTGCGAGCAGCCGGGTGTGGTCTACGCGCTGAATCTGGCGATCGACAATGTTCACAGTGAATTTTTTGCAATTACGGATGATGACTCAATCCCACACGAAGATTGGCTTGAGAGGATTGTGGCTCACTTCCTGGCTGATCCGCTGGCGGCAGGAGTTGGCGGCAAGGATCATGTTTGCGCCGATGGCAGATGGCTTGAGGGTGCAGAGCCGGTCGTAGGCAAGGTGTCATGGCATGGGCAGGCGAAGGGACATCATCATCTCGGGGTTGGCCCGGCGCGGTATGTGGATACGCTGAAGGGCGTGAACATGGCCTTTCGGACGGCGATGTTTGGGGACTTGCGGCTCGATTCGCGGTTGCGCGGCAAGGGTGCGCAGGTGGCGTGGGAGCTGGGCCTTTCGCTGACTCTGGTTGCGACGGGACATAAGCTGATCTACGATCCGCAGGTGCTGGTCGAGCACTTCCCCGGCGTGCGGCCGATCGAGGAGAATCGCGCCTATTTCAATCCCGTTTCACATGGGGATGAGATCTTTAACCGGACGCTGATCGTGATGGAGTTTCTCGCGACCCAGCGTTGGGGCCGATTGCGGCAACTGGCGCTGCTGACGTACCTCGGCCTGCGAGGCACGCGGAAGGCTCCGGGGCTGTTGCTGCTTGGAGTCGGCCTGGTGACGCGGTATCCGAATACCTGGGCGCGATTTAAGACGACGTTTGCGGCCTATAGGGATGCGCTGACTGCGGCCAGGCCTTCGGGATTGCCGGGAGTGAGCGGGCGCTGATGCGATATTCTTTGGCCGATGGAATTCACTGAGATTGCGGGCAAGACTGTCTCCCGGATCGGGCTGGGGACGTGGGCGATCGGAGGCCTGGATTGGGGCGCGGTTTCGGACGCGGATGCTGTCTCGACGCTGCTGAATGCTCTGGATCGCGGCATCAATTTGATCGATACGGCTCCTATCTATGGACACGGGCGCGCGGAGGAATTGATTGGCAGGGCCATGCGGGAGCATGGCAGCCGGAACGATTTCTACATTGCGACCAAGGGTGGACTGGATTGGGATACGGGACGGCCGGGCGTGTATGTCGATTCAACTTCTGCGAGTTTGCGGCAGGAGCTTGAGGACAGCCTGCGGCGGTTGGGGACGGATTTCATCGACCTGTATCAGGTGCATTGGCCGGACCCGCTGGTGCCGGTGGCGGAGACGGCTACGCTGCTTGCCGAATTCGTGCGCGAGGGCAAGGTGGGAGCGCTGGGCGTGAGCAACTACAGCACGAGGCAGATGGAGGAGTTTCGGGCGGTGGCTCCGCTGGCTTCCAATCAGCCTCCGTACAACATCTTTGAGCGCGAGATCGACGCGGAGATACTGCCCTGGTGCGCGAAACACCGGGTCACGGTGTTGAGCTACAGTTCGCTTTGCCGTAGTCTGCTGGGCGGGCGGTTGACGAGGGGAATGCGGTTTCCGGACGGAGATATCCGGCTGGTCGATCCGAAGTTTCAGGAGCCACGGTTCAGTCAGTATCTGGACGCGGTAGATCGACTGGGCGAGTTGGCCCATACGAGATACGGCAAGAGCGTGGTGGAGCTGGCGGCGCGGTGGGTCCTGGATCGACCTGGAGTCAGCGTGGCGCTGTGGGGGGCAAAGCGGCCGGATCAGATGGACGCGCTAGCCGGAGGGGTTGGCTGGACACTGGATGACGATGCGATGGCTGAGATAGACCGAATTGTCGCGGAGTGTGTGACAGATCCGGTAGGACCGGAGTATCTGACACCCAGGCGCAGGGAATAGGGCGATGGCGCCTTGATGGTGTCCTCGCCTATCCCCTGGCTTGTTACCGCTTCTTATTGAACTTGTACTGGACGCCGACGGAGACACCGAAGTTCCATTGCGTGTGCGGATACGAGCTGGTGCCGTCGTAGCCGGTCAGCAGGGCGTCGGGGGTGATGCGGAAGACCCAATGCGCTGAGCGGTTGAGGTCGATGTGCCCGCCGAAGGCTCCGCCGAGAGCGACCTGGTTGTCATAAAAACCTGCCGGGCCTGAAGGGCCGGTCTGGTTATCGCGGAGATCCTTATTGAAATCCCCGTAGGCTCCGCCGACTAGCGCGTGCAGGATGATGGCGCCGTGCTTGTTGTGAGGACCCAGATACTCGGGGCCGGCGAGGAACATATACTGCGCCACAAACGGTCCACTGATATCCACGTGATTGACGGCTGCTCCGCTGGTTCCTAGATAGCCGCGGCCGCTGCCCTCAATGCCCCAGCGCTTGGAGAGCCAGTAAGTGCCTGAGACGTCGAGGCCGCCCAGATTTGCGCCCTCGCGCAGATTGGGCCCGGCGTGGATGTGGCCATAGGCGAGGCCGACGGAGACATCCCATTTGTTGTCGTATTTGACGCCGGCGAGAGGGTCAACGGAGATGTAGGTTCCGTTGGTGGATTGTGCCTGGCCTGGACTTTGAGTCGGGCTCTGGGTTGGAGTCTGGTTAGGGGTCGGTGCCTGAGCATGAAGTGTGCCCGCGAATACAGCCGCAACAGCGGCGACGATCAGAGTACGAGTAGCTGAGTTCAAAAGACGCATCACTCCTGAATGGTAAATGGCGGGGCTCGCATGCAACAAACACGCGGAGATAGTGTGATTGGTTAGACCGTGCCGATATGCGTTTGGGTGCGGGATTGAGGGTGATTTACTTTTCGAGCTATGCTTATTGATCGCAGCTTTCCACCCAGCGTGACCAGACGAGATAGCGGGCTGTCTTGAGTGTTTCGATAGCTGCGGCGGCTTTGCTGTAGTAGCCGGGAGTGAGATTGTCTGGGGCGGCGTGCATGCGCCACTGCAGGGGCTGGCCGGGTAGGTGAGAGAAGATCATTGCGGCACGTGGGAGATGCGAGGCGCTGCTTATGACTTCAACCGAATGCCAGCCGTGAGTTTGCAGGATGCGGGCTGAATAGCAGGCATTCTGGATGGTGTCGAGGGCTAGGGGTTCCTGGAGGATGGCTGAGGCTGGGACGCCCTGTGCCTGTGCGACGCGGGCCATGACTTCTGCCTCGACGAAATGATTGTGCGCCGCGGCTCCAGTGACGATCAGCCGAGGAGCGACGCCGCGCTCGTATTCGTGGACGGCCTCGGTGATGCGGTCGAGAAGCTCGGGCGTGGGATTGCCGTCGCTGTCGGCTGGTGTGCCGAGGACGATGATGGCGTCGAAACTCTGGCGAGTGGAGTTGGAGAGAGGCGCGATCTCCCGGGCGATGATGGCCCATACGACGAGAGCGATCAGGAGAGCCGCGGAGGCCAGCGCGATTAGCGTGGCTAGACCTAAGCGAGTGCGGCGGACGGCCCTGCGCGACGCAGGTCTGTGAGTGCGACTTGGGGGGCGTCGGGATGGATTGGATGGAGCGCGTTTTGGGGCGGGCAAGAATGCCTCCAGCTTTCACTTTATCGTGATCGCTGAGGGATGCTGGAGGCGGGATCTATCCGAGGTCAGATTGCAAGCGGCGTATCGAGAGCGGTGAGTGCTATTTCGCTCAGGGGTTTGCGTTCGCGTGGCGCGATCTCTCGCTCGCGCATCTGTTCGTTGGTGATCGAGGACGGGTCATCCTGATAGCCGATGGCGATGACTGCGCCGAGGGCGTGATCGTCGGCGAGGAAGAAGGCTTTTTTCGCCGCTTCGTGATCGAAGCCCGCCATGGAATGGCTCATGAGCCCGAGGGCTGTGGCCTCGGTGATGAGCGAGACTGCTGCTTGGCCGAGATCGTAGACGGCGTAGCGGTTGGGATTTCCCTTGCTGTCTTTGAGCTGGGCGAAGCCGAGGATGAGCACGCCAGGTTTTCCGGCCCACATCTGGTTGAATCCGACCAGTGTGGAGAAGATTTTGTTGTGGGTTTCGGAGCCTTTGACGCCGACGAGAAAGCGCCACGGCTGCTCGTTGCTGGAGGAGGCGGCCCAGCGAGCGGCTTCGAGGATGAGCTTCAGGTCGTGCGGGGAGACTGGGGTCTCCTTGAAGGCGCGCGGGCTCCAGCGGTGTGCGAGGAGCGGCTCCATGCCTTCTGCGGGCGCCTGCTTGAGTTTGTTGACTTCTGCGATGGTATTGATTTCGGCCATAGTTACTCTCCTGAAAGTGAACTGCTCGTTGTCTTGGATGCCCGGATCGGAGATTTACTCCAACAATGTGGCGAGATTTACTGCCGGCTTTCAGCCGATCACCACGCGGGCGATGGCCGTGTCGAGGATTTCGCGGGTGAAGATGAGTTGGGTGGCGCGGTTGGTGCGGCGGCGGAAGAGAGCGGCGGTTTCGCAGAGGACTACGATGTCTTCGACTTCGGCGGGGTTCATGGCTTCGGCGAGGATGAAAGTGGTGAATTCTTCTGCGGTCATGCCTTGGAGTTGAAAGCCGCGGCGCTCGGCTTCGGCGAGGTAGAAGCGGGCGACTTCGGACATCATCTGCTGGACTTCGGGTTCGGCGTCGGCGGGGAGGATGCGGCGGTTGATGCCGATGACTTCGGCGCCCGGCAGGGCCAGCTTGATGCCGAAGAGGTTATCCAGGTCGCTGTCGGGCTCGAAAGTGACTGCGGTGGCTACGACGAGGACGTTCTGGCGCTCGGAGGTGCTCTCGATGAGGGCGTCGAGTTCGGTCAGGACTTCAGGGTCGCTCTCTTTGTAGGCGAGGTCGATGCGCGGCAGTAGGAGCATCACCTTCTTGCGCTTGTAGCTGCTGACGAGGCTCTTGGCCTTGGCGAGTGCGTCGGAGTCGCGGGGGTTATAGACGGTGACGAGGCGCTCCATTCCTGTGGCTTTGGCGAGGGTCTGGGCGAGGGATTTTTTGCCGCTCTGGCTGGGGCCTATGATAAGGACTTCGTTGCCGATTTTGAGTTCCTGGTAGGCCTGGGGGAAGCGGGCGCGGTCTACCAGATCTTCGATCGATGCGAGCAGGTCGTCCATGCCGGCGAGGCGGGGGTGAAGCTGGTCGACGGCTTCGTCTTCGAGCGAGAGGTCTATGCGCTCGCGGCGCTTACGGACGCCGGAGATGAATTCGATGAAGCTGGGAAGGGCGGCGACGGAGCCGATGATCGTCGCGAGGACCAACACCTGCTCGGTAAAAAGCAGTGCTGTGTCGCTGCCGGCGGCTGGGTCGAACATGGTTGCAGGATAGCAGGAGATCGATTTGCTGCCTGAAACCCCATCCCAAAACGATGAAAGCGCACGCTACGAGGGGAGGGGTGGGTGTAGTTCCACTTAAATCCTCTCGTAAACTACTCATATTAAGAATTTTACGCAGTGGTTACTGTGCCATTTTGAGCCGCATTTGCGCGCTTTTGTGCGCTATTTGGACTCTTTTTCACTCTCCTGCGCCTAAGGCGCTGCTTTCCGGACCCTTTGCCTCTCATCCTTTCATTGTGCCCGTTAGGTTGATTATTCTCGGCAAACAGCGTTCACCCAGCTCAGGCCTCTATGACAATGGCGGTGTTCATGGCGTTACGCTGGGCTGTTCAGGCGCTGTAGTTTGCTACCACGCGAATGACTTTCCCGTTCGCGTCGAATTCCATAAACTCGGCAGTTCGGCTGCCCCTCTGATTGACGTAGTAAAGGACGACGCTGTGAAGGCCCCACATCACATCGACAAGATCAAAGTTGAGATCGGGGTACGACTGAAGCCCGCGATCGAAATATGCGCGCAGGGCTTCTTTTCCGGTCACCGTACCCGATGGATCGTTTAGAAGCCTTGCGGCCGCCGGAGAAATGAGAACGACGTCCGGAGTGTAGTGATTCATGATTGCATCGAGGTCATGCGAATTCCATGACCGTATCCAATGCTCGGCAAATTGTCGCGCCTGGGGTTCGTTGATCACTTCTATCCTCCTTCGGACTGTGTTGGTTACTCACTTCGATTCTATGCATGGTTGCCGTGCAGGAGCTGTGAATCTCTACTAGACGAAAAGTGTGACAAGTTTGGCCAGGACGTCTTCGAGAATTGCCTGAGGTACGGCTTCCAGTCTTCGGGCGTTGCGGGCGGCCAGGTCGAGTGGCCGAGGTTGGTCGCAGCGGACTACGCCAGTGGTACGGGTGCCTGCTTCGGCGAGGGAGACGGTGAAGCCCGCGTTCCGGGCGAAGGCTCCGCCAGAGGTGATTGGAACGACAATGGGAACACGGGTGAAGGTGTTGAATTTGTCGGGGGAGACAACCAGGACAGGGCGGGTTCCCTGCTGTTCATGGCCTTGAGTTGGGTCGAGTGAGACGAGATAAATGTCGCCGCGTTTCACAGTTCCCGCCCCACCGGTGGGGCGTCGAGCCAGAGGCGGTCTTCTTCCGTGACCTGGGCTTCAGTCTCGCATAGCGCCAAGAGTTCGTCGAGCGTGTACTTTGGCTTGGTTTGAGGCTGGACGACGAGACGTCCTTCATCGACGGCCAAGCCTACGGTCGCGCCAGCCTCCAGATGGAGCATGTCAAGGATGGCAGGCGGGACTGCCAGCATGATTGAGCCGCCGACTTTTCGCAGGTTGGTCGTGTGCATGGCGTCCCCCTGTAATTATATAAAAGTATAACACGCGTGCCGTGCGCCGATTAGATGTTTAGTCCCACGATGGCAACTGCTCGTACTGTACTCCATCACACCGTGGGACTAGACATCTCTAGTTATCCTTAGCATGGATCACCGATGATATATCGGGATGATATCTCTCTTCAGGCGAAAGCTCGATCAGGGTTGGCATGTCAAAAGGGTGCACGAGAGATCTGTGAAACCCAGGTCTCAAAAACGAGACCTGGGCACCCGGCAACCCTTAAGAAACTCTCGACATTGCTTACTACGTCTTTCATCCAACATATTAAGCACCGACCGCAACCGATAGGCGGATGCCGAGTGCGTGCATTACCTTGAGTGCCGTTCCCAGTTCAGGGTTGCCGGTATCGCTTAGCGCGCGATAGAGAGCCTCGCGGGAAATGCCTGTGTTCTTGGCCAGCTCTGCCATGCCGCCGCGGGCTCGGGCGACCGCTCCCAGGGCCTTTGCGATGTAACGAGGATCGTCGCTTTCGAGCGCATCTGTCAGAAATTCGGCAATCGTTTCGTCGTCGGTAAGATAGTCAGCCACGTCAAAAGGGACGGTCTTCAGTGTCATCGTCTTCCTCCGTATCGATCGATTGATTGGCCAATACCCCGGCCTTTTCGATGTCCTTTGCTTGCGTACTCTTGTCACCGCCGCATAACAACAGAACGAATACTTGACCACGCTGAATGTAGTACACGCGATACCCCGGACCAAAATCGATCTTCAATTCGACGATTCCGCCGCCCACGCTCCGCGAATTTCCTGGATTTCCATCTGCCAGACGGAATAAGCGAGAGATGATTCTGGATCGACCCTGCCGATCCCGCAGGTTATCTACCCAGCTCTTGAACTCTTCCGTTGCCCGGAGTTTCATCCAGCTAGATTACCCCAGCCAGCTTGGTCAATTGTAACCCACAAGTTACATCTTGTGGGAGGTATTGCAGAAAAGCAGAAGCCCGGCGCGAGGCCGGGCTTCTTGCTGTGAGTGGAGCGAGCGGTTGCCCGCACGGCAGGTGCTATTCGGCGGCCATTTCTTCGGCTTCGCCTTCCTGGCGCATCATTTCGAGTTCGCGCTCTGCGGCTTCGAATTCTGCGTTGACTTCCTGCTTGACGCGCTCTGCCGCTTCTTCCAGTTCCGGGGAAAGCTGGACGCTGCGGTAGTAGTCGAGTCCGGTTCCTGCAGGAATCAAGCGGCCTACGATGACGTTTTCCTTGAGGCCGCGCAGTCCGTCGATGGCTCCGTTGATGGAGGCTTCGGTGAGGACGCGGGTGGTCTCCTGGAAGCTCGCGGCCGAGATGAAGCTGTCGGTCGAGAGCGACGCCTTGGTGATGCCGAGCAGCAACGGACGGCCGATGCATGGGCGGCCACCCTGGGCGAGTACGCGTTCGTTCTCTTCGTTGAAGCGGAAGCGATCGACTTGCTGCTCGAGCAGGAAGTTGGTGTCGCCCACGTCTTCAATGCGGACCCAGCGAAGCATCTGACGAACGATGACTTCGATGTGCTTATCCGAGATGGTGACGCCCTGGAGCCGGTAGACTTCCTGAATTTCGTTGACGAGGTAGGCCTGGAGGAGCTTTTCGCCAAGTACGTTCAGAATGTCGTGCGGGTTGAGGGGGCCGTCCATCAGCGGATCGCCAGCGGAGAGACGCTCGCCTTCCTGGATATTGACGTGGGTACCGCGGGGAACGCTGTACTCCTTCTCCTCGCCGTTGTCGGCGGTGACGTAGATCTTGCGCTGACCCTTGGAAACTTCACCGAAGCGAACGACGCCGTCGATCTCGGAGATGATGGCGGTTTCGCGGGGCTTACGGGCCTCGAAGAGTTCTACGACACGCGGCAGACCGCCGGTGATGTCCTTGGTACGAGTGGACTCACGCGGAATCTTGGCGAGAATGTCGCCCGGTCCAACGGTGTCGCCGTCGAGCACCATGAGGTGAGCGCGGCTGGGCATGAGGTACCGCTTCTTGCCCTTGGCGCCGTTGATCCAGATAGCTGGCTGGCGCTTCTCATCGGGAGCGTCGGCGACGACGAGGCGCGAGAGGCCTGTGACTTCGTCGACTTCTTCGTTGAGGGTGATGCCTTCCTGCAGATCCTTGAACTGCACGGCGCCGCCGATTTCGGTGAGCACTGCGTAGGTGTAGGGATCCCACTCGGCAAGCTGGTCACCGA
>Ga0182024_10012045_pt1 | contig 17194 bp, 14 predicted proteins | sample P32metaG_FD_120480 | JGI IMG/M metagenome (GOLD analysis project Ga0182024, IMG submission 120480) | Permafrost microbial communities from Stordalen Mire, Sweden - P3-2 metaG (Illumina Assembly) | ecosystem: Environmental > Terrestrial > Soil > Wetlands > Permafrost | place: Sweden: Stordalen...
GCTATTCTTCTTCATGGCCGGTTCTCCTTTTTGCACCTCGAGTGCGTATCCATTGGGAGCTTATCGCATCCCGCTGGGGACCGGCCTTCTCATTCCATCTCGGCTACACCCTCGAAAGGCTCCACATTTATGTCGCACATCCTGCCCCACACGTGATATTGCTAAAATCAAGGCATTCTTCTTTGCACGTCTGAGGAACCCCATGAAGCTCCGGTTCGTTGCCATCGGTCTTGTTGTATCTTCCAGCATTTGCTTCGCTCAGCCCCCCCGAAAAGCGAACGAAGTTGACGATAAGCAAGCCCAGCGCGAAGAGTGGTTCTACACGCAGCGCGCTTACCCGCTCCCCCACATCCCTACCGGGGCGCGGCTAAAGGGCATCGCCGAAATTGACCGCATCGATGCCCAGGCGCAGGCGCTATGGCAGCAGGGCGTTATGACCTCGAAAGCCCTGCAAGTTGGCAACTGGATGTCCATCGGTCCTCAGCCAACCAGTGCGGGAACCAACTTTGTCACGGCCGGAAGGGTGAATTCTATCGCTATCGATCCTCAGAACATCAACACTTTGTACATAGGCGCGGCGGAGGGAGGAGTCTGGAAGTCGACCGACGGCGGCGCCACCTGGACACCCCTGACCGACGGCCAACCCTCCATGGCCAATGGCGCGATCGCGCTGGATCCAAACAATTCCGACATCATCTACGTCGGAACGGGCGAAGAAAATTTCGCGATTGATAGCTACTACGGCGCCGGAATCCTCAAATCTACCGACGCAGGCGCTACCTGGACGAATATCGTCGGTCCGTTCTTGCATGCATATATCGGCGGAATGGCGGTCAATCCCTCGAACAGCCAGGTTCTGTTATGTTCCTCCGACACTGGAATCTGGCGATCGGCGGATGGCGCCAACACCTGGACCAACGTACTGAAAGGAACAGGGACAGCCGTCTTGTTCGATCCAACGAACGGCCAGATCGCTTACGCTGCCCTGGGCAGCCCGTTCGGGGCGTTTGAGAATGGTGTGTATAAGTCTATCGACGGCGGCCAGACGTGGCAGAGCCTCCGGGGCAGCGGAGCAAGTGCCCTGCCCGTCACCGACGTCGGCAGGATCTCGCTCTCCATCGCCGCCTCCGCTCCATCAACACTTTTTGCCGCCGTACACAACTACAGTGACGGCAGTCTGCTGGATATCTTCAAGACCACCGACGGCGGTAGTCTCTGGAATCCCACCCATGCTCCCGACATTTGCTCGGCAACCGGGCAGTGCTGGTATGACATGACGCTCCGAGTGAATCCCACCAATGCGGACGTGGTATTTGCGGGGGGCCAGACATCGATTATCCGAACCGTCGACGGCGGCGCCACGTGGGTGGACGTCACATCGAATGGTTTTAATCAACAGCAGTTTATCCACCCCGACTTCCACGATCTGCAGTACACACCCGACGGCGGCACGCTCTATATCGCCAATGACGGCGGCATGTACACCACTACCGACATTACCAACGCAGTGGTCAACTGGACCGAGCTCAACGACACGCTCTCGATCACCCAGTTTTATCCGGGCGTCGCCATCCACCCATCCAACATCAACATGGCCCTGGCGGGCACGCAGGACAATGGGCTTCAACGATACGACGGAAATCCGAGTTGGGACTATGTGAATTGTGGCGACGGAGGTTACTCCGCAATCGACCGGATTGTGCCGCTGACAGCATATACGGCGTGTGTGTCCGGTGACATCATGGATAAAACCCCGGACGGCGGGAACACTTGGATACCCGCTCAATACGGGATCAACCCGCAGGATCGCGCCCAGTTCGTGGCTCCCATGGGCATTGACCCTTCCAACTCGCGAACGCTGTATTTTGGCACCTACCGCATCTGGCAAACGCGTGACGGCGCCGGAAGCTGGTTCTCGATCTCGCCGGATTTGACCGCGGGCAATGGCGCGACCATCACAGCCGTCACGGTTGCTCCGAGCGACCCTAACATCGTCTATGCCGGAACCTCCGATGGTAAGGTCCAAGTAACCAACAATGCCCTAGCAGGACAAAACGCATCCTGGATTGATCGCACAGCCGGTCTGGCAGCTAGAACGTTGACCAGCATCGCAGTGGACCCAATCGACTCGGGAACAGCGTATGTGACTTACTCGGGTTTCCTGAATTCGACGGTGAAGCCTAGTCAGCACGTTTTCAAGACCACCGATGGGGGGGCGCAGTGGACCGATATCAGCGGCAATCTACCCGATCTGCCCGTAAACAGCCTGGCCGTGGATCCCGACCTGCCCGACACGCTCTACATCGGGACCGATGCCGGTGTGATGGTGACAACCAATGGCGGAGTATCCTGGTCGACCCTGGGCAACGGCCTGCCGCGAGTGGTTGTACAAGCGGTGGTTCTGCATCGGCCGGCGCGGATCCTGCGCGCTGCCACGCATGGCCGCAGTGTCTGGGATATTCTGATCCCGCTCTCTTCCACTTCAGCGTCTAGCGATCCAACCATTCAGTCGTTGTCGCCAAACACAGCCGACGCGGGTGGGGCTAAATTTTCGCTCTCCGTAACAGGCTCACACTTCGGAACCGGAACCACGCTGCGTTGGAACGGACTAAGCCGATCCACCAAGGTGGTGGACAGCCAGCATCTCACGGCCGAAATCAGTGCGAGCGACATCGCCACGGTCGGCGTGGTGGACATCGACGTATTCAGCCCATCCACAGGCGGCGGCGCTTCGAACGCCCTCGCGTTCAACATTGGTCCGGCGCCCAAGGCTCTCGCCGCGGTCAATGCGGCCAGCAGCCAGCAGGGACTCGCACCAGGAAGCATCGCATCACTCTATGGAACCAACTTGGTGGGCGTCACGGCGAAAGCGAACAGCGCACCTCCGCTTCCATTCACGCTGGGCGGAACAACCCTGACGATTCAAGACCAAAATCCCGTCGCGCTGTTCTTCGTTTCGCCGCTCCAGATCAATTTCCAGGTTCCCTTCATCCAAGTTTTTGGATCTACCCCAACTACACTGACGGTCACGCAAGGCGAACTCAGCAACACGGCGAATATCACATTGGTTCCTTACGCCCCTGCATTATTTACGACAAATTCTCAGGGAACCGGACAGGCTGCGGCTTTGATTGCCAACTCACCGGCTGTGGCCGCTCCAGTTGGCGCCTTCCCAGGATCGCGCCCGGCCCAACCGGGCGAAACCGTCTCGGTATACTGCACCGGCCTGGGATTCGTGAGCAATCCTCCCAACCCTGGCGCACCCGCGTTGTCCAATCCCTTGTCGTACACAAACGCAAAGCCAGTCGTCACATTGGGCGAACAGACGGTGGTTGTGTCGTTCTCGGGTCTGGCGCCCGGATTTGTGGGCCTGTATCAAGTGAACATACAAATTCCAACCGGTGGCCCCAGCGGTCCCGCGGTCCCGATGGTCCTCACCATTGGCGGCGCTGTCTCAAACACAGCTACAATCGCAGTGCAGTAGTGAATCGCTCCCTTCCGGTTGAGTGTTACCGAACCGCGACCGTGAGGGAGTCGGTGCCTGGAAACAATGGCAGTGAACTACTCGAACATACTGATCCGCGCCACCAACTGGGTGGGCGATGCCGTGATGTGTCTGCCGGCCCTGCACGCCATTCGCGCGCGGTTTCCAGAGGCGCACATAACCATCCTGGCGAAATCGTGGGTTGCGGATCTGTATGCGCAAGAATCATTCACAAATCGGATGCTGATGTGCGACGCCAAGCCATGGTGGACCATGGCTCTCGAGTTACGCCGCCACCGTTTCGATTGCGCGATTCTTCTGCAGAATGCTTTCGGTGCTGCCTGGGTGGCCGCAGCGGCCGGTATCCCCGCGCGGATCGGCTACAACCGCGACGGGCGAGGGTTCTTGTTAACGCGCGCGGTGAAGGTACCGAAACGCGGCGAGATACCGCGCCACCAGCGATTCTATTATCTCGAGCTGCTGCGCCGCGCCCGTCTGATCGACACTATCCCGGCCGGCGATATCAAGATCACGCCGCAGACTTCGGTCCGAAATCCAAAGCGGGTCATCGGGATCAGCCCCGGCGCTGCTTACGGAACGGCGAAGCGTTGGCTACCGGAGCGTTTTGCGGAAGCTGCATCCGAGTTGGCCAACGCGCGCGGCGCCGCCCTGGCGCTGTTTGGATCGCGCGCCGAGCACAATCTGTGCGAGCAAATCGCCCAGATGTTGCATGGTCATGATGTCACCAACTATGCCGGCCGGACCACCCTCGAGCAGTTTATCGAACTGGCGGCCCGCTGCGAGCTGTTCCTTACGAACGATTCCGGCGCCATGCACATCGCCTCTGCGCTGGGCGTGCCCACGGTTGCAATTTTTGGAGCCACCGACGATGAAGCCACCGGTCCAACCGGACCCCGGGCGCGCGTGGTGCGCGAAAAAGTGGAATGCAGCCCCTGCCTGCTACGTGAATGTCCCATCGATCATCGCTGCATGACGCGCGTCAGCGCCGGCCGGGTGGTCGAGGAAGCGCTCGCCTTGCTGGCAGAGTAGCGACCACGTAGGATAAGCCTCCGGCTTGTCAATTGGGCAAGCCAGAGGCTTACCCTACGCGCGTAAGCAAGGGGACGATCCCACTGGTAGACTAGCTTTCTTGGACACGCGGACGAAAATCATATCGGAGGAAGATGTTCGCCAGCGGCTGTGCGGCCAACCGGCCCAGTGGGTGGCTGGCCATTTTGATCCACTGCTCGCGGAGCATGTTCGGCGGCTACGCCAGTGCTCCACGCCTGGTCGGCGCCTGGTGGTTGAGATAACCAATCCGCCACGGCCGTTGCTCGCGCAGAGAGCGCGGGCGGAACTGGTGGCGGCGCTCGGGATGGTGGATTACGTCGTTCTGAAAGACGGCGGCGCAGCCTCTGACGACGCGGCTGTCACAGAACGCTTCATCCAGCACGTGTTGCGGCGTCATCGTCCGGAAGGAACCGGATGAACGGTCCGCGCATCCTGGTGATCCGACTGGGCGCGATGGGCGACATCATCGCCGCGCTCCCCGCAGTGGCAAGCCTCAAGCACAGCATCCCACGCTCCAAAATCACGTGGATAGTGGAACCAAAATGGAGCGCGCTGCTCGAAGCCAATCCCTATATCGATTCCGTGATGCTGTTCGACCGCCGGACGCTGGCCGGCCTTCGAAAAGCCTGGACCGAGCTCCGTTCCGCGCGATTCGATCTGGGCGTGGACTTTCAAGGCTTAATCAAGTCGGCGCTGGTGGCCACCGTGGCGCGGCCGGAGCGCATTTTCGGTTTCGGCGCGCCGCATGTGCGCGAGTCTCCAGCGTCGTGGTTTTATTCCACCAAAGTGTCCATCCGCTCCTCGCATGCGGTGGAACGCAATCTCGATCTCGCCGCGGCCGCCGGAGCATCCAGTATTTTGAGGACGTTCCCCCTTCCACCGGGAGAACCGGAAGGCCAGTTGCCGAAGGGCGATTTCGTCCTGGCGAGCCCCCTTGCGGGTTGGGGCGCTAAGCAATGGCCATTGCAGCATTACTCCGAACTCGCCCGAAAACTTAAGCGCGACTGCGGGCTGCCCTTGGTGCTAAATGCTCCCTATCCGCTTCGTGTGGAGGGAGCCGAAACGCACGTCTCCGGGATCGCGGGACTGATTCACGCCACGCGCCGCGCCACGGCCATCGTCGGCGTCGATAGCGGACCCATGCATCTGGCAGCCGCGCTTTCAAAGCCCGGCGTCGCCATCTACGGACCCACCGATCCTGCGCGCAACGGGCCCTACGGCGGAACTTTCACGGTGCTTCGCAGTCCCACGGCATCGACAACTTACAAGAGAACCATGCAGCCGGACGACAGCATGCGCGAGATTACGCCGGACCAAGTGATGGGAGCGCTCGAAACAATTCTTTCAGCCGCGAACAAACGCGGATGAGTGTCTTTCCTAAGCCCTACGCCGATCTGGTTGCGCGCCTGCGTGTGGTCAGCGGATTTGTGCTGGTTCTGGCATTCGCGTGGTTCTCGCTCCCGGATTTTCGGTCGTTAGCGTTCGGCCTGCCTGTGTCGTTACTTGGATTGCTGCTGCGCGCTTGGGCCACCGGGCATCTTGAGAAAAACATCTGCCTGGCGGAAAGCGGCCCGTATGCTTACGTCCGCAATCCGCTCTATCTAGGAACGCTGCTGGTGGCGGCCGGATTGGTTATTGCATCGCAAAGGTGGCTGCTGGCCGCGCTATTCGCCGCCGTGTTTGTGTTGATCTATCTTCCAGTGATCGAACTCGAAGAACAACACCTGAGCAAACTATTCTCGAACTTCGCCGCTTATTCAAAGCGCGTCCCGTCTCTGTGGCCGACGCTTCGGCCAGTCAAATCCGACGCCCGTTTCCAGTGGTCGCTCTATATCCGCAACCGCGAATATCAAGCGCTGCTGGGTCTCCTGGCGGGCGAAGCATTCCTGATCGCCAAAGCACTCTTCTTCCGAATTGCTCCTTGAATTCCTCGGCTTCCTCGTATTCCTTGTATTCTGGAGTAATCATGTGCGGAATCGTCGGCTACATCGGCAATCGGAAAGCTGTCCCCATCATTCTGGACGGCCTGCGCCGCCTGGAATATCGTGGGTACGACTCGGCTGGTATCGCCGTCCTCAACGGAGACAACCAACTAGATATCCGCCGTGCGTCCGGCAAGCTGCGGAATCTGGAAGATGCCATTCGCTTGAACCCCATCGACGGCCCCTACGGTATCGGCCATACGCGCTGGGCCACGCACGGACGTCCCACCGAAGAGAACGCGCATCCGCATCGCGATTGCAAGGGCGACATCGTGGTGGTCCACAACGGCATCGTCGAAAATTATCTCCAGCTCAAACACCAACTCCAGCTCGAGGGTCACAAGTTCGTCACCGAAACAGACACCGAGGTGATCGCGCATCTGATAGAGAAACATTACGAGGGCAATCTGGAAGAGGCGGTTCGCAAGGCCGTGAAGGAACTGTCGGGCGTGTTCGCGCTCGGAGTGATAGCCAGCTCGGACCCCAACAAGATTGTGGCCGCTCGATCCGGGCCACCGGTAGTGGTGGGGCTCGGCGACGGAGAATACTTCGTCGCTTCCGACGTGCCGGCCATACTCAGCCACACCCGCGATATGTTTTTTCTCGCGGATGGCGACTTGGCGATCCTCACTCCTGAGGGCGTCCACCTCACGGATTTCAACGGCCGCGCCGTCAAGCGCGCCATCACCCATATTCTTTGGGACCCGATCATGGCCGAGAAGGGCGGCTACAAGCATTTCATGCTCAAGGAAATCTTTGAGCAGCCGCGCGCCGTCCGCGACACCATTCTGGGCCGGGTGGGCCAGGAGACCGGCCGGATTTTTCTCGAAGAGATGGATATTAGCGCCAAGGATTTCCGCGAATTCGAGTCCATCAAGATCGTAGCCTGCGGCACCAGCTGGCATGCCGCGCTGGCCGGGAAGTTCATGATCGAAAAGCTGGCCCGAATTCCCGTGGAAGTAGATTATGGAAGCGAATTCCGATACCGCGATCCCATCGTTTCGAAAAAGATGCTCACCATCCTGATTTCGCAATCGGGAGAAACAGCAGACACTTTGGCCGCGCAACGAGAAGCCGCGAGCAAGGGTTCGAAGACACTGGCTATCTCAAACGTAGTCGGTTCCATGATCACGCGCGAGGCGTCCGGAACGCTGCTGACACACGCGGGGCCCGAAATTGGCGTGGCTGCCACCAAATCGTTCATGTCGCAGATCACGGCGCTTTTCATTTTGGCGATGTACTTGGGCCAGGTGCGCGAAGTTCTGAAGCCGGAGGAATCGCTCGCGCTGGTGGAGGAATTGGTTCGGATTCCGTTGAAGCTGGAGCATATTCTTAGCCACGACGCTATTTATGACGAACTGGTGAAGAAGCTCCACCGCGCCAACGATTTTCTGTTTCTGGGCCGCGGCATTCATTTCCCAATCGCGCTTGAGGGCGCACTCAAGCTTAAGGAAATCTCTTATATCCATGCCGAAGGCTATCCAGCCGGAGAGATGAAGCACGGCCCGAATGCGCTGATCGATGAGAATCTGCCGGTGGTGGTTCTGGCCACACGCGATCCTCATAGCGAGGAGAGCCGCCTGCGATACGAAAAGACCATTTCCAATATCCAGGAGGTGCGGGCGCGCAGCGGCATCGTGATCGCGGTAGTGTGCGAGGGCGACGAACAGGAAGTGAGCAAGATGGCCGACTTCTTAGTCGCCATCCCTCCCACGGTTGAGCTGCTTCTGCCTATCCTCGAGATCGTTCCGCTGCAGTTGCTCGCTTATCACATCGCGGTGCGGCGCGGCTGCGATGTGGATCAACCACGCAACCTGGCCAAGAGCGTGACGGTCGAGTGAAGCAGCTCACGCACCAGATTCATATCTCAACCCGCGGCAAGGGCCTGTACGATTTCACGCGTGAAATCGAGTCATGGGTAAGCGCGCAACAACCGCAGACCGGCTTGTTGACCATCTTTTGCCGGCACACCTCGGCATCACTTGTGATTCAGGAAAACGCGGACCCCGACGTGGTCGCCGATCTCAACGATTTTTTTACGCGCCTGGTTCCTGAGGATACGCGGCTCTACCGGCACACCGCCGAAGGACCGGACGATATGACCTCCCACATCCGCTCCGCACTCACTTCTACACAACTCGCGATTCCCATTCACCAGGGCAGTCTCGCGCTCGGGACATGGCAGGGAGTCTATCTGTTTGAGCATCGTGAACGGCCGCACAAGCGCAGCGTGGTATTGCACCTGTTGATGGACTGACATGCGAACAGCAGTCCGTTGGATAACCCGAGCATTAGCTGCCATCGGATTCCTGTTTGTGCTCGCCACCGTGACACCGATTGACGATTGGTGGATCAAATCGCTGGCTGGTCCGTGGAACGATCCGAAAGGCGACGTGCTGATAGTGCTGGGCGGGGACTCCATCAAGGATGTGATCGGCTGGTCTTCTTACTGGCGCAGCGTGTACGCAGTGCGGGCGTGGCGCGAGGGCGGTTGGCGGGTTGTGTTGATAAGCGGAGGGTCCAGCAGCGGCGTGGAACCGGCCGCCGAGCGGATGGGCGAGTTCATGATGTCGCAAGGGATTCCGGTATCTGTGATACGCGTGGAAACGGAATCGCACAGCACGCGCGAAAACGCGCTCAAATCGAAACTGATCTTGGCGAAGCTCCCCGGCCACAAGGTGCTGATGACTAGCGATTACCACATGTTTCGCGCAGCCCGCGTTTTTCGCAAGGCAGGTATCGATATTGAGCCCCGTCCACTCCCCGACGCCGCGAAACAGGCCGGATCGTGGGGAAATCGATGGCCCTTGTTTTTGGGATTGTGCGTGGAGACAGCCAAGATCGGATATTATTCTGCGCGCGGGTGGATTTGATCAACGCTTGCACGCCACCATTCGAAGGAGACGCCCGCAGTCAGCCGCAGTAGCCCTCCAGGTTCTTGTCGATCCACTCATTAAATCCGCCTTGAAACACTAGATTGTCCGCAAGTCCAAAGAACCGCCTGTATCGTTCTCCCGCTTCGCAATCCTCTTTCAAGACGACGTCGATGGAGACTCTTTGCGAATCTCGACGCGCGAGTTGAGCGGATTTAAGCAGGTGGCGTATCTCTGTGTCCGGCTCAGGCAACGAGTACCCCACGAAGAGCCATTTTTGAGCCATTTGCAAGCTGGTCTCAGCGCGATCCCAGATGGCATAAAATGCACGTGGGTTCATATCTTTGCGGTAGCTAAACGTTGCGACGCGCATGCCGATTAACCCACCGCAACCCGTACAAGTTCGCATCCTGCGGCTTCTAGCCAGTCGGTCAGCTAGCTCCTCTTCTCCAAACAACCGAAAATCGTCAGGCTCAAGCAGTAGATTCAGGTTGACCACCGACTCGACCAATTGTTCTCCAAAATTGACAAGCATCCTGCAGCAGTCACAGTAACCCTGATTCACGCTACCGTGCAACTTTAGGATAGGCACTCCTGCTCCCCGGTCCAGCCGCCCGGTGGGGGTAATGAAATCAACGCCATCGTTGTTAGGAATGCCAAGCACGTCCAAGCACCTCTCAGCCTCTCCGTCCCAGTTGGTTGTGATGATGGCGATTTCAAACGTTTCATTCGCTCTCTTGAAGAACCTCACAACGTTCTGATCTATGACTCCTCGGCTCTTGAGAAGGGTGAAGATGCGATGGATCGTAAGTCGCCGGATGGCTCGGAGCTTCTTGGGGCTATAGGTTGCACCAAGATTGTGACCCGCGTTGGCCGCCATATCGATCTGCGTGAAGTGGTCTTCTAGAGTGGGCTGACGCGTTCCGTCCTGCCAGCCGAAGACGGCCTGCCAAAACTCGCGGATTCGAGCGCTGATAAATGCTTCAAGAGGCTTGTCGACAGAACCCTCCGGGTTCGTCAGCAGCTTTTTACCAAGTGTCTCGGTTGTGGGTAGGTCCAACGCTCTTGAAAAGCCGGACCCGAGGAAAAGAATGAGCCTGGCCTTGGACTTGTCGCCGCTCGTGGCCATAATCGTGAACGAACCCCATTCTAAAGCTTTTTCGACGGCTGCCTATCACGAGCCTGCAGCACAAACAGGCTACACTATGGAAATGAAGGACCTCACGGCTCGCATCACCATTAATCCCGATCAATGCGGAGGCCGACCTTGCGTCCGGGGAATGCGTGTCCGAGTTTCCGACGTTCTCGATCTTTTTGCCACTGGCCTAAAGGGTGAAGAGATTCTTCAAGAGTTGCCCTATCTAGACTCGGATGACTTGCAAGCATGCCTCCAATACGCGGCGCGTGAAATCAATCATCCTGTCCTTACGTCTCGATGACGATTTGGATCGATGCTCAGATTTCGCCGGATGTCGCGCGCTGGCTGGCTGAGCGATTCAACGTTGAGGCGCTTCATGTCAAAGACTTGCAGATGGTCGAGGCAACCGACCCAACCATTTTCGACGCCGCAAGAATCGCTGACGCCTGCGTTTTGACTAAAGACCGCGACTTCGTGGAGCTTGTCAGACGCCGCGGAGTTCCGCCACGCGTCATCTGGATCACTTGTGGAAATACTTCAACTCGTGAGTTGATGCTCATCCTGGATGCAACTTTTCAAAAGGCATGGGCCCTGTTAGCCTCTGGCGAACCGGTAGTCGAGATTAAGGGCTAAAAGTTGCTGAGTTCGTCGGTACGGATTTACAAAACAATCTTTGCTTCGAAGCGGGCTGGTAGTGTACACCGCCTGCGCACCCGCACCACCGGCGATGGATGCTTCTCTCCGAATACGCCCGATCTCCAGCTCTCAACCAACTCGCTGCCCTCAGCCAGCACCAACCGCGCGCGCGCATCCAGCGATCCTAGATGCCACAACTGCTCCACGTCATGCTCGCCGGGCGGGCCGTTGATTTCATCAACTATCAAAATGACATCTGGTTTTTGAAACTCCATGCTGCGCCGATGCGTGAAGTCTCGATATCGGCACTCCGCCTCAATAGCGTCGCGCTTTGCGTTGGTCTTCCAGGAAAGAATTGTGACATCCGGATGATTGATCCATCGGAAAGGACCAGCCGCCGTCGCCTGATCGCGGCCGTCCAGGCGAATTGTGTTGTGCGCCTCGGTACCTCGGAACCAATCGCGCCACTTCTGCTCACCGACGTACGTGCACGTTCCTGGATCGATCAGGATCTCGTCGTCACCTGAGCGCACCACAATACTCAGCGCGTCCGCATGGCTGTGCCCAGCGCCCCAAGGTCCGAACCCTCCCGCGTCGAAGATCACTTGATTCGCGCCGGACGACATTACGGCCACACCAGCGTCCGAAAAAAGCCGTGACTCCCACTTCCCTTCCCCTGCCTTGCGATCCAGTAGGCCAGCGCCCAGCCACCACACGGCCTGCTCATGCAAATCCTTCGGGTCCCACTGCCAATGATGGCGATCCAACACAGTGCTGGCTGTCGCCATGGTGGCGCGGCCAAATCCGTTGCGATCGCCGTACGGATAAAATAATCGCCCGCCGTCGTCATCGCCAAGAAACGGCAGAATGCGCGAAGGGCCCATCACCGCGTGCAAATATTCGGCCATCTTTTCCAGCTTGTCCATATACTCCCGGTCAGGCTTCGCCAGAATGGCGTGCAGCAGGAACATGTCCGTGGCGTACAGGTGATAATACGTCGATTGCTCAAAGTGGCTTCCATCCGCATGCACCTGGCGCTCCATTTGCTCGCGCATCACGCGCGCGCCGAGCTGTTCCCAACGCGCCGCCCTCGGAAGTCCCGTAAAGAACAGCCCCAGCGCGTGCAACGCCAGCGCCTCGCCCAGCAGATGCGTGTTCGGCGAAAAGTAGAACGAAAGATTATTCTCCAGATGACATCCATGCTGGTAAAGCTGCCGGAGCCACTTCATGCGGAACTCCGCGATCATTTTGTCGCCGATGAGATGATACGTCCAGATCCACGACAGAGCACGGAACGCCACTTCGAGCGCACTCGCCCAGTTGATTCCCCGATTGTATGGATTCGCCGCGAACCAGCTTTCCAGTTGCGCGCGAATTTCGCCCAGGTGGGCGGCGTCTCCGGTGAAGCAGAACGCTTGCGCCAACAGCACCAGGTGTTGATGACGATTCGGCTCCCAAATCACTTTGTGATCGCCACTGCGTCTCGTATCCAGGTAGGGAATCCGGCGGAAATAACTGAGCCCGGTCTCCACACCGCTGGTGTGATCGCGCCGCCAGGGGATCTCGGGGCCAGTGTCGATGGTCAATCCCAGGATCGGAAACCGATGCTGTCGAATCTGTTCGGCGAGCGAGCGCACCTGCCCGGCGAACGCTGTTCCCTGAAGCGCGGCGGCAACTGTGGCCGGATCCGGAAGTTTGATACGTGGCTTGAAGTTCGGATCAAGCTGCACTTCGGGAGGCCGCGCGAATTGGTACGCGTTGATCAGCTCCTGCTTGAGACGAAACGCGATCTCGGCAGCCGTGCGCAATGTAGTTCATTCTACCCCGAGCAAAACTATTAGCCACGGATACACACGGATGCACACAGATATTATCCGTGTGCATCCGTGTGTATCCGTGGCTAATTGCCTTGCCCCGAACTGCGATAATCGGATCACTGTAACTCATGTGTGGCATTGCAGGACAACTTCTGCGTGAGCGGAAGGCCGAACTGGCCGATATCCGCTCGATGTGCGATCAGATCCGGTACCGCGGTCCGGATGACGACGGCTATCACCTGGATGGCGGCTGCGGTCTCGGCATGCGGCGGCTCAGCATCATCGACCTTAACACCGGCCACCAGCCCATTTCGAACGAGGACGGCACCGTTTGGGTGGTTTTCAACGGCGAGATTTACAACTTCCAGGAATTACGCGCCGATCTGATTCGCGCCGGCCATCGCTTCAAAACCGCGAGCGATACCGAAACGTTGATACACCTTTATGAGGAAGAGGGAACGGCCGGCATCTCGAAGCTCCGTGGAATGTTCGCGTATGCCATCTGGGATTCTCGCGATCGCTCGCTGCTCCTGGTGCGCGACCGCTTCGGAAAAAAGCCGCTGTACTTCGCCATCCTCCCCGAAGGTTTATATTTTGGTAGCGAGTTGAAATGCCTGCGCGTGGCCGGCGTCCCGCTCGAGATCGACCGCGAAGCGTTGCGATTGTATTTCCAGTTCAACTACATTCCAGATCCGTGGAGTCCTTTCCAGGCCATTCGTAAGCTCGCGCCCGGCGGCTGGCTACGATACCACGCGAGCGGGAAGGCTGAGGAAGGCCGTTACTGGAAGCTTCCCGCGCCCGCCGAGCAGGCCAGCGCCGGATTCACCGAGCCCGACGCCAGAGAACAACTGCGCGATACGTTCGATGAAGCTGTCCGCATGCGCCTGATCGCGGATGTTCCGTTAGGGGCGTTTCTGAGCGGCGGGATCGACTCTTCGTCGGTGGTCGCTTCCATGGCCATGCAGACCAAAGAGCCGGTGAAAACATTTTCGATTGGCTTCGAAGAGCCCGAATTCAACGAGCTTCCTCTGGCAGCCCTGGTCGCAAGAAAGTACAAAACCGACCATCACGAAATCATCGTCCGTCCCAATTCGGTGGATCTGGTGTCGAAACTGGTGCACCACTTCGATGAACCTTTCGCCGATTCATCGGCGATTCCAACTTATCTGGTATCCGAATTCGCGGCGCAGCATGTCAAGGTGGTCCTGACCGGCGATGGAGGCGACGAGCTGTTCGCAGGCTATCAGAGCTTCTTCGACATAGAGCGCCTGCGCCGCGCGGACCGCATTCCTTTGGCGGCGCGAAAGTTCCTCTCGGCAATCGCGGACTCGCTACCGTATTCCGCTTACGGGAAAAACTATTTGCGAATGATCAGCAGGCCGACCGCTCTGGATCGCTATTTCGAGCACGAATCACCGCACTTCCTGCTCGAAAGCTTGCTGACACCGGAGTGGATGCCGCCAGCCGACGCTGCATATCTGACACGAACACTGCCTCGCTCTATGCTTCCGAACGGCGCTGACGTCCTTACCCAGGCGCTCTATTTCGAAGCGACCGCCAAACTCACCGGCGACATGCTGGTAAAAGTGGATCGGATGTCGATGGCCAACTCGCTCGAGGTCCGCTGCCCCATGCTGGACGACCGGCTGGCGGACCTTGCGGCCCGGATTCCGCACGCTTGGAAGCTGCGCAATGGCCGAGGCAAGGACATTTTTATCCAGACGCTGGGCGACCGTTTGCCCGCCGAGTTGCTGCGGCAACCCAAGCGCGGATTCGGCGTGCCGCTGGAGCACTGGTTCCGCGGTTCGCTGCGCAGCTTTCTGTGGGACCACTTGACCAGCGCGTCATTCCTCAACCGCGGTGTCGTTTCACCGGATTTTGTGCGCTACCTGCTCGAAGAGCACGATCGAGGACGCCGCAACAACTACCATCACCTGTGGAAACTGTTGATGTTCGAATTGTGGTTCCGGGAGTTGGAAGCGCGCGGCCAAAGACCCGCGGCCCTGGGAGTAGAGGCTCGGGTCGTTTAACACGGTGCCATTTCAAATCATCTTCTGGAGCGCCGTCTTCCTGCCGTTTTATTCGTACCTGGGCTATCCGCTGGTTTTGCTGACTCTGCGGTTGGTGATCCGCAGAGAAGTGAAGAAGCAGCCCATCACGCCGTTCGTCTCACTGTTGATTCCCGCTTACAACGAGGCCGATGTAATCGAGCGGAAGATCGAAAACTCGCTCGCGCTCGATTACCCGGCCGATCGTATGGAAATCGTGGTGGCGTCCGACGGATCGAGGGACGGAACCGCGCAGCTTGCACAAGCCCGCGCGGACGGCAAACGCATTCGCGTGCTGGATTTTCAGGAGAACCGAGGCAAAGTGGCCACGCTGAACTCGAGCGTTCCCCAATTGCATGGCGAAGTGGTGGTTTTTTCGGACGCACCCGCGATGCTATATCCCGACTCCGTTCGAAAACTTGTGGAAAATTTCGCCGACCCAGAGGTGGGCGCCGTCAGCGGTCTATATAAGGTTGTCAAGGCCGACCAGGTGAACATCGGAAGCTCCGAGGATTTCTATTGGAAGTACGAAACTTTCCTGAAGGTGCAGGAATCGCAACTGGCATCGACTTTGGGCGGGCACGGCCATCTTCACGCCATCCGCAAGGATCTCTATCCGTATCCCGCGCCCGGAACAATTAACGACGATTATGTAATTCCAGTTTCTGTGCTAGCGAAGGGCTACAGGGCCGTCTATGAGCCCTCCGCGATTGTGTATGAAGAGGCGCACGAGATGACCGGATTCGGCCGGCGCGTCCGAATCATGGCGGGAAACATCCAGCAGTTGCGCGAGATCCGAGGTTTGCTGCATCCCCTCCGCCCGCTGGCGCTGTTCTTTTTCGTGTCACACAAGCTCGCGCGGTTGCTGGTTCCATTCGCCATGCTGGCGGCATTGATCGCGAACCTGTTCTTGCTAGGTTCCCCGATTTACCTGGCCATTTTCTGCGCGCAGTCGGCATTCTATCTGCTGGCTGCCACCGGCTCCATCTGGCGTCTGCGGCCCAAGGCCCTCATGCTGCCATTCTATTTCTGCATGATCAATGTGGCGACATTCTTTGGCTTCTATCACGCCCTAACCGAGCGGCGCACGCTGGCATGGAAGTAGCACCTTTGGTGGTTCGTCCCCAACGAGAAACGAGAAACGAGAAACGAGAAACGTCTTGATCCCTCTATACTAAAAGTTGACTAATGAACTGCCGGAGTATTATCTCCGTCGATGTGGAGGATTACTTTCACGTTGAAGCCTTCGCCGGCATCATCCCACGCGCTAGCTGGGGCGACTACGAGTGCCGCGTCGAGCGAAATACGGAGCGCATCCTCGATCTGTTGGACGATTGCCGTGTTACCGCTACGTTCTTCATTCTCGGCTGGGTCGCAGAGCGATATCCGAAGCTGGTGCGTAAGATCGCCGAGCGAGGGCACGAGCCAGCCTGCCATTCCTATTGGCATCGATTGATTTACAAGCTGACTCCCGACGAATTTCGTGAAGACACGCTGCTGGCCAAGAATGCGATCGAGCAAGCTGCCGGCATCGAGATCCAAGGGTATCGCGCGCCGAGTTTTTCCATCACCGGCCGTTCTGCGTGGGCGCTGGATGTACTGGCCGAGCTCGGGTTCCGATACGATTCCAGCGTGTTCCCGGTGAAACACGACGTGTATGGATTTCCTGGCGCGCCGCGCGGCCCGTTTCGCGTGGAGACGCCTTTCGGTCCTATGGTTGAATTTCCGATGGCGACGTTTCGCTGGAGCGTCGGACCCAACCTCCCCGTTGGTGGAGGCGGATATTTGCGCATGCTGCCGTATTGGTACACGAAGGCTGGAGTACAGCGGGCCTGGCGGGAGGGATTGCCCGTGGTCAGCTATGTGCATCCCTGGGAACTGGATCCGGAACAGCCGCGCGTGAGTGGTCCGCTGAAATCGCGGATTCGGCACTATACCAACTTGAAGCGCACCGAAACGCGTTTGCGCAGGCTGCTGGCCCTGGGCGAATTTTCAAGTTTCCGAGATAGCGGACTGGCGCAATCCGCTCCCGTGTTTTCTTTCAAGGAAGCAACCCACGCATGAAACAAGACAACATGCCGCAGGTGACCCGGTTCTGGAACACCATCGCGGAGGAGTTCGACGCCATCTATACGGGCGCGAACA
>Ga0182024_10012046_pt1 | contig 17191 bp, 16 predicted proteins | sample P32metaG_FD_120480 | JGI IMG/M metagenome (GOLD analysis project Ga0182024, IMG submission 120480) | Permafrost microbial communities from Stordalen Mire, Sweden - P3-2 metaG (Illumina Assembly) | ecosystem: Environmental > Terrestrial > Soil > Wetlands > Permafrost | place: Sweden: Stordalen...
CACCTGGATGAAATGCCGGGCAGCGTTGGCGATTGCCTGCCGGTAGGCCGAGTGGAACGGCGCGATGTTGCCGACCAACCGATTCTGGTGGAACTGTCCGCGGCGGTCGAGCACCGTCGTCACGAATGAGATGCCGACGCTTCCACCGAGATTGCGCATCGCGTTGATGAGAGCCGAGGCGTTGTTGCTCTTGTCCGGTGGGAGGCCGATGTATGCGATGGTATTAATTGGAACGAACAGAAACGTCAGGCCACCGGCCTGGAAGACGCGGGCGATCGCGATGGTTCGGAAGGAAACCATCGCATTCAGGTGCGTCAGGTGGTACATGCTGGCCGCTTCGATCAGCAGCCCGAAGGCAATCAGCCCCTTGGGCTGCACTTTATTGACGAGGAATCCCACCAGGGGCATCAGGGCCATGATGAATAGGCCGCCGGGCATCAGGATCAGACCGGCTTTGGTCGCGTCGTAGCCAAAGAGCTGCTGCACCAATGAGCTGATGGTGAACGTGACGACGCAGGTCATGTAGAACCGCTTGCGTCCCATAACCGAAGCGAGCCACCCGCTGATCGGCAGGATGATGGCATTGCTGACCAGATAACTGGTCAGCACCCAGGTGCTTTCACTCTGTCCGGCTGCCAGTGATCCGGCGATATGCCGCAGCGCCACGTTTGCGATCGATGTGTCCATCACCTCCATGAAGGTGGCCAGCGATACGGTAATGGCGATCAGCCAGGGGTTAACCTGCACGTGCCGCAAGTCCCGCTCGCGAAACTTCCTCGGCTTTGAAGCAGGATGCGGATGTGCTGCGGCCTGTGCCATGCGGATCTCGGCGGCGCCGACAGGTAGCGGCCCCCTGTCGCCGGAAGCGGCTTCAATTCCAGGCACCGCAAACTTCCGCCGCGATTCTAGGCCGCCCGCCCTGCACAGATTGAATGACAAGATCGACTGGGTAATGAGGGCAAAAGATTCTGTCGATGAAGGTGTTAACACCGGCATTCCGCGCAGGCGCCGGTCCACAATATGGCTGAATTATCCGCCGAAGTCTTTGAATCCACCCTCCGCGGCCTGCGGGGCGATGCGGTGCATAACCGAAAACATCCCCGCGCGCCGATGCGTGTGAAACTGAAACTCTTCCCCGTCGAACGCCACGGCGTCGGCAAGCCGCGGGAGGTCTGGACGCGCGATCTCTCGACCGGCGGCATCGGGTTGCTCAGCGCCGATGTCATGCGTGCCGGCAGCACGTTCATCGTGCGCCTTCCCCGGCAGGAGAGCGGATTCCTTTGTTTGCTTTGCACGGTGCAGAATTGCGTCGAGCAGGCCAAAGGCTGCTATGCGGTGGGCGCCAGCTTCGTCGAGATCACCCACTCGTCCAAGCAGGCCGCGGAGGACGAGCTCCACCGAATCAGCCAGGCCGTCCTCGGGTAGTAAGGTTGCTTACTTGGTGGGTAGACATTCTGTCTGCCCATTATCCGCAGGGACATTCCTGTCCCTTCCCTTCATCTGCATCACTGAGCCGGCTGGGACTCGAACCCAGGACCTACGGATTAACTGCACACCCGCGGCTTTCGCCGCACCGCATGGCTTGTGTGCCGGACTTTGCCTTGACCCTGGCACGAATGCTTTAATCGCACGAATGCTTTAGGCCCGCGCCGTCAAGTCTCTACACCTTCTCATCACTGAGCTTGGCTCGGCGTTGCCTCGCATTGGGCAGGGGGTTCGCCGACTTTGACGCGTTCTCATCCGGCGGTTTCCCGCCGGCGACTCCAATTCGAAGTCCGTTGCTCTACCAACTGAGCTACCGGCTCATTTTCGGGCGGGCTACGCTAACCACAAGCATACGTTCATTCAAGTTTCCTCTCAATTTCTCGTGACACCGTGACACCGGTGACACCGTGACACCGCGGTGAAAGCAGCGGGAGGGCGAGGCTCCTGCCGAGCCGAAGCTCTGACGAAAGACCCGGCTTCCAAGGAACTCCTCCTCCGACCGCCGCTTGCGGCTTCGCCAACGAGGGGGCGCGATTCGGAGGGATCCCTTTGGAGGACGTCCCTTCGTCGGCGAAGCCGCAAGCGGCGCGTTGCTCCGGGGGTAGTTCCTTCCTTCTACTCCAATCCTTGATCCCCTGGGCACCCCGATCAATAATGCCCTCATGAGCCATCGTTCGATGCGGCGAATGCGGATGCGGTAGGGGGTTCGGTGCGGCGAGCGCGCTCGCCGTCCCTCGCCCCCGGCCGCATGGGCACGCTTCGCAGCTTCGAACGATGGCTTTTTCGTTGCCTCGCGCAACCCGGGACCCCAATGAGCACACGCTATTACCTGACCACGCCGATCTATTATCCCAACGGCGAGCCGCACATCGGCCATGTCTACACGACGCTGGCCGCCGACACGCTGGCGCGCTATCACCGCCTCGTGGGCGACGAAACTTTCCTGCTCACGGGGACTGACGAGCACGGCATCAAGATGGTGAAAACCGCCGCCGAGCAAGGCATCGAGCCTGCGGCGCTGGCGGACGGGGTCGTGGCGGTCTTCCAGGATCTTTGGAAGGAACTGCACGTCACGAACAACGATTTCATTCGCACCACCTCGCCGCGACACAAGCAGGGCGTGCAGAAGATCGTCGAGCAGTTGCTCGCCAGCGGCGACATTTATCTGGGCGAGTACGCCGGCTGGTACGACGAGGGGCAGGAGGAGTTTGTCACCGAAACCGAGGCCAAGGCGCACGAATACAAGTCAGCCGTCAGCGGCCGGCCGCTGACGCGCTATTCCGAGAAGAGCTATTTCTTCCGTCTCAGCAAATACGTCTCCCGCGTCCGCAAGCACATCGAGGACCACCCCGATTTCGTCCAACCGAACACGCGGCGCAACGAGTTGCTCAGCAAATTGACCGCCGACACGGCCGACCTGTCCATCAGCCGGGCGACGCTCAAGTGGGGCATCCCGATGCCCAACGATCCCGAGCACGTCGTCTACGTCTGGATCGACGCCCTGAGCAACTACATCACCGCCCTCGGCTACGGCTCATCGGATGCCTCGCTCTTCGAGAAATACTGGCCCGCCGACCTGCACCTGATCGGCAAGGAGATCCTCTGGTTCCATGCCGTCTACTGGCCCGCGATGCTCTTCAGCCTCGGCCTGCCGTTGCCCAAGCACGTCTTCGCGCACGGCTGGTGGACGTCGCAGGGAAAGAAGATGAGCAAGACGATGGGCAACTTCATCGGCCTGGAGAAACTGCGGGCGCTGGCATCGATCCACGGCGGATTCGATGCCGTCCGCTATTACCTCCTGCGCGCCGCTCCTTTCGGCGCCGACCTCGATTGGACCGATGCCGACTTCGAAAAATCCTACAACGAGCTGCTTCGAGTCCTCGGCAACTGCCTCAATCGCGTCCTGAGCATGACCAACAAATACCGCGGCGGCGTCCTCCCCGCCCCCGGCGATCGCGATACCATCGACGACTCGCTCGTCTCGCGGATCGATGCCTTCGAATCGCAGCTCGACAGCGCCTACAAGGCCCTCGAATTGCAACAGTGCGTCGTTCTCCCCATTGAGCTTGCCCGCGCCGTCAACGGCTACATCGACGCCACCGAGCCCTTCAAGCTGAACAAGGATCCCGCCAAGGCCTCGCGCCTCGACACCGTGCTGAATCTATCGATCAGCGCAATCCAGCGTGCCCTGGTCGGCCTGCTCCCCGTGATCCCCGAAAAAGCCGCCGCCGGCCTGCGGCAACTCAACCTCGATCCTTCCAATAAGAGCCTCTCCGAGCTTCTGAGTCCCCTCCCTTCGGGCCACCAGCTTGGCCAGGGCCAGCCGCTGTTTCCGAAGATTGAAACCGGTTCCGAAAAGCCGCCCGGATAATGGCGCGCAGATCGCGAAATCCTCGATCGCTGTTCCGGGGCGCCACATACCCTCATGCCGGGGCACAGCGGCCCGGGCATCGTGCAATTCACCAATCACGCCTCCGCCGCGCCGCCCCGGCTTCTCCGAACGCCTCCGTCGCAATGGAAATAGCCGCGCACCCGATCCGGGGCGGCGCGGCGAATCAGGCTCTCGAGCGTGGGGCGCATACCGCGCCGCTCTACCCCGGCGTGGGGTTCGGTCGCTTATCGATCGCTCGGGGACCATGCGACCGCAAAGCCCTCGCTTGAATTCAAGCCCCGCCCCGCTATTCTTCCCTCCGTCCGGCCCCCGACCCCGGACACCGCCGAAGTAGCTCAATGGCAGAGCACCGCTTTCGTAAAGCGGGGGTTAAGGGTTCAAATCCCTTCTTCGGCTATCCGATCCAAATCTTTGGCGAAGCCGCCGCTCTTGGGGCGGACTCCGGGGCTCGTTTGGATGAGCGACTATCACATCAACATCTTTTACAGCAACGAAGACGGCGGCTACATCGCCGACCTTCCCGATCTCGAATCCTGTTCCGCATTTGGCCGCATTGGGATCAGTTGAGCCATAGCTGGCTTTCCTCCGGGGATGCGGCACGAATCGACGAAGCGCTGCGGCGGCCAATTCCGCGAATTCAATTCGACCGCGTTCCCCTGGAAACGGTCATCAAGGGTTTGTCGCAACTCTCCGGCGTTCCGATCGCGGTCGATCTCGATAGCAGAGGGGAAAGTTATTCCTTTGACAGTGGCGTGTCGCTCGATCTCCACGATGCGCCGAAGAACCGTCCTGTCAGGGGTCAGAGCGTCCATAGTAGCGATGAAGCCCGTAACGAGAGTGAGCCAAGGGACGCGACTCGACTGAGCTCGTCGAAGTCAGGCCGTGGATCGAATCATCGATCTGGACCGATCGCATGTTGGCAGCCCTGGAAACAGGAGTGAAAGGAGGCGTTTGGTACTGTCTGATCGGCAAGGTCTTCTCCCCCAGGAACCTCTGGTCTTCGTGGGCAAAATCCGATGTCAGATGTACACGTTGCGGGTTCAGACTCCCGTTCCGCCCGTGCCCGGTCGGCCGCCGCGCGATCCGATGATGGCGTGATAGATCGCAAGCACAATCACCGCGCCGAGCACGGCAATCATGATGCTGTAGAGATTGAGTCGCTGGATGCCGTGGAAGCCCAGCAGGTGGGCGACGAACCCACCGACCACTGCTCCGACGATCCCGAGGATGATGTCGCCGAAGAATCCCTCGCCTTTGTGGTTCACCAGCAAGCTGGCGATGAATCCGGCAATCAGTCCCAGCACAATAAATGCGATCACGCCCATGACACGCTCCAAAACAGGAACAACGCGGGCCGGCGCGATCACCGGCCGCTGACTGGCTCCAAACCCGACGCCAGGCTCCAAGTCGCGGGACGCTTTGCAAACAACGGGCCTCTCGCAAGTAAGGTATGGAGAGAAAATCGCGGCGAACGGATTTGAGGGGACCGAGGAGACAATCGATGATTCATTTGCTGAACAAAGGGGGCTGGCGCGCTTTGCATTCAGTTGCGGCCGCTCTGGCGGGAATTTTGGTTCTGGGCGGAGGATTGGCGCGAGCGCACGATCTCCCAGCCGACCCTCCGGCAAACCGTCCCATGGCCAGTGACGCGGCTCTCGAGCGTGCCTCGGCCAACATGGCGGCGGCTGCCGGGAACTTCTGGGCCGCTCTCACCCCGGAACTGCAAGCCAAAGCGGGTTTCCAATTCGATACCGAGGAACGTTCCAACTGGCACTTCATCCCGCGCGAAAGAAAGGGCGTCACCTGGAACGACATGAGTTCGGCCCAGCAGGCGCTGGCCCATGCATTTTTGGCCAGCGGGCTCTCGCAGAGCGGCTATGAGAAGGCCGTCACGATCATGAGCCTCGATCAGATTCTCAAGGACATCGAGAAGGGCAAAGGGCCCAAGCGCGATCCGAATAACTACGCCTTCAGCATTTTCGGCACGCCCGGCGAGCAGAACACCTGGGGCTGGCGGGTGGAAGGGCATCACCTTTCGCTGAACTTCACCATCTCCCACGGGCATGCGGTGGCCGGCCCGGTCTTCTACGGATCGAACCCGGCCGAGGTGCGCGACGGGCCACGAAAGGGCCTTCGCGTGCTGGGCGTCGAGGACGACATGGGGCACGAATTCATGAAAGCTCTCGATGAGAACCAGCGGAAGAAGGCGATCATTGAAGCCACCGCGCCCAAGGAGATCATCACCGGCAACAGCCGCAAGGCCGACCCGGGCCCGCCGGTCGGGATCGCGGCGGGGGAGATGACCCCGGAGCAGAAAAAGCTGCTGATGACCATGATCGAGAACTACGCCTATCGCGTTCGCCCGGAACTGGCCGAGCAGGACCTGGCCAAGATCGACAAGGCGGGCGTCGAGAACGTCCACTTTGCCTGGGCCGGCGGACTGGAGCCGGGCGAGGGGCATTATTATCGCATTCACGGGCCGACGTTTTTGGTCGAGTTTGACAACACCCAGAACAACGCCAACCACGTTCACACGGTCTGGCGCGACTCGGCCAACGACTTCGGCGAAGATCTGTTGAAACAGCACTACGACGAGCACACGAACGACCCAGCCCACGGACACGACGCGAAATAGTCCGTTCATCAAGACTTCACAATTTTATTGGAGAACCGACACCATGCACTCGAGACGAACGATGTTGGCGGCGCTTCTGTGCCTTGGCCTTTCCTGCGGCTTTTTGAAAGCCGACGACGCCAAGCCGGATACAAAGCCCAAGTCATGCACGCCGGCCGAGAAGAATGCCGATCGGCATAAGAAGTTCATGAAGGACCGCGAGGAACTGGAAAAAGCCGGGCCGATCCAACTGATCTTCGAGGGTGATTCCATCACCGACGGCTGGCGCGGCGGTGGCAAGGCGGTCTTCGAGGAGAACTACAAGAAATACAACACCTTCAACACCGGCATCGGCGGAGACCAGACCCAGCACCTGCTCTATCGCCTGAACGAAGGTGAGATCGATGGCCTGCATCCCAAGGCGGTCATGCTGATGATCGGGACCAACAATCTGGGCAGCAAGCAATCCGTCGAGGACACGATTGCCGGCGTCACGTGTGTGGTCAAGACGATCCACGAGAAGGTGCCGGAAGCCAAGATCCTGCTGCTGGCGGTCTTCCCCCGCGGCATGAAGCCGGACGACCACTTCCGCGGCGAGATCAAGCAGGTGAATGAAGAGCTCTCGAAGCTCAACGGCAAGGACAATGTCACCTACCTCGACATCGGCGAAAAGTTCCTCGAGCCCGATGGCACGCTTCCCAAGGCCATTATGCCCGATGCCCTGCATCCTAACGCCAAGGGGTATAAGATCTGGGCGGAAGCGGTGCAGCCGACGTTGGATGAAATGATGAAGTGAATCTGCTGCAGAAGATAAACGCGCCGCTTGCGGCTTCGCGAGCGATGGGACGTGCCGCTTCAGGAATCCTCACGAAGCACGTTCCTTCGTTCGCGAAGCCGCAAGCGGCAAACGTATTTGTCGCCAATCGTGGTACAACCCTTCGATGCCCGTCTGGCTGGATCAACTGAAGAAGACCTACGTCTCCCCGGACGGCGCGACCGTTCCCGTCATCGATGTCGCCAGCTTTCGACTCGATGACGGCGAGCAGGTTGCGCTGGTGGGCGGGAGCGGGACGGGCAAGACCACGCTACTCCATCTCATTGCCGGCATCCTCGTCCCGGATGAAGGCCGAATTTGTTTCGGCAGCGAGCCGTCTTCCGAGCCCAGCGGCGATGCAGCGACCACGACGAAATCGGGGATGGTGGACATCGCCACCCTCACCGAAGGCCAGCGCGACCAATTCCGCGGCCGGTACATTGGCTACATTTTTCAAACGCATCACTTGCTCGGCGGATTCACAGCGCTGGAGAACGTGCTGCTCGGGATGAGCTTCACCGGGCGGCCCGCCGACCCGAAATGGGCCACGCATCTGCTGGAGGAAGTGGGACTTTCCGACCGGCTCAATTACAAGCCGGCCAAACTCTCCGTCGGCCAGCAGCAGCGCGTGGCCGTGGCGCGGGCGCTGGCCAACCGTCCGCAACTCGTTCTGGCCGACGAGCCGACCGGCGCACTCGACCCAAAAACCGCCCAGCAAGTGCTACAGTTGATCCGCCGCCTGTGCATCGAAATCGGCGCCAGCCTGTTGCTGGTTACGCACGACCCGGCCATCGTCGAACAACTGCCGCGGGCGGTTTCGCTGGCGGAGCTCAATCGAGCGTCATTGGCATAGACTACGTGCCAAAGCCGCGCAGAAAAGAAGACGTGTTTGGCGCTCCGCGATGTTGCTCGCCTGTGGCACGGCCGTCTCGGCCGTGTGAGGTACGCCGGGGCGGCGAAAACTGTGTAACACCGCGTCTCTTTGGTCGGCGGTGTCCTGCACGGGCGGGAGGCCCGTGCCACCGGCGAGTGTCTCGGCCCGATACAGGCCTCGGGTTTTCCGGCGCACCGGCTAGAACCATCGCTGTCATTTTCGTAGCCGAATAAATGGGAACCCTTCGACTCATCCTCAAGCAGATGCGGCAGCGGGCGCTGGGGACCTGGCTTACGCTGCTTTCGGTGCTGCTTGGGGTGGCGCTGGCAATCGCGATTCTGCTGATGCGGGATGCAGGGCAGGCGCTGTTTGGGCAGACGGAGTATGGGTATGACGCGATCGTCGGGATCGGCATAGGCTCGCCGACGTCGCTGGTGATGAACACGGTTTATCACATCGACAAGAGCCCGGGGAATATCCCGTATTACGTTTACGAGCTGCTCAACACCCAGTCGCGTGCGCGGGGGACGGAATTTGATTTCCACAAGAAGATCCGGCTCGTCGTGCCGACGGCGGTGGGGGACACGTACAAGGGCCGGGCAATCGTCGGCACGCTGCCGAAGATGTTTGTTTCCCTGCATCCGCTGGAAGACCAGATCCAGGGCGTGCTCGAACAGCAGAAATCGATTGAGGACGCGGCCAAGGACCATCCCGCTGCGCAATGGCCGGCCGACCTAGCCACGCGTCAGTCGGCGCTTGAGCCGTTGATCGCACAGATCAAACAGCACGTGATTGAAACCGATCAGCAAACGGTGCCGCTGGTGCTTCCTCCGCCCGCGGACGGGTCGGCGCCGAAATACAAGTATGGCGATCCCGCCTACCCGCTTTGCGACCAGGCCGTGCAGGAACTGCACGCCGCGGCAATCGCGATCACGGAAAAAAAATCGACTGAGGCGATTGCGCACCAGGACAACGTGTACAGCCTGCTGCGCCAGGTGCATGACGCGGTTTCCGCGGCGACCGGACCGCTGGAGTATCGGCCGGAGAAGAGCTTCGAACTGGCAGAGGGCCGCATCTTCCATCCCTGGAAGCTGGAGGCGGTGCTCGGCAGCGAGGTGGCGCAGAAGGCCGGATTAAGCCTCGGCAGTCTCTTCCAAGCCACGCACGGCTCGCCTCCTCCGGGCGAGATTCCCGATATCCATCCTGAAAAATGGAGGGTGGTCGGGGTGCTGAAGCCCACCCATACTGCCGCGGATCGATGTCTCTTTATTCCGCTGATTAGCTTTTATTGCATCGCGGAGCATGGCGCGTCACTGCCGGAGCAGGAAAGGGCTCGAGAGGGGCAGGCGATGAAAGGCACCGGCGGCGAGCCGCCCCCGGATTATCACCTGGCCAGCGGGAAGGAACTTCTTCCCGATCTGCCGGATTCAAAGGACTACATCAGTCTCGACCTGCCGACCCGCGATTGGGCGGTGTCGGCGATCCTAATTAAGGCACGCGGCGACGTCGCTGCCCAGCAATTGCTCTATTACATCGGCAACGGCGGCATTCCCGAGGTGGAGGCGGTGAACCCCGCCCAAGTGATGCGGCAATTCTTCGACATCTTCCTCAAGCCATCGGCCCAGATCCTGTTGCTCATCTCGCTGCTGGTCAGCATTGTGGCGGCGGTGGGGATCCTGGTGAGCATCTACAACTCGGTCTCCGCCCGCACGCGTGAGATCGCCATCCTGCGGGCGCTGGGCGCAACCAAGGGGCGCGTGCTGACGCTGATCTGCGCCGAAGCGGTGCTGATCGGCTTGGCCGGGGCGCTGGCGGGGTTGGTGGTGGGCCACATCGTGGGAGCGATTGTCTCGGGATATCTGAATGCCACTTTTGGGCAGGGGTTCGACTGGTGGTCGGTACGGCTGGACGAGTGGCTTTTCGTACTGCTGGTGGGGGCGATTGCCTTCCTGGCGGGGCTGGTGCCGGCGCTCAAGGCGTATCGAACGCCAGTGGCAACGAACCTGATCGCGGGGTAGAAGTATTAAGAAGGTAAGATTGAGATCTCCAGGTGAAGGACCGTTCCATGAAGTCACGCCTCGTTTTCCTTGTTTTGGTGATGTTGATCGGCTCTCCGGCGTTGGCCGTGCCCACCACCCAGCCGGCAATTGACGCCCGCGACCCGCGCGTCGAGCTTCGAGCCAACCAGGCGTTCAATCGCGGCGAATATGCCACCGCGCTTCCCCTCATGCAGGCGCTGGCCGATGCCGCCAAGGACGAGCCCTCGCGGCTCGGCCCGATTCAGGAAAAGATCCGGGTGTGCCAGAAGGCGCTGGCGTCTTTGAAGGCCAATCCGCAGACAGCTGATCCCAACGCGGTGGCCACGGCCACCGACGTTCCCATGGACGCCGAGACCCGGCACAAGCATGCCGCGTCCAAGCCCGGGGAAGTGGTGCAGTTGTCGATCAAAGAGCTTGGCAACTTCCAATATGACGATGAGAAGGGCGGCGGAATTCCTTCCGACGTAAAGTCGCTGAGCGGCTCGGAAGTGCGTCTGCACGGCTATATGATCCCCATGGATCAGGCCGAGCACATCACGCAGTTTGCCCTCGTGCCGAGTCTGTTTTCCTGCTGCTTCGGCCAGCCGCCGCAGATCCAGCATACGATTGTCGTGAATTGCCCCAAGGGGAAAGCCGTCAGCTATTGCCCTGACGAGATCAACGTGCAGGGCAAATTGACCGTCCAGGAAAAACGCGACGACGGGTATGTCATCAGCCTCTTTGAGATGAGCGCTGATAGCGTCAAGGTCGGCGCGAAGTAGCGGTTGTCGCTCTGCAGTCTCTGCTAGATTTATGAAGCGTCGGGACAATGGTTTGTTCCCTCTCCCCCTGGGAGATGGTTAGGGTGAGGGGAAACCGCCGGCGCGCTTCCTTGCTGATCCGATATTTACTCCGACTTCCCCTCACCCCAGCCCTCTCCCGGGGGGAGAGGGAGAAGATGTCTGCTCGGCGCTAAAGAATAATCGCAGAAACTTGATCCCCAGCGTATAATCTCCCGTAGCAATGTTCGCGACGCCGTCGCGGGCGGAATAGCGGCCCCTTCATCCATTCAACTTTCCATCGGGGCCGGGATCGTTGAACGGAGGCTCCTTATGGCACTCGATTATTCGGTCGAGCCCAGCCTGCTGCAGCGGTGGAAACCCGTGCTGCAGAACTGGCGGCTCGTCGCCTTTGTCGGCTTTTTCTTCCTCCTCTTCGGCTGCTTCGGATACACCATCCTCAGCGAAGTGCTCACCCACGGCATCCACCAGCACGGCGATTACACCTCGGTGGACCTCAAATCCATGGGGCAGTTTCCCTTCAACGAGCAAACCGGGCTTTTTACCGATGTCCCCAAGGACTACCGCAGCCTGGATGGCAAGCGCGTCGAGCTGAAGGGAATGATGTGGAGCCTGCAGTCCGCTGGCCCGCGGGTCAGCCAGTTCCAGCTCGTCTATAACATCCAGAAATGCTGCTTTAGCGGCCCGCCGCAGGTTCAGGAGCGCGTCTTTGTCCACTTCCATCACGACAAGCCGATCCAATATTACGACCAGCTCGTCACTATCACCGGCGTCCTGCACGTCCGCCTGAAGCGCGACGACCAGGGCGTTGTTCGCAGCGTCTACGACATGGACATGGAAAGCCTCACGCCAGTGTGAGTTTCTGTTCTGTCTGGGTCTCTTGAAATGCTTTGAAGGAAAGTTCGTGGCGCCCCTTCGACGAGGCTTGATTATCGCGTGCATTGCGGCAGGGACGCTGATCGGCTCTATCGCCCGCGGCGAAGTGACCATCGATCGCAAACCTCCGGCCATCGAGCATCGCAACTTTGATCCCGCCCATCCTCCTGCAGACATGCCGCCCCTCAAAGGGGCGGAGGCGGCGGTGACGGAATCCAAGTTCGATTGCCAGGTCGGAATGAAATATCAGATGATCGGCCACAAGCGCGACGCCGACGGCTGCGTGACAACGCTGCGCGTGCAGAGCATTCAGGCGACGCTCCAACTCATCGTCATCATCTGGCTTCCCAACGGAGCCACCGCCAAGTTGACTGCACATGAGGAAGGGCATCGGCGGATCGCCGAGCAGATCTATGCCGATGCGCAGCAGATCGCCAGTTCTGTCGCGGGGCGGCTGGATGGGAAGACGGTCACCGGGCAAGACACAGATTGCGGCGGAGCCGACAAGAAGGCGACGGCCTCGGCGGCCTGGCAGTTTTGTAAGGAATATCTAAGACGAACTTTCGACGTCACGCGACAGGTGGGCGACACTTACGACGAGCTGACGGCCCACGGCACGCGGGCCGAACCGGCGGAGGACGAGGCAATCCGGCAGGCCTTCAAAAAGATCGCTGCCAAAAGCCGCCCAGATTAGCCACGTCCCCACGCCAGGTTGACGGTTCAGCGCCCGAACAGCTTGAGGACGATGAAGACCACGATTGCCAACCCCAGGCTGCCGGTCAGCAGATAGGCGATCAGTGCCCCGCCAATTGCCGCCAGCGCCATTGATGCAAGAACCATCATGATGATTCCTCCGCGTTAGAATGTTCCAATCTCGATCCCGCGCCGAGTTCAGCAAAGGGTGTACCGGGGTGAACAATATCCGCTGACCTCGGGAGAGCGACGCCGAGGCGTTCACTTTCCCGTGGCGTTTTGTGATTTGAGATGCTTGTCGAAGAATTCACGCGTCTTGACATCCAAGTCCGGCCGGCGGCCAAAGCCATGACCTCCGCCTTTCACAATGAACAACTCAGCCTCGACGCCCGATTTTTGGAGCCGTTCGTATAGCTCCTGGCTTTGCGCCGGGGGTACGAGCGGGTCCTTGTCGCCCTGAAGAATCAGGAATGGAGCCGAATCCTTCGAGACGTAGGTCACCGGGCTGGCCTGGGCCGCCAACTCTTTCTTCTGCGGGATCGGCCCTCCAAGCAACTTGCTCAGTGCCGACCGCGCATCATCGGCTGGAACCTTCACATCGGGATTCTGCTGCGACTGAAACGTGAGGAAGTCGGCCGGGCCGTAGCAATCGCAGACCGCTTGCACGCGGCTGGAGATGCCGGGATTCCCTTCCTCGCCCTCCAGTTCCTTGGAGTCTGCGCTCGTGCCGAGCAGCGCCACCAGATGGCCGCCGGCCGAGTCGCCCCAGGCGCCGATGTGATCGGGATCCAGATGAAACTCCGCGGCATGCGCGCGCGTCCACCGAACGGCGGCCTTGCAGTCGTCAATCTGCGCCGGGAACGGAGCGACCTGGCTGAAGCGATACTCGACGCTGACGACGGCGTATCCATCCTTCACGAAGCGTGTCGCATACGCCGGGCGTTTCGACCCGCCGGTCCATCCGCCGCCGTGAATGTCGATGATGACCGGTAGTTTGCCCTGCGCGTCCTTGGGCCAATAGACATCCAGTAGCTGCGGCTTGTCGTCGGGCCGGGCGTATTCGATGTCGAATTTGGCTTCAACGCCGTCGGGCAACTTCGGCGGAGCCGCTTGGGCGATTGAGGCGGCGAGGAATAAGCCGACAAACGATGCGAGCACTGGTTTCATTGGTGATGTTCCTTCCCGGTAGGGGCACACGGTCGTGTGCCCTTTCGGTGTAGGGGCGTACGGCCGTACGCCCAGGGCACACGCCCTCGTTGTTCCACACATCTCACCGGTCGCGGATTTTGGTCTGGGGGCCGAAGGCGTCCCAGGCCCATGCCAGGTCGTACATGCGCTGCAGCGCGATCCACACCGTCTGCGGGCCCGGCTGGCTGTTGGGACGCTTGAGGTAGCCGCCCAATTGCGCGACCAGGCCCACCATCTCACCCAATCGAGGCTTTTTCTTCGGAGGCGTTTTGCGATGCACCGCCGTCCATACCGCCTTCCATTCCGAAGGCTCGAACAGCAGTTCACAGTCGGCGTCGGGCGACTCCCGGCCCATCCGGCACACCCACACCGTCCGCCACGCCACGATGAGGTACAACCCCAGGCACCGGGAGATCCGGTCCACGTGCTCGAAGCGCCGCCGCTCGATGCGGCAGCCGCTCTTGAGCGTTCGGAACAGGATCTCGATGTTCCAGCGGACGCAGTAATATTCCACGACCCGCCGGACCTCTTCCAACGTGCCGATCGGCAGGGTCGTGAGCAAAATCCATTGCACCGGCGACTGGCCGGCCGGCGGATTGAGCTCCCGAACCAATACCACGTTCACCGTCGCCGCGGGCAGCTTGCGGTCCTCTCGCCAAGGCGCACGCAATGTCACCGTCGCGGCCCGGACCTGCACGGTTGCCCGGCGCGTCTCCCGCGGCTGGCGCCGCCCGCGTTTGTCCACCGCGACTTTGGCTTTCCGCCCGCGGACCAGCAGTTCCACCTCGTACAACACCGCCTTGGCCGACACCTCCTCGATCAGGTGCCGGTGCTGCTCGTGCGCCTTTGCGTCAAGCGCCCGGTCCTGGCAGGCGCGAATCAGCCAGTCCGCCTGCGGGCCGGCCGGCTCGCCGCGCGGCTCGGCCAGCAGTTCATAAATGTCGGCCTCGCTGTCGCCCACACAGATGAACTGGACCTGCGGCAACTGCCTGGCAATGGCCCGCGTCTGTCGCAGCCCCTCCAGCCAGCGCATGCTCTCTTTGTCTTCGATCGGCGTGCGCTTCAGCCGCTTTTCCCTCTGCGCCGCGGTCTCTTTGACTTTCTCCCCGGTGCGGTTCTGGCATTGGGCCCACGCGGTGCCCAGAGGCGTTCCATCGGGGGTAAAGCCGTGCAGCACGTGCAGCAGGATGCCCCGGCGCGACTGATCCAATCGGCCGGCTCCGGCCACCTCCTGCTGGGGCCGCGTCAGGTCGATCTCGCTGCTGTCCTGCACCAACAGCACCGTCTTGTGCCCGGCCATGCGCCCCAAGCTCTGCTGGACGTGCGGAGCCAGCACGTTCTCGAAGCTCACCTTGTCGTTGTCGAAAAACCGGTAGGCGGCCTGCATCTCCGCCCGTCCCTTGCACGCCGCGGGGATGCTCAGGTTCGGACGATTTCCCAAGTCCGACAGCACGATCGCCACCCGCGCGTCCAGACGTTCATCGCCAAAATCCACCGACTCCACTTCTTGCTCGGCCCATGCTGCAACCACGTTCGTCACTCCGTTGACGGAAAAACTGCGGCCGCCCCATCCTCGAGGCTGCCATTAATTGCCATACGACGCGGCTCAGACTTGTGTGGAACAACGAGGGCACACGCCGTGTGCCCCTACAATTCGACCCGCACCGCGTCGCCCCACATTCCGTCGAGGTCGTAGAACTGGCGGGCGTCCTGGCTGAAGACGTGGACGACCACATCGACAAAGTCCACGCACGTCCACTGCGCGCCGTTGTCACCGGCACGCGAAAGCGGCTTGAAATCCCTGCCCGCGCCCATTTCCTCCACCTCGTCGCAGGCGGTCTTCATCTGCCGGGGACTGGTGCCGGTGCCGATGACCAGGAAATCGGTGATCGGCGAGATGCCGCTCACGTCGAGGACCACGATATGATTGCAACGCGTATCGGCCAGCAACCGGCCCGAATCGATGGCGAACTGCCGGGCGGCGTCCATTCGTTGCTGCTGCGTCTGCGTTGCCTGAGCGGTTGCGATGACTCACCTCCTGATTTGGGACCACACTTTTGAAGATTATACGGTGGGGCAGACATTCCTGTCTGTCCAATCTTTTGCAGGGACATTCCTGTCCCTTCCTCTTCTTCTCCATGTGGATTGACAAGAAAATGAGGAAGGGACAGGAATGTCCCTGCTACACAATAGGCAGACAGGAATGTCTACCCCACCAAGGATAAAAGCATTCTCCTCGCTGATTTTGAGATTCCGGAACTTGCGCGCGCCGATCGCGTCGCAATGGCGTTGTCTGTTGCGAATGGGAGCCAGCGCGTGAACGAGACGGACCAAGACCTTGTGGGCCGGAGCCAGCGGGGCGACCGCGCCGCGTTTGAGGAGCTGGTCCGCCGGACGGCCCGGCTGGTCTTCTCACGCCTCTATCTGGAGACCGGGAGTTCAGACCGCGCCGAGGACCTGGCGCAAGAAACGTTCCTCATCGCCTGGCGCAAGATCCGCCAGGTGACCGACCCGGCTGGATTCCGCTCCTGGTTGTTTTCGATCGCGCAATCCGTCGCGATCGATGCGGCGCGGAGGGATCGCCGCCGAAAGCGCTCGGGCATGCGGCAGGGCGCCCAGCGGCTGGAGGACTTGGCCGATGGTTCGCCGGCCCCGGACGAGTCGGCCCAGCGCGAAGAGTCCCGCCAGCTCGTGCTGGCCATGCTCCGCGCGATGCCCGAGGAATACCGTTTACCCTTGACCCTGCGCTACATCGCCGGCGCCGACTACGAAACAATCGGCCAGCAACTTGGCCTGACCAACGGCTCCCTCCGCGGCCTGCTCCATCGCGGCATGATGCGCCTCCGCGAGGCGATGGGGGCGGAACCCTGAACCGTGGCACGGGCGTCCCGCCCGTGCGCGCGGTGCTGGGCTGAAACAGCATGAGCTCCCGAGAAATTGCGCCGTTCGCACGGGCGGGACGCCCGTGCCACGAGGATGACCCAATGAGCGACGACCAAGCAAATCCGTCTCACGTGATTGACCGACTCGAAGCCTATCTGGCCGATGGCCTGACCTCAGACGAGCGACTGGCGTTCGACTCGCATGTTTCGAGCTGCGATGTTTGCGCCGGCGAGCTGTCCGCCGCCCGAGTCGCCGATGAGCAACTGCGAGGCTTGTTCGCCTCCAGCCGCCCGAATGCGGCTTTCGAGGATCGCGTTGTTCAACGGCTTCGCGCCAGCCGCCGACGGATCGGCAGGCCGCTGCTGCACCCCATGTTGCTCCGCTCCGCCGCCGCGGTCGCGGCGGCGGTCGTGCTGACGGGAACAGGTCTGGTGGTGAATAATGCGATGAACGGCGACAGCTCGCTCTTCGCCACGCTCCGTTGGAGCCCACGCCAAAAAATGGCGTCGAATCTTCGGCAGATGGGTCAGGCGATTGCGATGTATTCCAATGAC
>Ga0182024_10012047_pt1 | contig 17191 bp, 19 predicted proteins | sample P32metaG_FD_120480 | JGI IMG/M metagenome (GOLD analysis project Ga0182024, IMG submission 120480) | Permafrost microbial communities from Stordalen Mire, Sweden - P3-2 metaG (Illumina Assembly) | ecosystem: Environmental > Terrestrial > Soil > Wetlands > Permafrost | place: Sweden: Stordalen...
CAGCGGCAGCGGCGCCGGCGGCATGGGGTCGATCTCCTGGCAGGAAAAGAAAAGACCCGGGGAGGTTTTCCCCGGGTCGCGGCTTTACACAAGGTAAGACGACCCGGGGTCAGCCCACGGCGACGGCGGCGATGGCGACGACGACCCGACCGGCCTTCGCGGCCGGAAGGGTGAAGACAGCCAGGTTCGCCGACGGGTGCGCCATGAGGCCAAGGTCCCAGATCGCCGGAGTTTGGGCGTACTGATCTTTTACTACCAAAATGGGCGGTCGGCAAGTCCGGCCCGTGGACGAGGGTGCGAATGAAGGGGGTGGAATCGGTGGCTTGGGTGCCTTGCACGGCGCCCCACGTGTCCTCGCACCCGAATACGACTGCCGCCCCTATTCAGCCCCGCCCTTCGCCTTGACAGGAACCCCGCCGGCCCTACGATGGTCCTGCTTTACGGCCGACAGTCACGATTGGCGTCGGCCCGTGGGACGAGACGGGGCGGGACCGATCCCCGCCTTTCGGGACGCCTAAAGGGGATTTGATGCAGCTTTTGCCCGCCTTCCGGCCGGAACTGGAACGAGCGCTTTACCAACTCTACCGCGATTACTTCGACAAGGCCGAAAAGAAACGTCGCTGGTCGTTGCGCGACGACGTCCCTTGGGACGAAGTCAACCCGGGCCTGAATCCGGCGCTGGCGGACGTGGTGGAATCGTTCTGCGCCGTGGAGTTGTACCTTCCGGATTACGTCTGGAACACGATGGCGAAATTCCGATCGAGTCGCGCCTGGTCCTGGTTCTACGCCAACTGGGGCTACGAGGAGTCGAAGCACTCGCTGGCCCTGGAGGACTGGCTGCTCCGTTCCCGCCAGCGCACCGACGAGCAGATGGCGGACCTTCAGGGGAAGGTCTACGCCCACGAATGGAACATGCCGCAGGACAACCCCGTCGCCATGATCGCTTACGCCATGGTGCAGGAACTGGCCACGGGGCTGAACTACCGCAACCTGCGCCTTCACGTGGACCGGCAGGGCGACCCCGCGCTGTCGAAGCTGCTCGGCTACCTCAGCGTCGATGAGCAGTCGCACCACAATTTCTTTCTCAAGGCCATCCGGCTTTTCATGGAGCACGACCGCGCGGACACGCTGCGGCAAGTCCACCGGGTGCTGCACAACTTCGCCATGCCCGCCATCTATGAATTGGTGGACAGCCGTAAGCGCGTGGCCGAAATCAAGGCCTTGCAGATTTTCGACAATTATATCTACTATAAGGATGTCTATCAGCCGGTCCTGGCGGCGCTCGGGGTGACCCGGCGGGAGTTCAAGCGCTGCGGCTGACCCGACCTTTTCGGTCCGCCGCGAAATCCGGAAAATCCGCGCGCCGCCTTGTTGCGGGACGGAAATCGGCGGGTATAATTCGGGTGTTTGCCGTGGCGCGAACCGCGATCGCATTCCCGACCGAATCCGGTTGCCGCGCCCCCGGACCACCCGTCGCCCCTATTTTCCGCTCCTTTGTCTCTCCTTGAAGGGGGCGCACCTGCGATGGACCATCCCGAACTCACCCTCGGCGTCGGCGGGGCCGCCGGCGACGGCGTCGCCTCCGCCGGCAACACCCTCGCCCTGGCCGTCGCCCGCCAAGGCCTCGGCCTCTACGCCTACAACAGCTACCAGTCGGTCATCCGCGGCGGCCATTCCTGGCTCCGCCTGCGCGTGTCCGCCGACAAGCCGCTCAACCACGGCGACCAGGTGGACTGCGCGGTCGCCCTCAACCAGGACACCCTCGACCGCCACCTGTGCGAATTGACCGCCAGCGGCCTCGCGGTCTTCAACAGCGCCCGCGTCAAGCCGGCCTACGAGCCGCCGCCCGGCGTCCGGCTCTGCCCGCTGCCCGTGCCGGCCCTGTGCCCGGCCGCGCGGGACCTGCCGGTCATGCAGAACACCGTCGCCGTCGGCGCCGTCCTCCGGCTCATGGGCCTGGACTTCGCCGGCCTCGAATCGGTCCTGAAAACCACGTTCGCCAAGAAGCCCCAGGTCGTCGCCGCCAACGTGGACGCCGCCCGGGCCGGCTTCGACTACGCGGCCCAGAACTTCCCGCCGTTGGCCCGGCAGCTGGCGCCGACGGCCCGGAAGTGGGCGCTGGTCACCGGCAACGAGGTGCTGTCGATGGGGGCGGCGGCGGCGGGCTGCAAATTCTACTCCGCCTACCCGATGAGTCCGGCTTCCGGCGTCCTGCACTGGATGGCCGCCCACGGCAAGGAGCTGGGGATCTGCGTCCGCCAGGTCGAGGACGAGATTTCCGTCATCAACATGGCCATCGGCGCCAACCACGCCGGCGCCCGCGGCATGTGCGCCACCTCCGGCGGCGGCTTCGCGCTGATGACCGAAGCCGTCGGCCTGTCCGCCATCCTGGAGACGCCGCTGGTCGTCATCAACGTCCAGCGCGCCGGCCCGTCCACCGGCGTGCCCACCAAGACGGAGCAAGGCGATCTCAATCAGGTGCTCGGCGCCAGCCAGGGGGACTTCCCCCGTATCATCCTGGCGCCGATCAGCATCCCCGACTGCTTCGGCTCCGTCGCCGTCGCCTTCAACCTCGCCGACCGCTACCAGTGCCCCGTCATCGTCCTGTCCGACCTGCTCCTCAGCGAGGGCAACGAGACGATCGACCCGGCGATCATCACGGCCGACGTGGAGATCGACCGCGGCGCGTTGATTACCACGGCGGACGGCCACGAGGCCAACGGCGAACCGTACCTGCGCTACAAGAACACGCCGTCCGGCGTCTCCCCGCGGGCCGTGCCCGGCGTGCCGGGCTGCCTGCACGTCGCCGCCAGCGACGAGCACGACGAGGACGGCGTCCTGCTCAGCGACGTTTATGCCGACCCCGTGCGGCGAAAGAAAATGGCGGACAAGCGGGCGCGGAAAATGTCCACTGTGCTGGACCACCTGGAGGCGCCGCAACTCGTCGGGCCTGCCGACGCGGAGGTGACGCTGGTCGGCTGGGGCTCGACCTGGGGCGTGTTGACCGAGGCCGTGGGCCGCCTGAACCGCGAAGGGACCTCCACGAACCACCTGCACGTCAAGTACCTGCTGCCTTTCCACGCCAAAGAGGTCGCGCGGCAGCTGGGCCGCAGCCGGCGGATCATCGTCGTCGAGAACAACCAGAGCGGCCAGTTCGCGCGGCACCTGCGCGCCGAAACCGGGATCGCGGCCAACGGCCACGTCCGCAAGTACGACGGCGAGCCGTTCGAGCCGAAGCACATCGTCGCCGGGGTAAAGGACATCCTGGAGGGGCGAAAGGAGATCGTCGAAGTGCTGTCCACGGAACCCGGCTGGCGCGCCGAGCACCCGACCGGCGTCGGCGCGCCGTGGGACGGCCTTGCCGTCGCGGACGCCCGCCGAGGCGCTGCACTCCCTAACAAGTAAGGAACCTGGACCATGACGACCCTGACGCTGACGCCTCCGAAGAAACTGGAGGTCAAGGACTTCAAGGCGGACGTGCCGCCGGACTGGTGCCCCGGCTGCGGCGACTTCGGCGTGCTGAACGTCTTGCAGAAGGCGTGCGCCGAGTTGGAGATCCAGCCGCACCAGCTGCTGGTGGTTTCCGGCATCGGCTGCTCGTCGAACCTGCCGGGCTTCTTCCGGTCCTATGGCGTCCACAGCCTGCACGGCCGGGCGCTGCCGTTCGCCACGGGGGCACGGCTGGCCAACCAGAGCCTGACGGTCGTGGCGGTGGGCGGCGACGGCGACGGCTACGGCATCGGCCTGGGCCACTTCATCCACGCCATGCGCCGCAACGTCAACATCACCTACATCGTGATGAACAATGAGGTGTACGGCCTGACGACGGGCCAGACGTCGCCGACGAGCGAGACCGGCATGGTCACGAAGAGCGCGCCGGGCGGCAACCTGGAAGGGATGCTCAACCCGGTGGTGCTGGCCCTGGCGACGGGCTGCGGCTACGTCGCCCGCGGATTCAGCGGCGACCCCAAACAGCTGCTGCAGCTGTACAAAGGCGGCATCCGTCACGAGGGCTTCGCGCTGATTGACGTGTTCAGCCCGTGCGTGACGTTCAACAAGCACAACACCTACCACTGGTTCCGCGATCACGTCTACCGCCTGGAGGACGGCGGCCACGACCCGACCGACTTCCCCGCGGCCATGGACAAGGCGCGGGAGTGGGGGGCGAAAATCCCGATCGGCCTGATCTACCACAACCCCGACCGCCGGCCGTCGCTGGACTCGCTCGACCCGGCCTTGCAGGGAACGCCGCTGGTCCACCGGCCGCTGGGGCTAAGCCAGGAGCAACGGCGGAAGATGGCCGAGGAGTTCATGTGACGACTGGCGGGGAACGAACGGACGGTGCGCGGCGCCGCTCGTACAATCGCCTCCATGTGGGCGCGTTTCCGCCGATGGCTGCCGGTTCTCAAGCTGCTGTTCACCGTCGTCGTCCTGGCGGGGGCGGCCTGGTTCTTCGCGCGCATCCTGACCAATGAGGAACTGCGGAGCACCGATCGGTCGCGGACGCCGGCCCAGATTCTTTGGGAGCAGGCCCGCGCCGCCCGCCCCGCCGACCTGGCGCTGGCCTCCGCCCTTTACCTGTCTGGAATGGCGTTTTCCGGACTCTTCTGGGTCGGCCTGCTGCGCGCCGCCGGCGCCCCCCTGCCCGTCGCCGCCGGACTCCGCGCTTACTACATCAGCCACCTCGGCAAATACACGCCGGGTATGGGCCTGCCGACCGTGATGCGCACGACCATGGCCGCCGCGGCCGGCGTGCGCCCCGGCACGGCCGCGCTGACGGCCGCTTATGAAACGCTGACCACGATGGCCGCCGGCGCCCTCGTCGCCGCCGTCGTCATCGCCCGGAAGGCGACCGGCGATCCCTCCCTGCTTTGGAAGGCGCTCGGCCTGCTCGCCCTGGCCGGCGTGCCGATCTTGCCGGGCGTCTTCAACCCGCTGGTGCGGCGACTGTCCGCCCGCTTCACCGCCGGCCAGCCCCTGCCGCGCCTGCCCTTCGCGGCGCTGCCGATCGGCCTGGCGATGACGGCCTGCGGCTGGGCCTTCCTCGGCGCCAGCCTGTTCGCGGTGGTTCGGGCGGTGCAGGCGTCGCCGCCGCCGTGGACCGTCGCAGAGTGCCTGGACTGCACCGCCATCGCCGCTCTGTCTTACGTCGCCGGCTTCGTCGGCCAGACGCCGGGCGGCCTCGGCGTCCGCGAGGTCATCATGCAACGGCTCCTGGCCCCGCGCCTCGGCGGCGACGCCCCGGCCCTCGTCGCCGTGCTGCTGCTGCGCGTCCTGTGGACCGCCGCCGAACTCGCGGCGGCCGGAATCCTCTTTTGGCTGCCCGTGAAGGCGCTCCAGCCGCCGAATGGCGAGCGGCGCGGCGTCAGCCCGCCGGTGAGGCCGAAACCGGCGGGCTGACGCCGCGCCGCTCGCCAAAAAGGTTAAAGCATCCCATGATTAGCGCCGTCATCCCCGTCTTCAACGAGCAGGAGAGCTTGGTCCCGCTCCACGCCGAGATCGTGGATACGGCCAAACTGGCTGGCCTTGATATAGAGATACTTTTTGTGGACGACGGCAGCTCCGACGGGTCGTGGGAGGTGATTGCCGGGCTGGCGCGGACGCACCCCAACGTCCGCGGCATCCGCTTCCGCCGCAACTTCGGCAAGGCGGCCGCCCTGGTCGCCGGCTTCGATGCCGCCCGCGGCGACGTCATCATGACGCTCGACGCCGATTTGCAGGACGACCCCCACGAAATCCCGCGCTTCCTGGCGGCGATGCAAAACGGCGTCCCCGTGGACGGCCGGCCCGCGGGCCGCGGCCTCGACGTGGTCAGCGGCTGGAAGCGCGTGCGCCACGACCCCTGGCACAAGGTCCTGCCCAGCCGCGTCTTCAATCGGATGGCCGGCGCCCTGACCGGCGTGTACCTGCACGACCACAACTGCGGCATGAAGTGCTACCGGGCCGAGATCTTCCGCGAGGTTCGCCTGTACGGCGAGCTGCACCGCTTCATCCCGGTGCTGGCGGCGGCGCGCGGCTTCCGCGTCGGCGAGATTGAGATCAACCATCGCCCACGCCGCTTCGGTTACTCCAAGTACGGCGTCTGGCGCTTCGTCAAAGGTTTTCTCGATCTCTTGACGGTTAAATTCCTGACGGGGTTCGGCCGCCGGCCGCAGCACCTGCTCGGCGGCGTCGGCCTGCTCTGCTTTCTGCTGGGCGGCCTCGGCCTGGCCTACCTCGGCGTCACCTGGGTGGTCCGCTTCTGGCGGCCGGACCTGTTCCCGCCGCTGCACGAACGGCCGATGCTCATCTACGCCCTGGCCGCCCTGCTGCTCGGGGCGCAGATGATGACAATCGGTTTTCTCGCCGAATTGCTCATCTCCTACCAGGGCCGCCATGACGACGTGTACAGCGTCGTCGAGCGCACCTTCGACGGCGGGAAGACGGAAAAGACGGGCCCCACACTATGAATGTTCCCACGCCAGACCTCACAAGGGACCTTCGCCGACAGGTCTATTGGCTGCTGATCGCCGTGGCGGCGGCCGGCGCCGCCGGCCGCATTCTGTCGGCCGAACGCCTCTACGAGCCGAGCCGTGCCGTGCCGCCGGGAGGGCGGGCGGACGGACGCTATCAAGTCTGGCCGGACAAACAGCCGCGGCCGATGCCCACCTTCGGCTCCAACGACCGATCGCGCTGGGACACCGTCCGGGCGCTGGTAGACGAGGGGACCTTTGTCATAGGTCGCCGCGACCCGTCACGCGCCACGTCGGACAACCCCTACGGGGATTACGGGATCGTTTTTGAGGACGGCTGGACTTCAGTGGACAAGGTGCTGAATCCGGTGACGCTGGAATTTTACTCCAGCAAGCCGCCGCTGCTGACGGTCCTGATGGCGGGCGAATACTGGCTGCTGAAACACGCCCTCGGCTGGTCGATCAACGATCACCCTAACGAGGTCGTCCGCGTGGGTCTGCTGACGTTCAACGTGCTGCCGCTGATCTTCTACCTGTGGATGCTTTCCCGGCTGGCGGAGCGCTACGGGGCGACCGACTGGGGCCGGCTGTTCGTGGTCGCCGCCGCGGCCTTCGGGACGCTGCTCACTCCCTTTCTGATCACCTTCAACAACCACGTCCCCGCCGCCTTCGCCGCCCTGGCCGCCCTGTACGTCGTGCTGCCACTCGCCTTCCCGGAGGGGCCGTCCGGCGGCCGCCTTCTTGGCGGCGCGACACGGCTCTTGGCCGCGGGCGTCGCCGTGGGCCTTCTCGTCAATTTCGAGCTGCCGGCCGCCGCCTTCGCCGCCGCGCTGGGCCTGCTTTTGCTGGCGCGCGCGCCCGTGCGGACGCTCCTCTGCTTCCTGCCGCCGGTGCTGATCCTGATCGCGGCGTACTTCTTCCTCAATCACCTGGCCACAGGACAATTGCTGCCCGTTTACGAGAAAATAGACACGCCCTGGTATCAGTACCCCGGCAGCGTCTGGGCCACGATCCATCCCGGCGCGGGGCGCGGCATCGAGTTCGCCAAGTACACCGAGGGCCGGGGGATGTACGCCTTTCACCTCCTTTTCGGCCATCACGGCTGGTTCTCGCTGACGCCGGTCAACCTTCTCGGCGCGGCCGGCATGGTCCTGGCGTTCGTGCATCTTTGGAGGCGGGTGCGCGCCGGTCGGCGGCCGGACGCACCACCGACGGCCGCCTGGGACGTGACGGCGGCGGGGTCGGCCGCCGTGTCGCTGGTCGTGTTCGTCTTCTACGCCTTCGTGGTTTCGACGGCCAACTACGGCGGCTGGACCAACGGGCCGCGCTGGCTGCTGTGGCTGACGCCGCTGTGGCTGTTCGGCGCCCTACCCGTCGCCGACTGGCTCGGCCAGCGGCGCTGGGGGCGGGCCGCGTGCCTCGTGCTGCTGGCGCTGTCGGTGCTGTCGGCCAGCTATGCCGACTGGAACCCCTGGCGACACCCGTGGATCTACAATTGGATGGAAGCGGGCGGCTGGCTGCCGTATTGAGCCGCATTTTCGCGCCCGTTTCGCGGCGGCCGCCGTTGCGGTTGACATGCGAACGCCGCCTGTCATAAGCTGTCGCCCGTCCGCAAACGGAACAGAAACAAGGCGACGCACGGCCGACCGACGCCCCTCCTCGAAGGGGCCGCGTGTCCGCGCCGCCGCCCGCGCGACCTCACGGACGAGAAAGGAACATCACGGATGCGACACACGCGGGCCGCCCTCCTGGGGGCGGCGTTGCTTTCTTTGGCGGCCGCCGGCGCCGTCCATGCGGAACCCGTTCAGTGGTCTTACAGCTGGTCGCGCACGCCGGATCGCATCGACGCCGACGGCACGACGACGAGCTACCTGCAACTCAGCGACGCCAGCAAGACCGTCACGTCGGGGACCCCCGCGCCCATCGTCGCTTCCAACGTATTCACCTACGGCAACGGGCCGAACGGGCCGCCCGCCGTCTTCAGCGCCCCGGCGAATCCCATTCCGAATTTCGTCACGCTCACCATCTACGACCAGGCCTCCGGCGAGTCCGGCAACGTCAGCTTCGACGGCGAGATTTTCGGATATTTCACCCCCGCGAACGACCACGTGCAGACCTTCTACACCGGGACGCTCACGAAGTCCATCCTGGTGGGCAAGCACCTTTACACCGTCGAGATGGACGACTTCGCGCCGGACGCCGCCGACTGCGCCACGGGCCACGTCACCGCCATCGCCACGGTGATCGTGCAGAGCCTACCCGAGCCGTCGGCCGCCGTCCTGGCGGCGCTGGGCATCCCGGCGGTCGGCCTGTTCTGGATGCGGCGACGGCGGAGAAGATAAAGGCATATCTCTCAGTTCCTTCCACCGCTCCCGGAACGACCGCGCCGCCGGCGCCGGGAAGTCGCGCGTCGCCGTCCACGCCGCGCCCGGCCCCGGCAGCCGCCGCAGCCAGCCGTCACGCGCCCACGGCCGCAGCGCCAGCCGGCCGGCCCACAACGCCAGCCGGTACAGCCACGGCCGGCGCAACACCGCCGCCGACAGGGCATACGCCAGCTTCTCCCAACGACTCTTTTTCGCCCCGCCGTGGGTTTGCAACTCGCGCAAGCCGATGAGCATATGCGGGATGTTGATTTTCACCGGGCAGGCCGCCTGACACGCCCCGCACAGCGAAGAGACGTGCGGCAGATGGGGGTTCGCGGCGACGCTGTCGTACAGCGGCGTCAGGATGCTGCCGATCGGCCCCGAGTAGACGCCGCCGTAGGCGTGGCCGCCGATGCGCCGGTAGACGGGGCAGGCGTTCAGACACGCCCCGCATCGGATGCACTGTAGGCTCTCGCGGAACGGCGTCGCCAGCACGCGCGACCGGCCGTTGTCCAGCAGCACCAGATGAAACTCCTCCGGCCCGTCCCGTTCGCCGGGACGGCGCGGCCCCGTGAGAAAAGTGGTGTAGACGGACAGCGTTTGTCCCGTGGCCGCCCGCGCCAGCAGTTTCAGGAACACCGGCAGGTCGATGCGCCGCGGGACCACTTTTTCGACGCCGACCAGGGCGACGTGGACGCGCGGGCAGGTCGTCGTCAGCCGACCGTTGCCCTCGTTGGACACGAGGACGACGGTGCCAGTCTCGGCCACCGCGAAGTTGCCGCCGGTGATGCCCATGTCGGCGTGCGCGAACTTGTCGCGCAGCAGCCGCCGGCCGGCCTGGGCCAGAAGTTGCGGGTCGTCCGGGATCGCCTCTCCGGAGTAGGCGGAGAGGATGCGGGCGATGTTCTCGCGCGTCTGGTGGACCGCCGGGGCGACGAGGTGCGACGGCCGTTCACCGGCCAGCTGAATAATGAACTCGCCGAAGTCCGTTTCCGTCACCTCCAGGCCGGCCGCCTCCAACGCCGGATTGAGATGCACTTCCTCCGTGGTCATCGACTTCGATTTCACGACGCGCCGGCAGTCCGTTTTCCGGGCGATCTCGACGACGATGCGCCGGGCGTCCTCCGCCGTCGCCGCCCAGTGCACATGGCCGCCGCGGGCCTGAACGGCCGCTTCCAGCTGTTCGAGGTAGCGGTCGAGGTGGGCGAGGGTGTGCTCCTTGACGCGCTTGGCGTGGTCGCGGAGGGCGTCGCTGTCGGCCAAGGCCGCGTAGCCGCGACGGTTGCCCGCCATGAGCGTATCGGTCAGGCGTATCAGCGCGGCCTGCAACGGGGGGTCGGCCAGCGCCTGCCCGGCGGCGTTCATGAAGTCGTGGTGTTCGTGCCGCGCGTATTCGTTCATGAAGGGCCTCTTTTGGGCAGATTCGTGGCCCGCCGGCCGCCGCCCTTGTAGGGGAAAAACGCCCACAGGAACGCCCCCACGGCCAGCCCGCCGCCGCCGCCGACCAGGACCGGCGTCAAAGGATCGACGCCGCGAATGGCGGCGTAGTACGCGCTCCACGCCGCCCCGAGCGCCGCCCCGGCCACGGCGGGCGCGAACACCCACCGGATGCCGCGCACCGGACGAGGCGGGTCCGCGTTCTCCGTCGCGTCCCGCTCCTCGGGCTCCTCGGCCTCCGGGCCGTCGGGATATTCGTACATTCCGGGCCTCCTTCCTTTACGTCTTCTCCAGCACTTCCGCCAGGTGCATCGTCCGCACGGCCCCGCCGCGGCGGCGCAGGCAGCCGCCGATGTTCATCAGACAGCCGGCGTCCGTGGCCACCACCACGTCCACGCCCGTTTTTTCGATGAACGCCGCCTTGTCGCGGACCATCGCCCCGCTGATCTCCGGGTAGCGCACCGAGAACGAGCCGCCGAAACCGCAGCACTCGTCGGCCCGCTCCAGCGGCACGTATTGCAATCCCTTCACGCGCCGCAGCAGCCGTTCCGGTTCCGTCAGTAGGCCGAGGCCGCGCAGGTGGCAGGCCATGTGGTAGGTCGCCCGGCCGACGAACCTCGATCCCACGTCCTCGACGCCGAGCACGTTGACGAGGAAGTCGGACAGCTCATGCGTCCGCCGCGACAAATCCTCCGCCCGACCCTTCCAGGCGGGTTCGTCGTGAAACAATTCCGGATATTCCAGCTTGATCATGGCGGCGCACGACCCCGACGGCGCGACCACCTTTTCGGACCCGGAAAACGTGCGGATCGTATGCCGGGCCAGTTCGCGGGCCTCGTCCGAATAGCCGCTGTTGAAATGCGGTTGGCCGCAGCAGGTCTGCGCCGCCGGGAAGCCCACTTCCACGCCGAGGCGGCGCAGCAGGCGCACCGTCGCCGCCCCCACGTCAGGGAACAGGGCGTCGCCCAGGCACGTCACCATTAGCGAGACTTTCATCGTCGGTCAAAGCAGGCGTCGGCCCTGCTGCTCCAAACCGGAGGTCACGAAGCGCACGGCCCGTTCGGCCACGTGATTGAAATACTGCCAGGAGTGTCCGCCGGCCCGCGTTTCCAGGTCGCATTCGTGTTCGACGCCGAGGGCGGCCAACTTTTCGTGCAGCCGGTCGGCGCCGCGGAACCACGGGTCGTCGGGGTCGCCGCAAAAGAAAAGGTGCGGCGGAGAGCGGCTCGGGTGGACGTGCATCGGCGCCGTGTCCTGGCGGCACTGCTCCTTGCTGTCGTACATGCCATCGACGGGCGTGCCGTGGCCGTACAACTCGTGGTATTCGATGGACGGCGCGATCGCCGCCACGACCGGGAACAGGTCCGGCCGCTTAAACGCCAGCCGCAACGCCCCCTGTCCCCCCATGCCGACGCCGAGCAATCCCACGGCCGGCGGCGCCAGACCCCAGCGCTCTTGAAAGAACGGCAGTAGCTTCTGAATCAGATAGTGTTCCGGCGACATTTCCGCGTCAAATTCGGGACAAACGCGGTCGGCCCACCAACAGCGCTGGCCGTGCGGACAAACGGCAGCCAGGCGCAGCTCGTCGAAGAGGCGGGTGAAGGCGGGCCGATCGCGCAACGTCTTAAGGCCGACGCCGTGCAGGTGCAGCACGCCGAAGCGCGGCCGGCCCCCGCCGGGCGGGTCGTACACGTCGGCCGGCTTGCCGGCGATTTCCACGGTGGACCAGACGCCGTTCATGGAAGCTTTCTAGGCGCGGCCCCAGCGCCAGACGGCCTGAACCTGGACAATCCGATCCTGCTCCCGCACTCTGAAGTTGACGGCGAGCGGCAGGACAATCAGGATCCGTGTAGGGGGAGAGCGCGATTCGCCCTCGTTTAGCGGGTCCCGCGCCAGCAGGGCGTCGATTTGGTCCGCCGCCGCGGCGACGGCGCCTCGGTTCGTTGCCTCAGTCCACAGCCGCGCCAGCTGTTGTTCGGCCGCCGGCTTCCAGAGCACGGTGTATGTCATTTGCGGCCCAACCGCTGCCAGATCTCCGCCAGGGTCCGGCCCCCAGGCTCCTCCATGAACCGTCTTATGTCTTCTTCGGTGTAGGGGCACTGGTCAAAGGTGTACAGCAGTTTTTTGTAGACGGCGTCCGGCAAGAAATGCCCCATCGTCCGGCCCGACTCGTCGCAGAATTCCACCTGATCGTCTAGGCCATTGAGCTTAGATCGCAGAGATTCGTCAACGATCACTCTCGTCATGATTGCACCTCCGGCGGATCAGTCTTCACGCCGCCATTCTACCACGGCGGATTCCTGGCACAAACCGGGAAAACGTCGCCCCAGGCGCATCCGCGAGGCGCCCCCTTGTCCGTTCCGCCTCCCGGCGTAAAAGGAGCGCAGGCACTTCGCCCGAACGGAGCAGGCCCGATGTTCACAAAAATCGTCTTGCCCGTGGACCTGACCGACAAGCACCAACCGGCCCTCGACGCCGCCGCACGGCTGGCCGAGCAGGGCGGCGGGTCGGTGACGCTGCTGCACGTCGTCGAGGTCATTCCGGGACTGCCGATGGAGGAAGAGGGCACCTTTTACGGCCGGCTGGAGCGCCTGGCGCGAAGCCAACTCCAGCAACTCGGCAAGTCGCTGGAAGAACGCAAGGTTTCTTGGAGCGTCGAGGTGCGGTTCGGCAAACGCGCCGCGGAGACGGTGCGCTACGCCGCGGAGACGGCGGCCGACCTGCTCATCGTGACCGCGCCGCCGGTGGACCCGGCCCATCCCGCGGCGGGCGTGCAAAGCATGAGTTTCACCGTCGGCATGTTGTCGCCGTGCCCGGTGCTGGTCGTCAAGTGAGCATCGGCGACTTACTCACTCCGTTTCATAGGGTTCCGGCAGGCCGATACGGCTGTAGGTGTCGGCGAAGTGCTTGGCGAGGTGTTCGCGGTACAACGGCTGCACACGCGCCCGCCGTTGGCCGCGTCGGCAGAGTTCCGTCAGCAGGTCCAGGCGCACGGTATGCAGTTGCCGCATATCCACGATCATTTCCGGCAGACCAAGCTCGGCGTTTTTCGGCAGGAAATACCAGCCGAAGACGCGGCCGGCGCGGATCGGGCCGCGGACGTCCGCCGCTTTGAGCAGGTTCTGATCGACCATCTCTCGCGCGTCCATCACCGCGGCGCACACCGCGAAATGGGCCTTCCGATTGGCGAGGTCACAGCCTGCGTCAGCACCAGAACCCGAACCGTAGGGCTTTCAACATCGTGTGAAACCAGGGTGATGGGGTCGTAGCTGGCGAGAAGCAGCACGGGGCAGCCTTCGATCAGGTCGCCTTGATCCACTGCGTCGGCGGCGTCCGGCAACCGATACAGGGGGTAGGTCATGAATTATCCTCCTCCTGAGGTATTTCCGGGATGTCGGGCGGCGGTAATTTACCCGGTTTGGCGATCAACCGAACCCCTCCCGACGGCGCCGGCAACTCCACCCACGGATCGAGCATGATATCGGATTCGACCAGCGGCGCCGGCATCATTTCCGGCGGAATGTCCTCCAGCATACGCACCACCACCTGCCGCCCGTTCACCTGACAGCGGTACGTCTGCCCCGGTTGCAGGTTCAACTGCGCCAGCGCTTCCACCAGCGGATTGCTCATCGCTCCCTCCTTCCCGACCGGCTTTCTCGGTCTTACCCCATTGTACCTCGCCGCGACTACTTCAATTTCCACTGCTCCGCGTCGGTGAACACCAGCAGCGGGTCGAACGGCGGCGCCGCCACGCCGTTGCCGACGAACGCCAGCGGGTCGAGCTGCCACAGCGGGATGAACGGCATCTCCTGATTGAAGAAGCGGTCGTGCAGTTCGTGCGCCCGCGCCCGCACCTCCCCGAAGTACCGTTGCCGGCTCTCGTCCCGGACCATCCCGGTCAAGGCGCCGTGGTAGTCCAGGTAATTGTCGCGGGCCGGCTCCAGCAGCGGGCCGAGCCAGTACACGTCGTCGGGATAGTCGTAATGATAATAGGCGAGATCGTAATTATGAGTATCCTCCACGTCCTTGCGCAACTGTTCCCCGGACTCGCCCATCGGCGTCAGCTTCACGCCCAGGGAGTCTTTCATCCCCGCGCACAGCTTTTCCATGGCGTCCTTGACGGCCGGGTCGCCGAGCGGGTATTTCAGACTCAGCGTGGGGATTTCGCGGAGGCCGGCCTTGCTCATCTCCGCCTTGGCGTCTTCGACGTTTCTGGGGGCCAGTCCGGGGTTGGCGGCCCACGACTTCGCCGGGTAGGGGCCGTTCAGCGGCGCGTGCAACTCGCCCTTCTTCTCCCGGAAACACTCGTCCAGCAACGCCGTCCGGTCGACGGCGTAGGCGAGGGCGCGGCGGAAGGCGGCGTTGGCCAGGACGAAGTTGCGGTGGTTCACGGCCAGGAAGTAGACGCGCCGGTTCGGGACGGCGGCCGGCGGCGCGTTCACGCTGAAGGTCGGAGCCTCCTTCCGCAGGGCGGCCGCCTCCTTCGCCGTCAGGTCCAGGATCAGGTCGAAGTGGGGGGCCTCCTTCACCGCGTCCGTATAAGCGTAAAAGCGGATCTCCTGAAGGTGCGGCAGTCCGGCCTTGTCCTTGCGGGCGCCGTAATAGGGGTTGGCGGTGAAATAGACGCAGTCGTGACCGTCCTTTTTACCCGTCCCGCCGTACACGAATGGGCCGCTGCCCAGCGGATGTTCCGCAAACGCGGCCGAATCGGGGGCCGGCCCCGACGGCAGCAATTTGAAGTTCATCGGCGCCAACGGGTCGAGCCAGCCCTGCCGCAGCGTCAGGCTCACGCGCGTCGGGTCGGCCACGTTGACGTCCTCAAGGAGATCGGCCCAGACGCGCGGCCGGCGCGGCGACTTGCCCGCCTTGAGCCGCTCCACGGTGGAGCGGACGTCGATGGCCCGGAGGAGGTCGCCGTTGGACCAGCAGGCGTTTTCCGGCAGACGAAATTCGCGGCCGCGCGGCGTCATCCTCGGCCGGCCCTCCGCCAGCTCCGGCTCCCAGCGGCAGCCGCCGGCGCCGTCCGGGCTGAGCTTCATCAGGCTCTCGAACAGCAATTCCACCGCCCGCAGGTCGGAATCGCTCACCGCCGACGCCGGCGACATGAGCGCCGGCAGTTCACGCACGCCGACCCGCAACGTGGGATGTTCCTTGTTCCGTTCCAGCCGGAAGGCCCGCAGGTCCGGCAGCGTGGGCCACGCCTCCGCAGCCTCGTTGAGCAGTCGGCCCATGCGTTCGGGGTTCTTCTCCTCCTTGGCCTCGGCGAGCAGGGCCTTGGCCTGCTCGTGCAATGCGTCGGTAACGGGCGCGAGGACCTGGCTCCGCGGGAACAGGTCCGCCAGCTGGAGCGACTTCCGGCGGGCTTCCGCTTTCTGTTCTTCGCTCGACGCCTTCTGGAACAACGCCTTGACCAACTCGGTCAGCGGCGTGGCGATGCGCTCCCGGTCCTGTTCGCCGTGGTAGGTCGCGGCCAGGCGCTTCGTCAGGGCGAAGGCGGCGTCCCAATCGGGCGGGTTCGCCTCCGTCAACTGCTTCAGTTCGTCCAGCAGCACGTCGAGCAGCTTCTGTTTCAGGGCGTCCTCGACCGGTCGCCAGCCGTCGCCGCGACGGCCGCCGCGTTCCATGGCCGATTGATGGAACAGAAGCACGGCCGTCAACGCCTGCTCGGCGGCCACGTCCTGGTCGTAGCGCGACAGGACCATTTGCGGGTCGGCGGACTTCGAGTAATCGTTAGCCAAAAAATCTTTCACCGCGTCCAGGGCCAATTCCTCATACGGCTTGACGGCCACGATGGTCGCCTTTTTCTTCGCAACCGGGACGCCGGGCGTCCACGAAGTCGGCGGGAACGGCGTCACGGTAAGCGGATCGGGGATGGCGTCGCGGTTGGTCCCGATGTAATCGGGGATCGGCACGACGTTTTGCTTTTGCATCTTGTCGAATTCGTACTTCACCACGTCATGCGGCACGGCCAGCTCGCGGAACAGCCGCTTGACGTCGGAGTTTTTGGCGTCCTTCGCGGCCTCGGCCAGATCGACGGCCCGCGGGGCGGCCGCCTTGGGGCCGACGTCGTCGGGTTCATCGACGGACACCTTATGGGTCTTGACCGGCTTGGCGTCGGGGTCTTCGTCTTCCGGCGGACGCTGCGTCTTGGCGGCCGGGTCGTCGGCCTTTTTCGGCTCGGGATCGCCGGCCGGGGACAGGCCGGCGACGGCCGCCGCCAGAAACGTCAGCGCCAGTCCGCCCGCCAGGATTCGGATGGCGTACCCGCTCGGGAAGTGCCTTCGGCCGGTCATGGGTCGGTCTCGCGTCAGTCGTGAAGGGAGATGGGGCGTAAGATGGATTATAGCAGGCAGACGGGCCGGGCGGGCAAGGGAAACGGCGATCCACGGTGCGACTTGTGTGCCGCCGGTTTTTCGGCAAGAATGAATGGGTGAGATAAGCGAAGCGACGGTCGGAGGGCGAATCGATGCTCGTGAGTTTGCGGCTTCAGTCGGCTTTGGATGAAGCGAAGGCGTTGGCGAAAGAGGTCGTCTCGCTCCCGACGGCGCCGGACGGGTTGCGCGACCTGTTGGAAGAGTCCGTCGAACTCGTCGCCTACTGCGGACAGTACCCCGACCGACTCCGCGAATACCGGGAGGCGTTTTACCGGGCGAGTGCGCTTCCCCGCTGCGTGGAGGACTTGGCGCCCGCCATGAACGGCCTCATCGACCTCGCCGGGGCGTTTCAAGAAACCGTGCGGGCCGTGGCCGCGGCCCTGAAGGAGGCCGAACAGGCCCGGCGCGAAACGGAGAGGCAATGGGGGCCGGGGATGCCCAAGGCGGACCTGACGGTGCTGGACGCGACGGCCGAGGCCTTGGGCGCCTTGCAGGCTGACATCGAGGCCGAGTGGAAATGGCTACAGGAGGACACCCCACTCGGCCGGCCGCTGCCGACGACCGC
>Ga0182024_10012048_pt1 | contig 17190 bp, 16 predicted proteins | sample P32metaG_FD_120480 | JGI IMG/M metagenome (GOLD analysis project Ga0182024, IMG submission 120480) | Permafrost microbial communities from Stordalen Mire, Sweden - P3-2 metaG (Illumina Assembly) | ecosystem: Environmental > Terrestrial > Soil > Wetlands > Permafrost | place: Sweden: Stordalen...
CATGCATGCGCGATGAAGCACCCGGCGAATAGTAGCGCGCCGCAAACCACGCCCCTCAAGGCTATCCGCTTCGCGGCGACGTGCCGCCGACCTTGACCGGCGCGGCCGGCGCGCATTTGTCAAACCATGTCGGCTCCGAGGAGAATGCCGTATCCCCGTCCCACCAAGGAGAACGTCCTCCCTCTCGAAATCCATCGCGCTCTCCCCCACCCCAGCCCGACTTCATCCGAATTTGTGCGGGGTACAATCGAACGAGGCCACAATCTCGAAAAGGATCGTGGCCGGAAACGAGCCGGCAGTGAGCGGGGGGTTCGGCAGTCAAGTCATCTCGCACAAATGACGACGGCGCCATGTAGCCCCGGCGTTCCCAATGGAACGGGAGCTGCCCGCATCATTCCAGCTGCGATGCGCACGGCACACCGGCTCCGTTCCGCCCATGACAGCTTCACCACAGGAGCTTTTTCTCGGCGCCCGGATCTCGGGCGGTGTCGTTATGTTGGCGTCGGAAGCGCGGCGTCGCCACCTCTACATCGTCGGCCAGACCGGCACCGGCAAATCGACGCTTCAGTTGAACCTGATCGCGCAGGACCTCGCAGCCGGTGAGGGCCTGGCGCTGCTCGACCCGCATGGTGATCTCGCCGAAGCGGTCCTGCTCCACATTCCTCGAGACCGCATAAACGATCTCGTTTACGTGAACCCGGCCGACAGCGAGCGGCCGATCGGCTTCAATCCCCTATCGGCGGTGCCCGAGGATCTCAAACCGATCGTCGCCGATGGCGTCGTCTCGGCCTTTCGCCATGTCTGGCCGGAGAGCTGGGGGCCGCGGCTCGACTACATCCTGACCAACGCGGTGCGCGCGTTGCTGGACGTTCCCGGCGGCACGCTACTGATGCTCCCCCGCTTGCTGATCGATGAGAATTTTCGGGTGCAACTCGTCGACCAACATGTCGCCGATCCATTCGTGCGCTCCTTCTGGCTGAGCGAATACGCGAGCTACGGCGATCATTTCCGCGCCGAGGCGATCTCCCCGATCCAGAACAAGGTCGGCAAAGCGCTGATCGAGCCTCGCCTGCGCAACATGCTCGCCCAGCCTCGCAGCACGATCACCTTGCGCCGGTTGATGGACGAGCGTGCGATCGTGATCTGCAATCTCGCGAAGGGGCGATTGGGCGAAGGCACCTCGCACTTGCTGGGCGCGCTGCTGACGACGACGATCGCGCAAGCAGCGCTGTCGCGCGCGGACCAGACGCCAGCCGAGCGGCAGACGTTCCACTTATATGCCGACGAATTCCAGTCGTTCGCGACCGATAGCTTCGCGCTGATCCTGTCGGAAGCTCGCAAGTATGGGCTGACGCTGACGGTAGCACACCAGTACCTCGACCAGCTCCCCGACAAATTGCGCGCCGCCGTTTTCGGCAATGTCGGTTCGATGATCGCGTGCCGCACCGGCGCGTCCGATGCGCCAATCATTGCAGAGCAGATCGGGCTCGGCGGCGCCGACGCGTTGCTCGATCTGCCGAACTACGCGGCCTGGACGCGGCTCCTCGTCGATGGGGTGCCGAGTTCACCGATGCGCCTCAGCCTCTATGACGCTCCCCTTCCCCGTCGCCCGAACGCGCGCCGTCTGATCGACATCAGCCGTAGGCGCTTTGGTCAACGACGTGCCGACGTCGAGGAACGCATCGGGCGATTTCTTGCCGCATGAATTTCGCTGTGGGGCTCTTGCCAAAGTGCTGCCTACTGGCATGCCTACGATGATGCCTACACAGATGCCTACCGTCGGCACAAGGCGTAGGCACATCGCGAACCGATAAGCCGATGATCTCGCGTCGATTTTCAACATTCCCCTGTCGCATTTTCGGCCGCGACGGGGGATGTGTTGGTTGGTTGTTGTGTTGCTTTCCGCATACGCGGGTGCGCCTGTCGGCGAGTAGAGAGTGTGAGTGTCCTTCGGAGATCGAGGCGATAGTGAGCTTCTCTTGCCTCGGCCCCATCGGCTAAAGCCGAAGGGGCCTCGATCGCGTCCGCGGTGATGCCAGCCACGGCTTGTGGACGTGCGGCGCCATTGAGTGGAGGGGAACGACGCGTCCGCGCTGCGCTCGGCCTGCGGAGTACCGCAGACCGGCTTCGCGGCCGGTCGTTCCCCGCTGATATGGCACCGACGGCAAATGCCTCAGAGCCGTCGGTGCCCACGTTCGATCGAAAGAGCCTGGGATTTCCCGCCCGGTTTTTTGAGCTCGTGGAACCGGATTTGGAATCGGTGGTGATGAAGCGCCGACCGGGCGCCGCGACCATCGATACCGCCTGGTGGTTCGAGAGCGGCGGGCGCCCCATCCGCACACCTGGACGTTAGCGGCCGAGCTCCGGCCGTCAACCCGCAAGGGGTTGACTGCCGTCGCCATGCGGCCGCAGGCGAGTCCTTGTGTGCGGATGGGGCTCCCGATCCCCCCGCCACAGGTCGAGCTTTATCAGCCCTCACCACCCAGACGATATGCAAAGTCCTAAGACGCTCGAACAGCGCATCTTGCAGGTGCTCGAAAACCACGACGGCAAGTGCCTCGACACCGAGGCGGAGCGGCAGAACGTCGCCGACGACTTGTTCGACATGCTCGATTGGTATCTCGGCGACCGCGGCATATGAGTATGCCGGTCTGTCGAAACTGCCGGCACCGCGGCGAGGATCATAACTGGACCGTGCCCGAATGTTCCCTCTGCGGTCGTCGTGATCCCCGTTGTCGGAACTGCGCGAGAAATCGCCAGCTTCGCCGTATCCGCGGGACCTGCCTGTGCTGCATCTGCACGAAATACGTGCCGATGCTCGATTAACCGAGATCGTGCATGAGTTCGCCGGCCGGCTCTGTACTGGAGGCCGCCGGATGCAGGAAGGGCGGGCGCCCTCTTCGGGGCGCCCGCCGCCAACCCGCTCTCCCCTTCCCAGCGGCGGGTTTGGCGTATTTCGGCCTCCCCCGCCGCCTCTATGACGCGGAGTCCGAAACGCACATTCGGTTGGTTCCTAACGCTGGAGCCGGTGCAGACGAGACCCAGCGTTTCGTAACCCAACATCCCGCCGTAGCTCCCGCTCAATCATTCGCAGCGCGGCGATCATTCTGCGCTCAACCCAGCGGATGTTGATGCTATTGGGGTCGATAAGCAGGTCATGAAATAGGGACCCATATCGAAGCCAGTGTCGAGAATATAGCTTGTTCAATTCAGCAAGCTCGTCGGCTAGAGGGGATCGCATGTCATGCAACTGAAATTCCCGAAGGGTGCTGCGGACAAGCCGTTCTAGGTTGTGACCATATGTCTTTTGAAGACGAGGATAGAAATAATCGAAATTTTTCATCAGCAAGGTGGCCTTCAACAAAATCTCAATACCTTGGCAAAGCAAATGCAGAACGACGAACTGATCTCCGCCGCCATGCCGTTGCAACAATACCGCCGCGCCTAAAAAACTTTTAGCCCTTTGATAAAAAAATAGAGTGCGCTGCCGTTTAGCGTAAAGTGACCATGGCATTAACTACCCCTCCATGCAATCTACCAACAACCATCAGGGAGATTGAAGCTGCTTCGATAGCGTCAGCCATTCCAAAAACAGTGACTCGAACTTTATCGTCGCATCCTGTCTGAGGCCCACTTTGCATGCCTCTGAGCATTGGATCATGTCGAGCCATCCAGTTTGATGGATCAACAGTCCTGGCCAATGATCACCCATAGATAGGGCGTACTTTCCGTCGCTGCCTTGTTCTGGCTCTACCATCTCGATGCTATAGCGATTGTAGTGAGTGACAGCACTGAATTGCGTGTACACCGCGCCGTACAAGCGCGCCAAGCCTTCCTTGGCCAGAGGCGTATCACTCATTGGCGGAAACGAGTCTCGTTTCTTGGCCATTGTCTCTAGCTTCGTGGCGCTCCATTCACGTACCTTTGCACGATCCTCTTTGGTCCACGTAGATGCCCAAGCCGGAAGAGGATGCCCCCGAGCCGCCTCTTCACGTTCAATCGTTTTCGGGTCAATCCTTCTGACAATTGCATTAATGGTGTCAAATATTGCGCGGTCGTACTTTGCGTATTCGTTCTGGTCGGGATTACGGATCAACCATGAGAAACGCACGGTTTGTTCGTAACGGTCACGAAGCAGTGACATTGCTGGAGGTGTAAGCGCCCATGTGGCAGTCATGCGTATGCCGTTACTGGTCGATTCCGCGATATGCATCATGCGGACGACAAGATATTCGCGGCTACCGTGTGTAATGGGTCCATGCTGAGTCGCGAGCTGCCGATAGAGATCCCACACGCGCTCGTCGAAATCACAAAATGCAGCAATAGACGGTTGAGACATAAGAGGTCCAAGGTATTTCAACGTCTCAGTATAATCCGGCATGCGCTTGATCCCCGTTCCACCAACGATCCGATTTTAAAAAAGCGTTTTGGCTGCGATGTCGAGCCAGCTCACGATTGCATCAAACGCTATTTGGATATATTCAGGATGATTGTAGAGCCATCCGGCTCCAGCTACCGCACCAACGTTGAACACGGCACTTACAGCACCGTCTAGCTTCTTCCATGACCATGTCGCAGTGGCGATTACAGCATCGCGTAGAGGTGTTGCCCAACGCTTTACAAGGGCGATTTCGGGATTTGGTTTTTGAAGCTCCGCACTAAGCTCCTGAAGCGCTGGCCGAAGTTCTCGGATCTCCTCTGGTTCTTCGCCTTCTGCCGGTGGGCGATTGTGACCGATGCCGATTGGGCGCGGACTCTCTAATGCCTTTCGTAAGTTGTCGATCGCCTCAATCGCGCGGGCTCTCGCTTCCCGTTCCTCAGGCGAACTATATCGGTCGCTGGTTTCGTCAAGGAAGACATCGAGCGAAATTGGCTCGTCCGGCGGCTCTTCGTCCCGCTCGGCATGTTCATAGAAAGGTGAGTTGGGCGCTGGAGCCCAATGGAGCGTTCCATGTATTTCTACTTTTTCGACGACCTCCTCTATCAAAGCCTCTGGAACGATGTCCCCAAACTTCTCCCACAACTGCTCTCTGGCATCAAATGGGCCACCCCACAAATACATATACCCCCCGTCGCCATCGTAGGGTGTTTCATTTTGTGGATCTTCCAAAATTCCAGTCGAACCATTGCACCATAAGCTGGCGCTGCTCGTCTTCGTCCATCTCTTTGAACGCTGCGGCCGAAATGCCAAATTGCGATCCATCCTCTAGAAAAGGTCGCGGTTCGGGCATCTCTTCAAACAGTTCATCAGACACTGGTTTGCCTACCCATCGCGAGCAGCAGCCACCCTATCAAATTCGCCAAGGACAATTCCACCAACGACACCCAAGCGCCCTCACTGAGGGAGCGCCGGATCCCGCCGCCGACGGCTCCCTCGCGAAGCCGGAGGAACATGAGCTTACCATTGCCGCAGCACAGTCTCGTGACGAGCCCGCGCCTTCTCGCGGGGTAGCATTCTTTCGGCCTCACACCGGCAGCCTGATTGCTACTCCTTATATGCCCGCTCGCCGATGACCGGTTTCGGCGCAAACTGAGCCGTCTGGACGCCTCCCGCTGAAGGACCGGAGTCGTCCCCGAGCGGAAATTCAACCCGCAATACCCTTTTCTGAAACTGGGGTGCGGATCATCCGCACCCTTGCCCTTCGGCGAGAACGGGGCGAGCTCGGTCAAGGGAGGGTCCGAGCGGCGCGGAGCGCTGCTTGGATGCCCTTTACCGAGATGGGGCGGAGCCCCGGCATCAACAGCGCCGGAACGTGGATGACATCGGCGCGTAGGTGGTGCCTTTGGGCAGAATCATCCAATACCCCAGGCCGCACCGGTTTAGGTGAGGCGCGCAAGGCGCCACGATTTCATTGATTAGAGGGCTATGGGGCTCCGCCCCTCGCGCGGGGAAGGGTGCGTGCGCCTTGGCGCACCGGCGTCCGCGTATTCCCGGTCTTCCGCCGCCGCTGATGCGGCGTTGTGCAGACCCGCTCGTGCCTCACGGCCCTGCGGGGCGGGCGATACCCCTCGCGGTCGCCGCCGATCCCCTTGCTACCCCCGGTCTCGCCGACGGGCAGAGGTGCACGCAGCACCTCAAGCCCGAAGGAAACAGACATGAGCAATCCGAAATTCATCGAGATCGACGGCAAGCGCCTCTTGTGGCGGGACGTGTTGCAGTTTCGGCGCGAGCAGAAGCAAGCCTGCGCGAACGCGGTTCAGCTCGCGTTGTTCGAGTTGCACGAGGACCGGCGACCGCTCTCCGATCGAACAGCGGCCGGGCGCTACCTCGAACCTTCGCTCTTCACCCTTCTCGACGAGGAGTGCTGAACATGAGCGCGACACGGGCTGGCGTTTAGGGCGGCGCCAATCGCAGCGACCGGCCTCGACAATCCACGACAGGCCGCGGCTGAGCGCGTGATAGAATTGCTGCATATGGATGTCGCTGCCGCTGTCACGCCGACACGAAGACCCCGATTTCGGCGCGCTGTCGAGCCGCCGCCATTCCGGCTTACCGATGATGACGTGGAGATCGTGCGTGCAGTTGCGCGGCACCGACTGATCCGATCGACGCACATCGCTACGCTTGTCGGCCGCTCGCTCGACCGCACCAATGATCGGCTCATGCGGCTTTTCCATGCGGGCTATGTCGACCGGCCGCGCGCCCAGCTCGACCGCTTCCCGACTTCCGGTACCGCGCCGATGGTCTACGCTCTCGCCGATCGCGGCGCCCGACTTCTTTGTAACCGTGAAGGCATCGCGTGCGGGGGTGCCGAATGGGGCCGGAAGAACCGTGAAGCGGGACGGCCGTTCATCGAGCACCAGATCGAGATCGTCAATTTTCAGGTCGCGTTGGAACGTGCTGTGCGCGAACGGGGTGGCGTTCGGCTCGTTTCTGCGGAGGGGATGATTTCCGCCTCGCGGCAACCGGCGGACCGGAATCCTTTTACTCTCCGAGCGAAGCTGTCGCATCGCGGCGTCATGCGCCAGGTCGGCGTCGTTCCCGATCTTGTTTTTGGCTTGGACCTCGACGACGGCTCTCGTCGCAATTTCATGGTTGAGATCGACCGTGGCACGATGCCGGTCAGACGATCCGATCCCGAGCAAACCAGCTTCGAGGGCAAGATGCGAGCTTACCTTTCTGCGCATGCCGCGAAGCAGCACGAGCGTCAATTCGGCTGGAAGAATTTTCGCGTGCTGGTCGTCACGACTGATCGGCAGCGTATAGGATCGATGATGGAAGCGTTGCGGCAAATTCGTGTTCCGCGCAGCGTTGGGCCAGCGCTTTTCCTTTTCGCTACCTTCAGCGATCTCCGGACAACACCTCCGCTTGTGACCGAGTGGCGTGATGGCGATGGATGTGCAGTCGCTTTGATCTAATCCGAAAGCCCTGTACGAACGAGCAACTGATATGAGGTCAGCTGCACATGATCGAGGAACCGTCCGACGACGAAGCAAAAGGCGTATACGCTCACTTTGGGTTGGCGTTCTATTGCGCGCGTGCGCTTGAATACGGAATTGCCAATGCACTGCTGGTCTTGAACTTGATGGAGAAGCGCGTTAGCGTAAAAACAAGTGAAGAGTGGGAAAATCTGGTTGATAAAGATTTTGACGGATCGTTTGAAAAACTCTGGGAAAATTAAAGCTGTAACCGATCCAGCGACCCTTCCAGAGAAAGCCCCACCGATGCGGCGGGGCAGGTGTTAGGCTCCGGGGCCTAAGGCTCACGTTCTAGCATGATATTCAGCACGCGACGTGTCTTGCTTAGATCCGACGGGTCTTCCGACCTACCTGTCAATGATAGATTGGAATAAACTATTGTCCATCGAAACCGCTTGCCGTCCAGTTCGAAGTTCCCGACATTGTGCTCGCCAGCCTCACTATTTTCTAGCTGGAAGTCCGAGAACGTTCGCACACGGACCAAAACTCGATGTCGGAAATCATCCGGCAACGCCTGAACCCCCGGCGAGATAAACACGTCTCCTTCCATAAAGAACTGCCGCCGAAAAAGGTCATTGAGCCGCTGAACACGTCCGCGGTCAACAGCCGACTCTCCGCTTTTCGCTGCCCCTTCGAGACCAGAGTTTGCGTCCAGCCACGACAAGCGCCGCGATGGAATACCCATGAACCCCTCCGTTCCGGTACCGATGTCCGCCAATCTGGACACCGGGGACGGGACAGAACATTATTACTCTAGCACGAAGACACTCTTTCACCTTCTTCAGACACGGTCGATATTCAACGCCGCGCCCGCCCCCGCGTCCAATCATAAATCAGAGTACATCGACTTTGCTCGATCTTAGGGTGTGCCTCAGACGCTAAAATCTACAGCGAAATAAGGAACAGCTTACCTATTAGAGGTGGATCGGAATCGCGCTTCTGCACGGTGAACCGGCCCTCGCTATAAGGAAGGGCAGGAAGATCTTTCGGCTCCAATTCTCTCATAGGTAGTTCCAGCCGTGTTGCCTCGCGAAGACCCAGCGCAAACCTCTCTGTTATCAGCACCGAGTTGGGTTGCGCGAGCGGCTCTAGCCGCGCAGCCCTCTTAAGCGGGCGTCCCGATGGGGCGCGCTTGCCATCGTCAGTTTCCCAGAAATCCACCACTCCGCGGCTTCCCCCGAACCTCATCTGACGGGGCCATTGATTAATTGTCGCCATTCTCCGGACCAGGAGCCTTGCTGCGTTTATCAACTTCACAGGGCTACCGTCCACCAGGATGAGTTTATCGCCGTCGGTTCGCGTTCTGACCTCAAGATCGCGACAGATCGACTCTACGAACTCCCGGAACATATTGGGGTACACTGTTGCGTACTCGACATCCTCCATCAGTTGGCCGTATTCTACTATGTCACCAATCAATACGAACTTCTCGACGCTGTCATCCCACATAAGGCCATTCCCGATGATATTCGTGGTATGAAAGTGGCGCTTATAATCCGACCCATGGTAATCATTAATCATATCGTCCAGCGCAGGATGTATAAAGAAGCGTTCAACTGGAGGCAGAATATTCTCGTTCCGATCAATTCGTAATTCGTCCGGGCGCGAAAAAAATTGCAGCACCCCGCCTGTTTCCTCATTCAACTTCGGTATCCCTAAAAGTCCCAGCCTGAAGAGCGAGCAGAACGGGTGCTCATTGACGGTATAGCCGTTTATCTTGGCGGCCTCCGCGTACTGCTCCACGATTTTAACTAATTCGGGAAGCGTCAAAACATTCTGTGTGATCAACTTGTACAGGTCGACTCTCGGTATGGGAACGAACGGGGACATTTCCGTCGTGTAGCTCGTCACGATATCCTTCGCTGCCTCGTACACCGCCATCTTAAGCGTGGACGCAACCCGCTGCTCTGGATCTATGGAGGAGATCTTTTCTCCCATGACCATCAGATCTCTGGGCCGACCAAGCGTATGCCGAAACAGAAAGTCAAAAAATTCCTCAGTGCGATGCGTGTAGGTGTTTTCGACCCAGATGTTTTCTTCCCCAACCAATTGTGCAATTGGATCAGATACCCGCCTGTTCCGAAGGCGGCCCCGTCGAAGTAGCCGTATGTTTTTAATAAAAATCTCTCTTAGCTCGTCTTTTGTGTATCTAAGTTCCACGCAGATTCCCTGAACCTGCAGACCGGTCGGAGAGAATTCTTGACCTCGCAGTATCGCTTCTTTTCTTAAGGACGCAAAAATCTTAACGTGTCTATTAATGCCGTGTAGCTCACGAATCGTTTCTGCGAGCCCCATCTGAGCCATAACCCATACTTGCCGGTTTTGGTTCAGATAAATAACCGGATCGCCAGAGACGGGCGAACCAATATGTTGTGACTGAAGAGGGTCAAAATACTCGTCTATGTTATCGAGAAAGATGGCGATGGGGCGGGTTATAGCTCGGTATGCCGGAATGATTTGAGCGGCGCTATCTCTCTCAAGCTGAAAAAATTCGGCGTCGGTCAAATGTAGGATACTGTTGAAGACATCAATGATGGTTTGTTGTGTCTGCGCGCTTGCCAGTCGGCCTACAAAATCACCATTGCCGACGGTGGCTAGTAGGGGAACGTCGGAACTTGTGGATTTTCGGTCATAAGCATGAAAACATCCAAGGCAAATTGCCATTAACCAGACTTTCTTCCAGTATTGTGGATCAGTCGATTTCCGATCTAACATGATCCTATTAAGAATTGGAAGAGTGGAGCCAGGTCGATCGACAAGCATATTCTCCGGCAGAAGCAATATGCCACTCTGAGAGTCTTGGAGAGAGAGCCTTTTAGCCTTTACCAATAACGTTTTGCCATACCCCTTTGGCGCGCTCACGATGAATTTGGTGTCGCGGTATTCACGAGAGGGATCAAGAAATTGCTTAATTGGGAACGTTTCTAAAAATAGCTTTGTACGAAAATCATCAACTTCCTCAGCGAGGTTGAGGTCCGCAGCATCACTAATCCAAGGATGAATTTGAGCCATTTAGTCCCCGAGTTGTTCTACGCGTTCGTTGCGCCCATTAGGGCGGGTCGGGCCTGTCCCAAGAGTGTGCCGATTGTTACACAGCGAAGGCAAGGTGCAAAATGACCTAGCTGGTACCCCACGGGTGCGGTTGCCAGTGTCGTGCTTAGGGCACGCTCGCGTGCGCGTCGTTCGCTACTTTGCGACGATCTTCGACGCGGCGATCTGCTGTCTCACAGCGGGGCGCCTTGACGAATGCCCACTCACAGGTACGCTGGTCGACAGTCTCTCCGCTACTTCCTTCGAGCCGCGATCCTCGCTGGCAGGCGCCAGGCATTCCCTGACGCCTGCTCACGCAGGACATCGCAACCAGCTCGACATGGAGAATTCCAATGGCGGAGAGAGAAACAGCCAAGCCGACGCATCGCGTCTACACGGTAATCCGGCGCGAGGGCCAGGACGACTACTGGCTTAACATCGGCCTCGCCTTCCCTCACAGGGATGGCAACGGCTTCAACATCGTGCTGCAAGCCTTGCCGCTCGACGGCAAGATCGTCTGTCGCGAGGTCACAGATGACGAGCCAGGCGAACCGGCTGCGCAACAGCGTGGTCGACCGGAGCCTTCCCGCGGTCCGGGAGCGCGTCGGCGGTGAGCCCCGAGACGCGCCGTGCCAAGCTGGCGAAACTTTGTGAGATCGAGGGCTTCGAGGACGAGAACGCGCTGTTCGCTGCCGCAATTTCGGACACCGTATGCCCGGCCATCTGCTGCAATCCGGACAACCCGGACTGCGATTATACGACCGAGATGGAGCCGGATCAGGATCGCGGCTGGTGCGAAATGTGCGAACGCGGCACGCTCGTGTCCGGGCTCGTGCTCGGGGGCATCATCTGATGTCGGCCGAGGAGATCCGCGCCCTCAATGACGCGTTCCGGACGACGATGACCGGTGGTCGCGTCATGATGACCGCCGGTGTCGACGCCCTGCCCTCGGATGTCAAGGCCGTTGTGATCCGGCGGGTCGCCACGTTCTCGGAATTCACCGAGGACAATGATCCGCACGGCGAGCACGACTTCGGCAACTTCACGCTCTCCGGCCGCAAGTTCTTTTGGAAGATCGATTACTACGACGCGAATATGGAGTTCGGATCGGAAGATCCCGCCGATCCTGCCAAAACAACACGCGTTCTGACGATTATGCTCGCCAGCGAGTATTGATCGACTTGCCCCGCCGTGCGCGGGGCTTTCCTTTACGGTTCCTTCAGGGCGATTTTCTTATTTATACCCAGGTGGCGTTCGATCGCGGCAATTCGCTCCAAGGCGTGGTCGATCTCTTTTCGGTAGCCGGTGACGTTCTCGACCTTTTCGGCAAGCTCGTAGAGATCACGGCGGATCTGTTTCAGGTCTCGCTCGATGCTCGCGATCTGCTCGCCGAGCGCGGCAATGTCGGCCTTGGTCGCCATCTCCTTTATGTCGTCCTTCGTCACCATGTGCTGGACGACAAACGTGAGCGTCTCGCCGAGTTCGTTGAGGGTCGTCACCTTCGCTGTCATATTCATGCAGTTTAGCACACGGCCCATTCCGCACAGCATCACCCGGCACCCCACACCCGAGCCCCTGTCTCCGCGGTCCTCACCATTGTGGCAGGCGCAGCGCGCCGTCATCCGGTGCAGGCTTGCGCCTTTGCGTGTGAGGGTTCACTCTTACACAATAAACCCGTGAAAAATTCTATCGCTATGGACCAGGGCGCACACTTTCATAACTGCGATTTTCAGGTGCACACGCCGCGCGACCTTCAATGGAAGGGAAAGCGCCCAGTCACTGATGAAGATCGTGACGCATTCTCGGATGCCTTTGTGCGAGCCTGTAGGCTCAAAGGACTCCATGCCGTTGCGGTTACCGATCACCATGATATGTTATTTGTCCGATATATTCGTCGTGCGGCCGCACGGGAGTTGGACGGGAGTGGCAGATCGCACGACAAAGCACACCAGCTCACCGTCTTTCCCGGAATGGAATTGACACTCGGTGTGCCATGCCAAGCGCTTTTACTGTTTGATGCGGAATTTCCCGATGACCTATTTCAGCTTGTTTATAATTCGCTCAATATCATTCCGGAAAACGATGATCGCCCAACGACCGCTCCCGTCGTGCGCCTAGAGAAAATTAGCAGCCTGAACGATTTACACTCGCTTCTCGATAACCACACGTACCTTCGAGGCCGCTACATCATCCTGCCCAATGTAAGCGATGGTGGAAATGCGACGCTGCTACGGAAGGCTTTTCAATCGCATTATAAAAGTATGCCTTGCATTGGTGGATACACCGATAAGGGCATTGATAAATTGGGAGATGGTAACCGCACCATTCTTGCTGGCCAGAATCTGGAGTGGGGTGCGAAGTCGCTAGGAGTCTTTCAAACCTCAGACGCACGGAATCAAAATTTTAGTGAACTAGGTGCTTATACAACATGGGTCAAATGGGCCGTTCCTACAGCTGAAGCGCTGCGTCAGGCCTGCCTCGCGAGGCAGTCACGCCTTTCTCAGGTTCGACCTGCTATCCCTCAATCTGTCGTTACCTCGATCAGTGTTTCCAACTCTCGATTTCTAGGGCCTCTCGTTCTCGATTTCAATCCACAGTACAATGCGATCATCGGTGGCCGGGGCACCGGAAAATCCACAATTCTGGAGTATTTGCGTTGGGCGCTTTCGGATGAGATACCTATCGTGTCTGACGATCTCGAAGCGACCGATCACGCTACAAAGCGAAATCGACTGATCGACCGAACGCTGGTTCCGTTCAACGCGAATATACAAGTGAGCTTTCTGAAGAACAACGTACCACATGTGGTGCGGCGGTTCGCTTCTGAGCGCCGGCTTGTTCTCAAGATCGGCGGTGCTGAGTTTGAACCCATAACGGAGGAGCAGTTACGCGCGATATTACCCATTCAGGCGTATAGCCAGAAGCAATTAAGCAGTATCGGTGTACGCATCGATCAGCTTTTGCGGTTTGTAGAAGCGCCGGTTCGAGCGGCCCTCGACGATCTGGAACGCCAACGGGGCCGCCTGATAGGAGAAATCAAGGAACAGCACGGACGTTTAGTTAGGAAGCGGCAACTGTCGGCTGAGCGGGAGCGCTTAGCCCGTGAAAGTCGTTCCGTAACGGAGCAGATCGATGCGACACGGAGAAATCTTCAGGGTCTCTCGCCCGAGGATCAGGTCATCATTAGCCAGAAGGCGCCAGTTGATGAACAGGCCGATTTGCTAAATCGCTGGGACCGGGAGATAGCCTCATCGATAGAGGCAATTCAAACACTCAAGGACACCCTCCTTACCCGGCCCACAGCCGTAGGTGACACCACAGAGGCCTCACCCTGGCTCGAACGAGTCACAATGGCTTTCGAGCTACTTCAAGCAGCGTATACGACTGTCGTTAACCACCTTTCTGAGGCCGAGGATGTGCTGGTCCAACTACGCACCGACGGGTCACCGTACGAGCGGCACGTCGCTACTCTCCGAAATCTGATCGAGGAATATGAAGCTCGCTACCAGGAAGCAAAAAGCCGATCATCCGCCCACGAAGTTGTCCTTCAACAGCTCAACGCTCTGGAAACACGGCTGCGGCAGCTTCGAAATGACATCGGCCAACTCGATCAATCTATTCAGGAGATGGGAACTCCAGAAACCGAGTTCCCAAATTTGATGTCACAATGGACCGAGATCTCCCGTAACATCGCCGATCTCCTCAGCGCAGAATGCGCGCGCCTCACCGCGCTGTCCGACAATTTAATTCGAGCAACCCTCAAACGGTATGTTGGCTTCAGCCGACCTCTCGAACTCATGCAATCCCTCGTGCGAGGAACGAATATTCGCGTCAACAAGGTTGAGAATCTAATCGGAGATGCCACGCGAGCGGACGACCCAATGGAGCGTTGGGCACAAGTCTGTGCCGAACTCGAAGCTCTCGCTCAGGTTGAGAAACCGATCGAGCCCGGCGCGTCATTGCCCGAGTGCCCCTTGCTCAGCGCCCACTTTACTCCCGCCGATATTTCTCGCCTCGCAAACAAGATCACACCGGAGGCCTGGTTAGATCTGCGCCTCGCTGAAATCCGTAGCGTGCCTGACTTCGAGTACCAGGCCCGCGAACAGGAATATATCCCGTTTGGCGAGGCGTCCGCTGGCCAGCAGGCAACAGCGCTTTTATGGGCACTGCTCAATCAAGAAGGCCCGCCGCTCATTATCGATCAGCCGGAAGATGACCTCGACAGTCAGATTATCGTCAAGGTCGTGGAGCAGATTTGGAGATCGAAGGCGAAGCGCCAGCTTGTCTTCGCCAGCCACAATGCGAATTTGGTTGTAAATGGTGATGCGGAGTTGGTTGTCTGCTGCGCCAACCGTGTGGCCGGTGAGCAGTCAAGCGGTATGATCAAAAATCAAGGGGCAATCGACGTTCCGCAAATACGGAGTGAGATCACATCGATAATGGAGGGAGGCGAAGACGCGTTCAAGCTTCGCCGCGATAAGTACGGATTTTAATACCGATTCATGCCATCCCTCACAGCTCCCCGTTGAGCGCCCGGTGAAGCATCGATTGAAACAGCTCTTCCAAGTGGCGCCGGCTCGCGGCTTGATCCGTCCTGAGGCTACGGATCTCTCCGACCCGCTCCGCGAATTCCTTCTGTAGTGGAAGAGGTGGAACGGGTACCGGTAATTTCTTGAGATCCCCCAAATTTATGCCCTTAACGGCTTGACCTTGAGTGTGATGGTTCATCCATCCCTGTGCCCAAGGCGTGTTCACAAACTCCTCAATATATGTGCGCTGAATGCTTGGAAGGATTGCTAGACGTGCCGTATCTTGAGTAATGTTCGCTCCCTTAAGTTCATCTGGGACGACACACGTCCTTCCGACGGTCCCACGAATCGTAACTAAGATATCGCCTGACAAAAGCATCGAGCGACGGTACTGATTGGCGATCAATGCGGATGTCTTCTTAAGTTGTTCGACGTGCAAACGGCTCTCCTTGATATCTACAACTCGCACATATGGGATGCCGTTCTCGATCTCTGGCCCGGGCTTCAGGATGCCGTAGGTAATAGGCCGTCCTGGAACAACCAGTTCGACTAAAGCCTTCACGGGGTAATGTGTGTGCTCTGGGTCGCCGAACATTTCGTAAAAGAAAGCCGGGATCAGAGCGCTAGTGCGACGGTCGGCGTCCGCGCGTTGCGTGCGCAATCCGTCCACCGCGTCGAGCAGTTTTACGATCCGCTTCTGTTCCGCCAACGGGGGCACGGGAACGGGTATCCGCTTCACATCGGCAAAGGCAATGGAATCCACGCCGGTTGTTTTTTTCGACAGAGCGGTCATGTCGAAGGTTGTCAGGTACAGGTAGAGATAGCCTCGGGTGATGTCCGGACAGAGGTTTTGCAACACGCCTATGTGACTGACGATACCGGCACGCACTCCGAGGATTGCCCTATGATTAAGCGCAACAGAACCACTCCGAGGAAACAGGATGCACCCAGGGTCGAACAACTTAATCCGGTTTGTAGCAACGCTGGCTTCAGTGAGTTTGTCGTCCGTATCGGTGAGATTATTGGTGAGGTGATGACGCCCTAAATCTTTCATCCGAACGAATGGAACGGAGCCGTCTTTGAAATTCTCCGCGCCTTGCGGAGCGGCGTTCCCGCCTTCTACATCGCATAGTTCACCCAAAAATTTGACCGGCCAGCGTTTCATTTTTTGCCGGCGATTAACGTGAACAGCGCGTCTCCCCGCCGGATGATGTCACTTTCTAACTTGAGTACCTGCCTGAGAATGTCCGTCGGCGTGTCGTGACTCACGGTTTCGCTAGATACTGGCTTGTAGCGGCTCCCGGCAAGGTTCCACCCGTTTTCCCGGATCGTCTCGATCGGGACGCGGTAGCTGTTCGGCCCTTCCTCACGCTCAGGCCACTTGGTAACTACGTCGGGGAGGTCGTTGTCGTTGATCGGTGTCCGCTTGTCATCAAGGCTGAATCCGTCAGCCCTGATGTCGTAGAACCAAACGCTCTCGGTCGGGTTTCCTTTTTGGAAGATCAGCGCCGCGGTGCCGACGCCGGAGTACGGCTTGAAGACGCCGCTCGGGAACCCGATAACCGCTTGCAGATCGCATTCAGTCAACAGCAACTCACGCAACGAGGTTGCCGCATTGTTGGAACCGAAGAGCACACCATTCGGTACGATGACTCCGGCGCGTCCGCCTGGCGCCAGGTGATCGATGAACCACTTGAGGAACAGCAACTCCGTGGCGCGCGTGTTCAGTTTGTAGTTCAAATCGGCAAGGATGCTCTCGTCTTGCACCCTCCCTGCGAATGGCGGATTGGCGAGGATCACGTCGAACCTCGGTCCGGGGTAGGTGCCACCGAAGCCCGCGGTGAGCGGGTTCCGCATCTCGATATGCGCCTTCTCCAATTGATGCAGGTAGAGATTGAGGATTCCGATTTTCACCATGTTGGCGTCGTTGTCATAGCCGGTGAACGCTTGCTCTTCGAGGAAGCGCCATTGCGCTGGCCGTAGCAGCGAGCCATCAACGTTTCCGCGCCGCAGATCCGCGGGCTTCGTGCTCCGGCGCAGGATGTGGGTATAAGCCGAGATTAGGAAGCCTGCCGTGCCGCATGCCGGATCGCAGATGCGCTGCCCCGGCTTCGGGTCCACCAACGCGACGATCAGATCGATAATATGCCGAGGAGTGCGAAACTGGCCGTTGGTGCCGGAGGCCGCGAGCTTCGAGAGCAGGTACTCATAC
>Ga0182024_10012049_pt1 | contig 17189 bp, 12 predicted proteins | sample P32metaG_FD_120480 | JGI IMG/M metagenome (GOLD analysis project Ga0182024, IMG submission 120480) | Permafrost microbial communities from Stordalen Mire, Sweden - P3-2 metaG (Illumina Assembly) | ecosystem: Environmental > Terrestrial > Soil > Wetlands > Permafrost | place: Sweden: Stordalen...
GTCGTGCCGTCGGGGCTGAACGCGAGGCTGGTGATCTGGCGCGCGGTGAAGCGCGCGAGAACCGTCGCCTCGCGCCACGTGCGCGTGCTCCAGAGCGAGACGACACCGTCACCGTTGCCGGACAGCGACGCCACGGCGAGCTGGTCGGTACCGGTGCTCACCGACACCGCGTAGGCCTGGCCGATTCCGGGCAGCGCCCGGAGCAGCGCGCCGGTCTGCGAGTTGAACACGCGCACACCGTTCTCGCCCGCGACCACGACCGAGCGTCCATCCGGCGAAAAGGCGGTCCCGTACAGCGGGCTCGAGGCGTTCGAGGGAACCGGCGAGCCCTCGAGGGTGACCGTCGTGTGCCGCCCGGGCGACCAGACCTTCGCCTGGGTCTGGGTGACGATCGCAAGCAGCGAGCCGTCGGGGCTGAACGCGAGGGCGATCGGAAGGACGATCGCCTTGCTGAACGGTGCAGCGCCCGGCGGCGGTGAGCCGCGTACGGGTGCCGGCGGCAATGCACCAAGCTGGCCGCGGGAGGCCCCCGTGCGCGCGTCGAGCAACCGCACCTCACCGGCGGATGCAACGGCGAGCAGCGAGCCGTCCGGGCTGTAGGCGACGACCGGGGCCCCGCCGCGACCGAGGTGGCTCTGCGTAACCACGCGGCCGTTGAGCGGATTGAAGACCAGCAGCCGCCCCGGCTCGCCGCCGCGTCCGAGGGCGCCGCCGCAGAGGCCCTCGGCGACTCGCGGCGCCGACGGGTCGAAGGCGAGGCTCGGACCGGTGGTGAGCTGGCAGTTGACCTCACCGGGTCGCAGCAGGGTCAGGCGCAGCGGCGATGCGTCGATCGCGGCGCGCAACGCGAACATCGCGTCGGGTGTCGGCGAGGTCCGCACCGCCTGCTCGCCGAGCAGGATCGACAGCTCCGGGTCCACGGCGAGCTGGTTCTCGCTCTGCGCCGCAAGCGCGCGTGAGGTCTCGATCGTCTGTGCCGAAACCGCCTGTTGGCGGCTGATCAGCGCGAATACGAGCAAGCCGATCGAGACGAGCGCAACGGCCAGGCTGCCGCCGGCCAGCACGCGCTGACGGCGTGCGGCGCCCTCGCGGCTGGCGAGCAGGTACTCGCGCTGCAAAGCGGTGGGCGCCGGGTCGGCGTCCTCCGGGCTGGCGGCGAGCCAGCCCTCGGCTGCCTTCAGCTCGGACCCGCGCAGGAGGAAGCTCTTGTCGCTGCCCTCGCTGTCCCATTCGATCGCCTTGACGAGCCAGCGCGTGTGTTCCCTGGCGTGTTCCAGATCGCGGTCGAGCGCGCGCACGAGCCGCTCCACCGACGGCTCGTACTGGTCCTGATCGGTGAACGGAATCCAGTTACGGTCGCGAATCTCGGCCGGCAGCTCGGCGTCTGGCACGGCGACCCGCAGCACCGGGACGATCCGCTTGCCGAGCTCGCGGGCGTAGTCGATCTCGTGCTCGCAATAGCTCGAGCCGACCGCCGCCGGCGTGATCACGAACAGGAATGCGTCGGACTGCTCGATCGCGCTCCGAATTGCCTGCGGGAAGACCTCGGCATCGGCGATTCCCTCGGTGTCCAGCCAGACCTGCTTGCCGCGATCCTCGATCGACTGCGCGAGCTTGCCGACGAACTGCGAATCTCGCCGTGAGTAGGACACAAAGACGTCAGACATCGCTCACCCGTAGAGAGTCTGCCGACACTCAGACGCGCTCGCTGAAGTCTTCGACTGCGCCATTCATCGCAAGACGCTCGGCGACGTCGCTTTCTTCCGCGCTGCGCAAGCCAGAACGCAGATGCATTCAGCTGTCCGGCCCGGTTTGCCCACAGTTACAGTCTGCCGGGCATGTCGCCGTCCGCTGAGCAACCGCCGGTCGGTGCGCCGCTGGAGCAGACGGCCGCCTGGTGGCTCGACGCGGTCAGGTTCGAAGAGCGTCGCGGCGAGCTCTTGACCGCGTTCGATCTCGCCGAACGCGGACTGGCCGAGCATCCGGACGATCTCTGGCTCAAGCACCGAGCGGTGCTGGCGCTGGCCCGTGCCGGAGCAACCGCAGAGGCTGCCCGGCGCTTCGAGCAGCATGGTCTTGGCAGCGTCGGCGACGAGGACGTCGCGGCGCTGCATGCGCGCATCGCCAAGGATCTCGCACTGGCCGCGGACGGAGCCGAACGTCGCCGGCGGGCCGCGCTGGCCGCCGAGTCCTACCTCGCCGTGTTCGCCCGCACCGGGGGCTACTACCCGGCGATCAATGCGGCCACGTTGTGGCTGGTTGCCGGCGACGCCGATCGCGCACGAGAGCTCGCGGTCGTGGTGCTCGACATCGTCGCCGCCGCCGGCGATGACTCCTATTACGCGGCGGCAACCGAGGCGGAGGCGCGCCTGCTGTGTGGCGACGAAGCCGGAGCCCGCAACGCCCTCGAGCGCGCGGCGGCACGACATGGCGGCGACTTCGGCGCGCTCGCGACGACGCGCCGGCAGCTGCGCACGATCTGTGGGCTGTCGAATCTCGACCCGCAACTGCTGAACATTCTGGCCGGTCCCGCCGTCGTGCACTACTGCGGGCACCGGATCGCAGACAGGGACAAGCCGGGGCGCTTCCCCGCTGCGGCAGAGGCGACGGTGGCCGCGCGGATCGCCGACGTGGTGGCCGAGCATCCGGCCGGCTACGCCTACGGCTCGCTGGCCAGCGGCGCCGACATCCTCTGGGCCGAGGCGTTGCTGGCCGGCGGCAGCGAGCTGCACGTCGTGCTTCCCTTCGCACGCGAAGAGTTCATCGAGACCTCGGTCGCGTCCGCCGGGCGTGTCTGGGTCGAGCGCTTCGAACGCTGCCTGTCCGCGGCGACCGCGGTCAGCTACGCGACCGAGGACGCCTATCTCGACGACGACGTGCTTTACCGCTACGGCTCGGAGCTCGCGATGGGCCTCGCACTGCTGCGCAGCCGCTATCTCGAAGCGGACGTGCGACAGCTCGCGCTGTGGGACGGAGACCCGCCGCTTGGCGCCGCCAGCACCGCGATCGACGTCGCGACCTGGCAGCGACGGGGGTTGCCGTCGACGATCGTCACGCCGCGCGGCGAGCGGCTCGCCGGCGCGCCGAGCTTCCCTGAGCCATCCGCGGGGTCAACCTCGGGACGAGCAGTCTGCGCAATGTTGTTCGCCGACGTGCGGGGCTTCTCGAAGCTGACCGACGAGGAGCTGCCGCGCTTTGCGGAGCACGTGCTCGGCGCCTTCGCAACCGTCCTCGACCGTCACGCCGAGCACATCCTGCACCGCAACACCTGGGGCGATGCGCTCTACGTCGTGTTACGCGACGCGACCAGCGCCGCCGCCTGCGCGCTCGAGCTGCAGGAGGCGATGAGCGCCATCGACCTCTCCGCCGCGAGGTTGCCGGCGCACCTCGCCCTCCGGCTCGGCGGTCATGTCGGCCCGGTCTTTCCGATCGTCGACCCGGTGCTGCGGCTGAGGGCGTACATGGGCTCGCATGTCAGCCGTACCGCGCGGATCGAGCCCGTCACGCCAGCGGCCGCGGTCTATGTGACTGAACCGTTCGCGGCCGCACTGGTGCTCAGCGGACCGAACGAGCCCGCCGGCGACTACGTCGGCCATATGGCCGCTGCGAAGGACTATGGGCGGCTGCGCATGTACCGGCTCAGGAGGTGAACTTGACCTCCTTCTTCTTGCCGCTCGCGTTCATCAGCTCCATGCCATCGGTGGTGCACGCGTCCGGCAGGTAGCCCTCGGCCTCGAGGTGCGCGATCTGCTTCTCGACCGCCTTGCGGTTCACGTGCCCACCGACGACGGCGTCGGCCTCGGCGCCTTCCAGTTGAAGATCCTCGGCGACGGGCGGGTTTTCGTTGTTGGTCATCGTTGCTCCCTTCTGGGTTGCCATGTTGGCCCCAAGACGGGCCGAGCGACGAGTATCTTCCGCGCCAGCCTCGGCGAATCCGATCAGACGAGTTGCTGTCCGGTGAGGTAAGAGTAGAGACCGGAGCGCGCCATCAGCTGCTCGTGCGTCCCGTGCTCCACCAGCCGGCCGCGCTCGAGCACGAGGATCAAGTCGGCGTCGCGGATCGTGCTCAGACGGTGGGCGACGATGAACGCGGTGCGACCCTCGAGCAAGCGGTCGAGATTGCCCTTGACCACACGCTCGGACTCGGCGTCGAGCGCGCTCGTGGCCTCGTCGAAGATCAGCACCGGCGGGCGGTGATACAGCGCGCGCGCGATCGAGATCCGCTGCGCCTGTCCGCCCGACAGCCGCATCCCGCTCTCGCCGATCCGCGTGTCGTACGCGAGCGGCAGGCGCTCGATGAAGTCGGCGGCGTCGGCGAGCTCGGCGGCCGCTCGCACCCGCGCCGGATCGTCATCGGCCTCGCCGAACGCGATGTTGCGCGCGATCGTGTCGTCGAACAGATAGGGCTCCTGCAGCACGTAGCCGATCCGCCGGCGCAGCTCGCGTAGTCGCAGCTCGCGGAGGTCCACGCCGTCATAGGCGATCGAGCCGTCGCTCAGCGGCAGCAATCCGGCCAGGCACTTGACGAGCGTCGACTTGCCCGACCCCGAGCGCCCGACGATCGCGACCGTGGTGCCGGCGGGGATCTCGATCGAGACGCCGTCGAGGATCTTTGCCGACGGTGCGCTCGGGTAGTGAAAGCCGGCGTCGCGGAGCGCCACCAGGCCACCGAGCGTCGGCACCGGCCTGTAGAAGTCGGGCGCTTCCGACTGCTCCGCGCCATAGTCGAAGATGTCCTGCACCCGGCCGAGCAGCACCTTCGACTGGAGCCAGCTATCCCACAAACTGAGCAGCGTTCCCAGCGGCGCGTTGGCAAGCAGGATCAGCGAGTTGAAGGCGATCAGCCCGCCGACTGTCAGGTTGTGGGCCAGCACCTCGAGGGCACCGATGAACAGGAACGCCACGACCGTCAGGAACGTGACCACAGCCGCGACGCCCTCGTAGGCCATGATCGTGAAGTCCGAACGGAACATCCTGCGTCCCAGTTCGCGCAGGTTCTCAACCAGCATCCGGCGCATGCCGTCTTCGGCGCCCATCGCCTTCACGGTGGCGATGCCCTTGATTCCATCGATCTGCCGCGAGCGAAAGCGCCCGTACTCCTCCTCAAGGCTCTCGAACGTCGGCGCAACGCGACGCGAGGAGTAGCGCATCAGCAGCGCGTAGAGCGGCACCGTGAGCAGGAACAAGGCGCCCATCAGCGGTGAGTAGACGAGCATGATCACGACCGCTGCGATGAATTGGGTGGCGGCGCTGACACCCGCGATGCCGCCCTGGACCACCATCCGGCGGATCTGGCGCACGCCGTCCAGGCGCCGGTCGATGTCGCCGGTCCGGCGCGTCTCGAAGTAGGAGATCGGCAGGCTGAGCATCCGGCCGGTGATGTAGTCGAGCGTCTGCACGTCAATCTCCACGGCGATCCTCGAGAGCATCCGCCGCTGGACCATCGTCACTGCGAGCGAAACCACGAGCAGGCCGACCATCGAGGCGCTGAGCACGTAGAGGAGGGTGTAGTCGCGATGCAGCAGGACGTGGTCGACGACCTGCTGGGTCAGCACGGGAAACAGCATCTCGAGCCCGGCGGCGACGAACGCGAGCAGCAAGCCAAGCAGGAGCGCCCGCCGGTGCGGACGGATGAACTCCCCCAGCCAGCGTGCGCTCGCCTTCCCAAGCGGGGCCTGCGCCAGACGCGGCGTCGGCGTCGGCAGCGCCGCGTAGCCGGTCCACTTCTCGAGCGCCTCCTCGCGGCTGACGCGCCGCAGGCTTCCCCCCGGGTCGGCGATGCGGACATGCTGACCCTCGATCGCGTAGAGCACGACCCAGTGGTTGCCGCCCCAGTGGATGATCGCGGGCAGCGGAAGCTGATCGAGGCGCTCCTTCGAGGCCTTGATCGCCCGCATCTCGAGCCCGACGTGTTCGCCGCCGCGCTGCAACCCGCGCAGGCTTGTCCCATCGACGCCGGTCCCGACCGCCATGCGGATGTGCGACGGCGCCACCTCGCGACCGTAGTGGCGGCAGATCATCGCCACGCACGCGGCCCCGCAGTCCATCTCGTCGAGCTGGCGCACGAGCGGGAACGGCGGGCGCCGGCGAAACCACCGCCGCGTGCCCCGCTCGGCGCCGAGCCGACGGGCCGGGCCAGCGCCGTCCGCAGCGTCCGCTTCGAGCAGCTCCGCGAGAGCGACGCCGCGCGCAGGGTCGTCGGCGTCGGGCTCCTGCTCGACGAGCGCCGCCTCGGAGGCGTCGGCCGGCAGCAGCTCTGCGAAGTCGAGCGGCAGCGCTGGCGCCCGGCCACGCTCGTATAGCTTGACCCGCTCCTGCACGCGCGCGCGAAACTCCTCGTGCTCCGCCAACAGCGCTTCGAAGCTGCGCTGATCGAGCCGCAGCAACCGGCAACGCTCGAGCGCCTCGACGCTCGCGCTGCGCGGCAGTCCGAGGTACAGCGACAGCTCGCCAAAGAAGTCCCCGCTGCGCAGGTAGCGGATGTCGTGGCGGCCGTCGGCCGACTCCTGGAAGGCGCGCAGCCGGCCTTCTTCGACGATGAACAGCGGCCCGGCCGGATCGCCCTCGCGCACGACCAGCTCGCCGGCCTCTGACTCGACGACGACGAGCGCCTGCAGCATCGAAACGATCGCGCTGGAGGGAAGCCGCGAGAACGCCGAGTGCACGCGCAGGAAGTCGGCGAGCCTACGCGCCCGAGGCTGCAGCGCCAAGGCGTCGGCCACGGAGGGGTGCAGCCGAGCGAGCGCATGGAAGATCGAGGCGTCGAGCCGCAGCGCCTCCAGGTCGCTCGCGGCTCGCACCGTGGCGGTCCGCGCCGAGCTCTCGAGCAGTCCGCCTTCGCCGAAGGAGTCGCCGGCGCGCAGCAGGTTCAGCGACACCTCCTCCCCGTCGTCACCGACGACGAACACCCGGGCGATGCCAGAGGCCAGGACGTAGAACCCGTCCGGCTGATCGCCGGCCGCGAAGACCGTCTCGCCGAACTCGTAGCGGACGGGGACAAACGACGCGACCACGAGCTCGCGGACATCGGCAGCGAGCACGCTGAGCAGCGGCAGCTCTGCGAGCGCCTGCTCGTTCGAGCCGCCGGCCAGCTCAGAGCTCGCCATGCCTTCTCACCCGTCCCGCCAGATGACGCTCGAGCGCGTCCCCGACGATCTCGCCGTGAGCGCGCTCGCGCAGGACCGGGTCAGAAACGGCCGGTGGCGTGCGCTCGCGCATCCGCAGCAGCCGCCATCCCCAGTCCCCGGCGAGAGGTCCGACCAGCTCCCCGGGCGCGGTCGCCGCGAGTAGCCCCGCGAGCTCGGGCACGTCATCGGCGTAGGCCTCCCTGATCTCAGCGACGGTGCGGGCCAGGCCGGCAACCTCGCCGAGCGCCATCCCGTCGCTGCGGACCAACAGCGACGCTTCACGAGCAGCGCCCTCGGACGCAAACGCCACCTCTTCCCAGACGAACCGCTGCCAGTCGAGGCGGTGGTGGGCAAGGCAGCGCTCGACCCGCTCGCCGGTGATCACGCGATCGAAGAACGTCCGCTCGGCCCCCAGCAGCGCCGTCACGGCCGCAGCCCGTTGGCGTGCACCAGCCGCGTTGAGCCCGCTGGACGGACATCGCGCGGCAGCGTCGACGAGCAGCGCCGCGTCCGCGCCGACCGCCAAACCCGGCGGTTCGTCGGTGCCGGCCGCGAGGCCGCGCGCCGCGGCGGCGCAGCGGGCGAGGCGCTCCGCCCAGGTGCGCAGGCTGCCGGAGAGGATGGCCTCCGCGCGGATCGCCATCGTGATCCGGTCGGCGTCGGGGCGATCAGCCTCGAGCGCGTCGCCCAGGCGCTCTGGCGCCCGCTCGCGCAGTCCGGCGCGCGCCAGATGGGCTTCGAGATCCGAGGGCGAGAGTGAGCGCTCTGAGAGCCAGGCCAGGTACTCATCGCCGGCGACGAGCCCGCGGGCGCGGCGGAACGTGACCACGGCAGCCCGCAGCCATTCGGGGTCGAGCTGCTCGCTCCCGTCCTTGGCTGCGTCGAAGCACGCGAGCCCCTCGGCGAGCGACCGCTCGAGCAGTTGCCACTCGCCCCAACCGATCGCGGCGAGGACGATGTCGCCCCAGTCGACGTGCAGCTCGTCGAACTCGAAGGCCTGGATGTTGACGATCGTGCGCAGCGCGGCTCCAAGTTCCGAGTCAGGGGGCGGGCCCCACCGCGATGTCACCGCGCTCCTCGAACAGCTCCCGCAGCATCGACAGCCCGCGCGAGATCCGCGAGGCGATCGTCCCGGGCGCGAGACCGAGTTCGTCGGCGATCGTGCGGTAGCTCTGATCGCGCAGGAAGAAGCGCTCGACGACTTCGCGGTAGGGCTCAGGCAGCTCGGCGAGCGCGCGTTGCACGGTCGCCGCCTGCTCGACCAGCTCAAACTCGGGGTCGGCCGCGCCCGGCTCGTGGACGGCGTCGATGTCCGCCTCGGGGCGGGTCGCGCGCAGACGGTCGATCGCCGCTCGGCGTGTCAGCTGGGCGATCCATGGCTTGATCGCCTCCGGTTGGTCGAGCGTGCCGAGGCTCCGGTAGGTCCGCATGAACACCTCTTGGAAGACGTCCTCGGCCGTCGTCTGGTCGAGGTCGAAGCCGCGCGTCAGGATCGCGTACACGTAGCTCGAGAAGCGCTCGACCAGCGCCGTCCAGGCCGATTCGTCACCGGAGCGGCAGCGTTGCACGAGGATCCCGTCGCGGCGGCGCGCGCGAGCCGCGGCTTCGCCGCCACCGTCGGTGTCGAGCCGGAACTCAGCCGCAACCGGGGGCGCCCTGCCGCTTCGACGTTGCTCCCCTCCCGCGACCATGGCGCAGCAACCCTAGCGCTCCGCTGGGGCGAAAACGTCGGCCCGGTGGCAGGTTTTCGGCCACGGATCCCGGCGGCGGCGCGGCCGGCTCTACGCGTCCGCCGCCGGGCCCGTCTCATGCTCGAAGACGGCGGCCGCTCGAAGCGCCTCGTCATCGGCCGCCGCGCCAGTCGGGCCCGCCAGTTCGGCGGGATGCTCCAGCTCCCGCTCGAGCCGCGGGATTTCGCAGGCCACCGTGACCCACGCCGCGGGCGCGGGGCGCAGCACGCGCAACAGCGCCGCGAGTTGTTGCTCGGCCGTCTCGGTCATCGTGATACCCGGACGCGCGCCGGGCGCGTTATCTTCCCGGCGCGCCGCGCCGGCTGCTCAGCGCTGCAGCGCGCGCGCCGCCTCACGCCTCTCGGCGGCAGCCGCGAACAGCTCCCGCGCCCGCTGTGAGCGATCGTCGTCACCGGTCACCAACAGATTGACCGCGACGAGATGCTGCGCGATCTCTGCCGCCGTGGTCGCGAGCATCGTTGCCGCGACGGCGTCAGCGCGCACGAGCGTGGCGCCCGATCGCGCCACGTGCTCGGCCAGTTCGGCGGCGTCGCCCGCCGCTTCGGCGATTGCGAGCAGCGGCTCAACGGCGCGGCCGAGGGCCTCGCCGAGGTCGACGTTGGCCGGGACCGGCGGCGTGGCCAGCGTCTGCGTCAGCGCAGTCAGGACGACCTCGTACGCGCAGCCAACCTCAGTCGCCAGGGCGATCGCGCGCGCACGGATCGCGTCAGCTTGGGCGAGCGCTCCGCCGCGCTCGCCCCAGTCGGCTGAGGCCAGCGCGACCTGTGCCGCGAGATCGGCCGCGAGCGCTACGGCGAGCGCTGCGACGGCGCCCGCAGAGGCCCGGACCTCGTCGGCGGCAACACTGTTGACGAACTTGTCGACCGACGGCAGATCCGATCCACTCCGCGCCATCACCTTGCCTGGCAGCGGGTCCGGGTCGTGGGTCACGAGCGCTCCAGAATCGTGACGACACCGTTGTCGGCATCGACGCGGATGATGTCGCCGGTCTTGATCTCCCGCGTTGCCGAGCTGGTACCGAGAACGGCGGGCAGGCCGTACTCGCGCGCCACAATGGCCGCGTGGCACATCACGCCGCCCGCGTCCGTGACTGCGGCGGCGATCCTGCCGAACACGGGCGTCCAGCTCGTCGACGTGCATGACGCGACGAGGATCTCGCCGTCCTCGAGCTCGCGGAGTTGTTCGACGCGGTGGATGACGCGAGCGACGCCCTCGACCACACCCGACGAGCCGGCGATTCCGTGCAGGACATCTCCACGGTCGTGGCCCGATGCCTCGAGCCAACCCTTGACGCGCTCCGCCGTGATGCCCCAGTGCATGATCAGCACCGGCTCCGTCACCGTCTCCGGCGCCAAGCCGAGCGCCGGTGGGGGCGCCCAGTTGCTCATCGCGTCGTAGATCGCCTTACGTCGTTCGATGATCGGGGGCCAATACGCTGGACCCCGGGCCAGCCCCGCCCCGCCTGAGCTCCACGTCAGCCTGAGATCCTCGAGCGCCGACCGGACCTCGTCGTCGCGCAGGAAGAAGACGTCCTCCTGATCGGAGATGAACTCGTGCCGCGCGAGCAGCACACCGAACTCACGCACCTTGTTCCAGAAAACGGTGTGGGCCCAGTGATCGATGTAGAAGTTGTGATCCTCGATGTGTGGGAAGACGGTGCGGGCCAGATCGAGCGCCTCGTCGAACGCGCGGAGCGCCTGCTTTGGCATCAGGGCGCGGTATTCGTCTGTGATTCGGTCGCGCTCGGCCCGCACCGCGTCAAAGGGTCGGAAGATCTCCTCGCCGGCCTGGAGACGCCTTGTGTAGGAGCCGATCATCTCGATCGGCAGCGTCGCGTCGTCGATCCACGAGCGATGGTGGTGGTAGAGGCCGTTGCCGTAGGAAAAGTTGAACCACGGCTCCTTCGTCGACTCGAAATCAGCCAGCCAGGCCTCACCCGCATCGCTTCCGGCCAGCGAAGCGCGGAGCTCCGCCTCGCCGTGCGACGCCTGAACCTGGTCGGCGATGCCGGACTCCACCGCAAGCTGAGCGAGCCGCTTGAGTTCCTCGTCCGGACGCAGGACAACGACGTCGATGCCTCCGACCATCTTCGCAATCGTCTGGTCGGATATGTCCGGGAACCTGTCGCGCACCAGTTCGTAGAAAACAAGGTATGCCCCGTAGCCGAGATTGGCCAGCTCCAGGTGGTAATGGCAGATCCGGTCGAACGACTCGAGTAGACGGTCGTAGGCGACGATCAGGGCGTGGCTCGATGCAAACCCGCGACCCTCGATCACGATCGACTCGTCCTCGAACTCGGGCAGATCGGGCACGTCAACCGCCGCCAGTTCCCGGATCTCGGCTTGGACCTTCTCGCGCCAGTGCGCGTCGAGTTGCTGCCAATGCTCGTAGTAGTAGCCCCCGCGCCTTGCAAAAAGCTCCGCCCGGCGGGCCAGTGTCACCTCGTCGGTGACCGAGTTGCCACTGAGGTATACGTAGCCGTTGAGGATCCGTACCTCGAGGCCAAGTGAAGGCGGAACGACGAACAGGCGAGCACTGCCTTGGTTGAACCCGGCAATGAGGTACCGGTGGTATACGGCGTCGAACGGGTGGAAGGGCTCCGCGTAATGCAGCCCGTCGTAAAACCAGAAGCGGCCCTCGTCGAACCCGCGTCGTTCCTCGCTGAACAGCATGTCGTACGAATAGAACTCCTCCCAACCCTCGCACTCCGGCGGGATCGGCACCCCGAGCGGTTGCGGAAAACCGGTGACTGGCGGATCACTCTTCGGCTGGTCGCTGTTCGCATTCATCGCTGTGCCTCCTTCCGTCGGTCACGACGCCGTCGTGACCGACCATGATGACCAAAATGCCCTGCCACGCCGACCTGCGCACGGCGGCAGGCTCGGGTCAGGCCCGGGGGAGAGGTCCGGGCCTGACCCTGCTACGCGGGCCGCTCAGCTGCCTGTCCCAAACGCGGCCGCGATCTGCTGAGGCGTCAGCGCCGTGATCGCCTCGACGTACTTACGGTTCTGCGGGGACAGCGACGCCAGCACGCGTCCCGATGTCTCCCAGTCGGTCCCGAACGCAGCAGCGATCTGCGCAGTCGTCAGTGCCGTGATCGCCTTCACGTACTTCCGGTTCTGCGGAGACAACGACGCCAGCACTGAGGCATTCGTCGCCGTACCTGTCCCGAACGCGGCCGCGATCTGCTGAGGCGTCAGTGCCGTGATCGCCTCGACGTACTTACGGTTCTGCGGGGACAGCGACGCCAGCACTGAGGCATTCGTCGCCGTACCAGTCCCGAACGCAGCAGCGATCTGCTGAGGCGTCAGCGCCGTGATCGCCTCGACGTACTTCCGGTTCTGAGGAGACAACGACGCCAGCACACTGGCATTCGTCGCCGTACCAGTCCCGAACGCGGCAGCGATCTGCACCTGCGTCAGCGCCGTGATCGCCTCGACGTACTTACGGTTCTGCGGAGACAGCGACGCCAGCACTGATGCCTGCGATGTGACACTCGGCCGCGCAGCCTTGCTCCCGCCGCCCACGGCGTCCACGAGACCCCAGACACCCGCGGCGATGACGGCCACGGCGATGACGGTAAGACCGAACACGCGAATACGCCCGTGCTGGGAAATTGCCGTAGTGGGTGTTGAAACTGACATTGAACGTTCTCCCATCAGGTTGGACAGTGAATGTGAGGTCCAAACGACCACGCTGTCGAACCTAGGCCGTAGGGCTGGGTCCCCGAAACCCCGAAAGCCCTGGACTGACTTGCCGCTTCCCCTTGGCTCGGGCGCCGCGGCCCTGGACGAGATCGCGAGCCCTACGCGGCCACTCAGAAAGCCCTCGGCGTTTGGCTGACCCGTCCCCATGCGCTAGGGCCCGCAGCCCCGGTGCAGTCCCAAGGGCGCACGAGCCGGAGGCCCGAAACGCCGGAAGCCCTACGCTTGGACGGCGTCGTCCCGATGTGTCGCGAGCCACGGCCCTAGGCCGGCTCGCGAGCGAATCTCGAGCTTGCGGTACACCCTGGAGAGGTGCATCTCGACGGTGCTGACACCCATGAAGAGCTCAGCGGCGATCTCCTTGTTCGAGCGACCGTGCGCCGCCAGCGCAGCGACCTGCATCTCCGTCTCGGTCAGCCCGTCCGAGGCTGTCTGGCGGCCGCCGACCCTCCTCAGCTCGGTCCGTGCCTTCTCGGCCCACAGTTGCGCGCCGAGCTCTTCGCAGATAGCCAACGCCCGCTCGAGCGCATCGCGCGCCTCCCTCTTACGCAGCGCCTGGCGCCGCAGCACGCCGAGGCAAAGGAGCGTGCGGGCGCGCTCCAATGGCCAGCGAGGCTCCGGGTGATCGGCGATTGCATGCTCGAGCATGGCGACACCCGCCGGGGGGTCTCCCTCGGCCGCGGCCAGCAGCCCGCGACATCGCTGGACCACCTCTTCCACGAGCGGGCTCGCGAGTCGCTGCGCGTTGTCCGCGAATTGCTCGAGGTAGGAGCGTGCCAGCTCGAGCTCGCCGAGCGCGATCAGCGTCTCGATCGCATCCCCCCATACCGGCATCGCGGGATCCCCCATGCCCGCGGCGAGCAAACTGGCGGGAAGCGCTCGCAGGTGGCCGCCGGCTAGCTCAAGGTTGCCGAGGGCGAGCTCGATGCGACCGAGCGTGGAAAGGTTGACGATCGTGAAGAAGCCGTTCGAAACGGCTTGCGAGTATGCGAGCGCCTCGGCGACCGAGGCGCGCGCCTGCTCGACGAGACCGAGATCGGCTTCGATGATCGCCTTCGAGCGTCCCACCCACCCACGACCGTGCGGGTGCTGAGTCTGGTCGCCGAGCTCATACGCGGCAGCTGCGTGGGCGAGCCCCAGCTGCCAGCGTCCGGCGAGCCACTCGAGCATGCTCAAGGGCCACAGCGCCATCACTCTGGTGGTCTCGTCTCCCCGCGCGGCCGCCTCCGTCTCGACCGTTTCAAGGATGGCGCGAGCGCCGTCGAGATCACCCAGGCGCATCAGCACGCGGGCGTAGGCGTAGCGGGGGCTGCCGATGTACTCGAGCGTGACGTCCAGCTGCTCCTCGATCGCGACGCCACGCTCGAGTAGGCCGTGCGTGATCTCCCCCGCGTAGGCTTCCGTGACGGCAAGCCGAGCGATGGTCGCCGCAAGGAGCGTGGGGTCGCCGACCCGCTCCGCCTTCTCGAGCGCCGCCCGGGCGTCGTTGAGCGCGGAGCGGACGTCGGGCTTCCACAGGTTGATGTTCGCGCGCAGGCCCAGGATCTCCGCCGACCGTCGATCGTCGCCCACGGACATGGCGAGCGCCTCATCAAGACGTTCAAACAGGCTGGGAGCGCTGCCCCGCAGCGTTCTGATCAGAATGAACAGCACGTCTGCCCGTTCAGAGCCCAGGGAGGTCTCCGCGAGCAGCTGGTCGAGCAGCCGAACGGCCCGCTCGCCGTCCCCGGCAAGGCGGTGGTAGTTCGCCGCCCTCAGGCGCCGCTGCCGCGAGGCGGCGGCGTCCTCGCGCGTGAACGCGGCGGCCAGTTCGCAGAGCTCAGCCGCCGACGCCGTCGCCCCTCGCGCGGCCGCCTGCACCGCCGCGCCGTCCAGTTCGAATGCGACGGCTGCATCCGGGCCCTCCGCTGCACGCGCGAGGTGTCGCGCCCGCTCCTCGATGTCCTTGGTCGCCGCAGCCAGCGCGCGATGAACCGCACGCCGATCCCAGACCGGGGCGTCCTCGTAACAGATCGACGCGAGCAGCGGGTGGGCGAAGCGGATGCGCGAGTCGCGTAGTTCGATGACCTCCTCGCCAACGGCCGCCGACAGCGCCTCGCGGACACGCGCGGGGTCCCCATGCGCCGCCGCCACCAGCTCGACCGTCGGACGAGCCAGCGCCGCAACGTGCAGCAGGACATCGGCGGTCTCAGCGGGAAGCCTCGCGAGGCGGCCGCCCAGCAGCTCTCGCAGGCTCTCGGGCACACGCACCCCGGCGGTCTCAGGAGGACTCGCCTCTGAGTGAAGAATCTCGCGGCCTAGCTCGAGCGCGAAGAACGGGTTTCCCTCGCAGGTGTCCTGGATGCGCCCGAGCTCCGTTCTGGTGAGCTCGAGCTCCAGCTTTTCCTTGACCAGATCACGGAGGGCGCCGCGGCCCAAGGGGCTCAGCGCCAGCCACGTCAGGCGGTCCTCCGCGAAGGAGCGTCCGAGCTCGAGCGGAAGCGACAGGCGACGACCCCCGCGGAAGGTGATCAGCAGGCCGATCGGCTCATCTCGGAGGCGTCGCAGCGCGATCTGCAGCACGCCGGCGGATGCTGGGTCCAGCCATTGCGCGTCGTCGAGCGCGAGCAGGACCGGCCCCCGGTCAGCGAGTGCGCGCAGCACGTCCAGCACCGCCAGTCCGACGGCGTGCGCGTCCGACGCTTCGGTACCCGGCTCGACGAGCAGCAGCGCCACCTCGAGCGCCCTGCGTCGTGGCGCGACGAGCTGCGGCAACACCTCCTCCAGCACGCCGCCCAGCAGGTCCGATAGTCCCGCGAACGACAGCGAGGCCTCGCCCTCGATCCCCCGGCACGTCAGCACACACTCGACCCGCCCGCGTGCCTCAGCGACGCCCGCCTGCCAGAGCATCGTCTTACCGATCCCGGCATCACCCGAGAGAACCAGTGCCGCCGGGCCCTGGGGGACCGCGTCGAGGAACGCTCCAATCGCGGCGAGCTCCTCGTCACGCCCTATCACGGCCGTTGTAGCCATCAGGTTCGCAGAATTGTGACGCCTGGCAGGCGTGGGCGCGCGACTTGCGGATCAGCGGGTCACCGGTATTGGTGGGCGCGAACTGTCCGGCGCGCTGCGCGGTGGCAGTCGGGTCGGCCATGAGGGGCCCCGCGCGCTGCGAGTCGCCGAGGCCCGCCGGCGCTCAGTCGTCATGATCTCCGGCGTGCAGGCCACCGAGGTGTCGATCTTCAGCCGGATGACCGCGCTCGCGGAGCAGACCGGTGCGCTCAACCTCGGCCAGGGATTCCCCGACTTCGACGGCCCCGTCGCGGTCCTCGAGGCTGCGATCGCAGCGCTGCGCGCCGGCCACAACCAGTACCCGCCGGTGGCCGGCGTGCCGCCGCTGCGCCGGGCGATTGCCGATCACCAGCGCCGCCACTACGGCATCACGCTCGACCCCGAGCGCGAGATCCAGGTGACCTTTGGCGCGACCGAGGCGCTCGCGGCGGCGCTGCTGGCGCTGGTCGGGCCCGGCGACGAGGTCGCCTTCCTCGACCCGACCTATGACTCCTACCCGGCGGTCGTCGCGCTCGCCGGCGCGACCGCGTGTCCGATCGTCCTGCGCCCGCCGCACTGGCGGCTCGAGCCGGCAGCGGTCGAGGCCGCGATCAGCCCTCGAACCCGCGTGCTGCTGCTGAACTCGCCGCACAACCCTACGGGGCGCGTGCTCGACGGCTACGAGCTCGAGCTGCTTGCCGCGACCTGCCGCGAGCGGAACCTGATCGCGCTGACCGACGAGGTCTACGAACACCTCGTGTTCGACGGCACCCACGTCCCGATCGCCACGCTCCCCGGCATGGCGGAGCGCACGCTGACGGTGTCCTCGATCGGGAAGACCTACTCGGTGACCGGCTGGAAGATCGGCTGGGCGAGCGGGCCGGCCGAGCTGATCGCGCGGCTGCGCGCCGTCAAGCAGTTCCTCACGTTCGCCGGCGGCACTCCGCTGCAGCACGCCGCCGCGGCGGCGCTCGAGTTGCCCGACGCGGTCGCCGGTGAGCTGGCGGGCGCACTGCGCGCCAAGCGCGACCGGCTCGCCGACGGCCTGCGCGGCGCCGGGTTCGATGTGCTGCCATCCGCGTCCACCTACTTCCTCAACGCTGACGGCACGCCGCTGGGCGAGCTCGACGCGACGGCGTTGTGCGAGCGACTGCCGGGCGAGGCCGGCGTCGTGGCGATTCCCACCTCGGCGTTCGCCGCGGATCCGAACGGCCCGACGCGGTCACTCGTGCGGTTCGCGTTCCCGAAGGGCGACGGTGTGATCGACGAGGCGGTCCGGCGGATTGGGCGCTGGGCGAGCGAGCGCGCGAAACCCGAGTAGCCGGCCGGGAAGGATCACGCCGCGGCGGCGTCTTGGTGGGAGAACGATCACAGCAACTCGGGAGTTCCGATGAAGAAGTTCGCAGTTCCGCTGGCGGTCGCCGTCAGCGCCGCCGGGGCAACCGGCGCGTTCGGTTCCTCAAAGAGCGTCGTCAGTACCGGGCACACGTCGCTCGGCACGGTCCTCGTCAACTCGAAGGGACTGACGCTCTACCTGTTCGAGGGCGACACGAGCAAGCACCTCGGCTGCAACGGCA